>Ga0182738_1001694_pt1 | contig 27066 bp, 20 predicted proteins | sample eDN5th30CBELigMG_FD_128876 | JGI IMG/M metagenome (GOLD analysis project Ga0182738, IMG submission 128876) | Enriched Miracle-Growth compost microbial communities from Emeryville, California, USA - eDNA 5th pass 30_C BE-Lig MG (version 2)... ...
CTTTTCTCAACTACACAGGAGGATCATCTCTTTCTTTCATTTAAGGCGGCAGGACAGAATGCATGAAGCACTCTTCATCATTGCAATATTTCTTTTGGATGGGTTTAAATCAATTTTCTTTAATAAAACCACTTCAACTTACCATTAAACAAATAGGCACATAAATATAAACAACTAAACAATCAAATCTCATACACATCGCTCGATCTCAAGATGACATCAATTTAAACCATATCTCAAGAGATCAAAAGGTGAGGATATTGTCCTTCCAACCTCCATATCTAAGTGGTCAACCTGTATCAAATCAAATAAACCCTCAAGTTGAAGTAAAATATGATGAGGATATATAGTTTATGGCTTTTCAATCCTTTTCAACAGAAATGAAAGGCAGTTTCTTTTTCTGCTATGAAAATTAATCAGAAATATTTTAGGCCTAATTTAAAGATTTTTTTAGTTAAAAAATCTTTTTCACCACAAGATTTTCTCGTGTTTTCTTACGAAATCTCATGGAGTCATCCTGAGATGTTTCCATCAACAAAACATTTCCTAGGATTCTGAGCAAGGAATTCTGATTCATCATGAGTTTTATCCATTTTAAATTTCAGATTAGCCGCCGAATTAGAGTTACAAAATTTCTGTAGTGTTTTGGAGGCAGTTCTGAAAATATATTTTTGGCTTTTTGATTCCAGAGGGAGGGCTAAAATCTCAACCTGAGGGCTCTTTTAATCAATTTTAATTAAAAGCTATCTTCAGCAGTTGAAAAGGTCAAGATCGCCAGAGGCCATTCCAACCCCATTTTTCTCATCATTTCAAGATACTCCTCTGCTTTAGCATCGGCCTCGAAGGAAAAGTTTTGTTTTTCTAAATTTTACTTCTTACTCTTTTACCAACTTAATCCATCTTGTAACTGTCGAATTAGCAGAAGAAATTGCAACAACTCGGATTCAATTCTTGCCCTCTCCGCAGTTTTTCACTCCAAATGGAAGTTTTTTCAAACTCTCATCTTTATCTCCTGAAATCTCTTATAACTCTTTTAAAAATTAATAAATTTACTGATCTAATCCTTGAAAATCATCATTTTACAGATAACTTTTTGAGAGAAAAAAAGAGTTTTTTTTATGATATTTTTCATTTCAAATTTAGCCACAAAGAATCTCGAGAAGTTTTTCTTGAAGATTTTATGACATCAACTTTTTTAAATTACTCACCATCATCGTAATTTCTCAAAGCTCGATATTCCCCAAAAAGAAAATTATCGTCAGCAAGCCTTTTTTAAAAAAGGAATAATTTTAGTTTGCCAATACTTTTCAGCTTTATCACAACTTTGAATTGAAATTCAAGTCAAATTCAAATTGGAAAAATTGATCCAAAATTTAAATTCAAATAATATCTTTTCAAACTTGAAAAAATCTTGATAAAAAGTCAGTCAGGTTGTTTATTTTGTGAATCGTTTGTTTTTCCTTCTTGTGTGACTTTTGACTCAATTCGGAAATCTTACAAATTATTATTATTCTTAGAGAAGAATTTATTTGACAATTTTAATGACAATGATCATGGTATGATGACGACCAATTTTTTTTTTTGAACAAGATATGATGAGGGATTTTTCAAGTAATCCAACATGCTCAAATCGCAATTTCGATATCGAGATTTTTTTACTAAAATTTTAGTTGAAAAGAAAAAATTGGTATTGTATCTGTCAGTCACCTCAATAATTCATCTAATAACAAGATTTAAATAATTTAGGAACATACTCAAAATATTTTCGTTTTGCAATTTTTAGAAAAGTATCTCATCACTGTTTACAATGGAAGAATTTAATAAATCTGGCAATCTTTATCAACAAATGGATTTCCCTTCATTTGATCAGCCTGGAGGAGGAAATGCTCATGATGACTCAAGTCTTGGACTGACGGAATTAAGCTTAAATCTTCGAAATCATCTCAACTCTCTCAAATCTATCAAAAAGAACTTTTCAAGGTATAGTTTTAGTTATTATCCCCTAAGAGACTAACTTTGCATAGAAGATTTGATGGCTTACTCCTGAGCAGTGAAAAAAAGGAAGTTGGAAGAGAGTAAATTTAGAATTGAAAACTCAGTTTATAAGTTAGGGGTCTTAATTATGAGCAAAAGTATGAAGAGCTCAAAAGGAAGTACGAAGAACTTCAAGAAGTTTACAATAAACATGTCAATGAAACTATGCAAGAAGTAAAAAAAAAAGTGACTTGAATACTAAATAATTCTTTTATTTTAGCTTCAAAAAGCTCGCCAGGATTACGAAAGAAAAATCAAAAGCTTGAAAGATGAATTAGATCAGAAGAACACTTATATTGAAATCATCAAACAAGGTCATTTGCAAGCACAAGAAAAGGTAAGAAAACGAGTTGGGATCATCTAATTTTCCTCTAGAACAACTCATTGGAAGCTCGAATCACAAGTTTAGAGCAATTAAACTCAACTCTTTCTCTCCAGCTCAGTAAGAAAAACTAAAACTCAACCCAGTAACCTTTACAATCCAGAGGAGAAAGCAAAAGAATTATCGGGATCTATGGAAAATGTTGGAAACAACGTGATATCAAGGAGCAGGGATTTAGTGAATATGAAGGTAAATATTGAACCTTTATGCATTTATTAATCCCCCAATAGTCCGATTTTACAAGAATTGTGGATAGAATCGGAACACTTGAAGATATTATCAAGAGCTTGAAGGAGGCAAAGAAACAAGATAACCAAGCTTTGGAGGAGTTGACACAGAAAAACGACGAATTAAAAACTGAAAACTTCGAAATCATGATGGAGAACAAAAAGTTGAAAAATGAAATGGAGGGCTTTACCACCAAATTCTCCTCATTAGACAGATGCTTCTTGGAAAGAAAACAAAAAACCGAAGATTTCATTAACACTCTAATCGAATATAAACAATCTTTCGAAGTCATCAATCAAGTCCAACTTGATTTAGATAATGGTGCGAATGATTATAAAGATGGGCCATAATTTTTCTTAGTTTGTGAACCTTTGAAAGATCAGAATAGACGACTACTTGAAGAAAAAGAAAAACTTTGTGAAGAGAATAGACAGTTGAGACTCCAACTCAAGGGACCTGTCGCAGCTGATGAACCCAGGCCAATGGAAGTCGAAGACCACCAAGAAGGGTCTAATGAAAAGAGTTCAGCCCAACCCATTGGAATCGATGAAAACTTCTATTTTGAAATCATGGAAAAACTGAAAGCGTTCGAAAAAGAAATTGAAACTAAAGACAAAGAAATCTTCAATTTAAAGAATGATTTCGGTAAATCTTGGCTCTAAACTAAAAATAACATTTTTCGTAGATGAGATAAAGAGTAGAAATATTGAACTCGAAACTAAGGTTATTGCATTAAACAGATCGCCAAGTCGAAGAGCTAACAATGATCAATATTTATCTGTCGAACCTGCAGAAAACTTTATTGAGAACAGTCCAGTTATCCGAAAGAACCCTTCTCAAAATCAATCAGAGGAGCATAAGGAAATTGAAAAAGAACAGCCAAAGCCAGTTGAGAGAATTGTAGAGGAAACTGAGGATGAAAGATTGAAGATTGCTAGAAAGCCCAAGCAAATCAAAAAGCAAAATAATCCATTCAATCCATTTAATGCTATTATGATTTGCCCCAACTGTGGTCTCATCATCAAAAAAGGTGATAAAAATGTCCAAGATTGCTCCAAATGTCATGGTAAAATCTTATATTGATTTTATTTAACCCTTTTCTGCAATAGCTTCTGTCCATGAGAAATGTTGTTCAGAAGGGCATAAAGGAGCCGATGCGATGTGCAATCCTTGTGGTAAGAAGTTTAAAAAGGACGAGGATCCTGAAACTGATCAAAAAGATAAAAGCGAAATGAATGAATAAAAGAGGTATTTTATATTGATTTATGTATTTACTTTTTCCTTTTGGATGAATTACTTGTATAAATATTTTTGATAAAGAAGAAATTGTTGGAGTTTGTACGTCAAAATTTATTTTACATTTATTTACTTCATATAATCACATGATGATGATGAGAAAAAAAAATTAAAGAAAGGACGGATGGATGTTTTTACGATAACAACTAACTAAGTTTGGTTTTATTAGAAATACAAATCTATGCATAATATAATATGATGACCAAATAATTTTCAACAAATAGAATTCTCAAGAATATTTCAAATTGATTTTTAATTGTACAGGCAGATTCTGCGTTTTAAATATTGGTGTGGCTTCTCATCTTCTTTCTTGATTTAAATTCAGCAGCAGGTTGTTCATCTTGAGGTTTCATGGTATATGACTTTTTCTTTTCTTTGCACTTTTTGTCGGAAACAAAAAAGATATTTTTTTGGAGCTCTTGCATTTCGGCATCGAAAAAGTCATCATCATCTTGGGAAAAGAGTGCTTCAAAGAATTGTTCACATTCGAAAGTTGAGGAGCGTTTACAGTCTATTGGTGAAAAGTAAATACAATTTTCTTTGTTAGTAATCTCTACTGATAGTGTTGTTTTGCAAAGTGCATTGAAAAGTGACTTCTTCAGCATTCAAGTCTTTTTGGGAACATCCTTTTTTAGGCTGCTTTTGACATTTTTCAGCCTGTTGCTTTGGACACTTTTTCGATTTCTTTTTGTTTCCAACTGTAGCTGACGTTCTTGAAAAACCTTGCACCTCAGAATTTACTGAGGTAAAAAAAGAGAAAAACTCAGTCTGAGAGGTGCAACTGTCTTCAGGAAAAGCTGCAGAGAACAAAGAACCCGAAGGTTGGAAGAAATCCGCGTCCATGAACGTTGGAGTGTAACCCTTACAAAAACTAACACAGTCTTCATTTTCGCTTAGAAACTTGTTTTCATCAAAAAATGACTCGAGGTTTGATTTGAAGCCGTCAGGACATTTAAACATATTGCAGCTCCTGAAGAAATCATCATCGTCATCACTAATCATAAAATCAGCTTTGAAAGCAAATTACAAAAAGAATACCTCTCCACAAAGATATCTCTAAGTACATCGAATGCAGATTTGTCGGTCCCATTAAAACCTTTTTGACAAAAGAAATTCTTTACATTGCAACTTGTAATATCATCTTCATCTTGGCACAAACCCTTGTGGCCCTTGGTATCATAGATCTTCCTTTTGTTTGCATCTCCAAGGACGGAATATGCTTCATGGATTTCAGTAAATTTACTTTGGGCCTCACATTTGTCAATATGTTTGTCCTTAAAGTCTTTTAGAAAAAGGTATTTCTTGCTCGGAAAGTACTGGGTGCCAGATGAGAGCTAGCTTATGATAATTTTTCTTGACATCTGTAATTGTACAGCTTGGAACCAAGTCCAGGACTTCATAGTAGTCTCTTTTGCTCATTCCCTTCCTCACAGACTATTTTCCGCGTCAGCCTTTGCTCAAGATTGGAACTAACGAATAGCCAAAAACGAAATAGAAACTTCTAGTTGGTTTACTAGCAGAATTTAATTCTTGATTTTTAACATCAGGACCATTTGTCTGCTTATTATTCAATATTTTTTGCATCGAAGTTTCTAGATTTTTCGAATCCCAGAATAAATACAAGGATTTACCCCTTTCCTGGAGACCACACAGGTCAAATCAACTTTTTCTCAGCATGAATTTCCTTTTCGTGCATGTCTGCTTCCCTTTTTGATTGATTCGGATCATCAAATTTGAAATAATAGAGAGCCATACAAAAATTATTACTCAAACTTCTAACAGACACAATTCTGAAAAATTAAAATAAAGGTTTTTCTTTACCTTACGTTGCTTTCTTATTTCATATGATTATTAGAAATTATAAGTGTGGAAATAATTGGATCCTTGGAATGATCGAAATCTGGCCTCTCTCCCCATCTGGTCAATAAACAATATCTACTCAATTTCTTTCCCCTTGGATAACAGGAATAAATATCCTCCTTCTTCTTTGAATTTGATCTCAAAAATACTATCTAAATTTCATCTTCAGACTCAACAAAGAAAACATTGAGTCTCATCATCAGGAGTTAACTCGTTAACTCTTAAAAGGTTGATTTGTGAAATTAAAAACTCATATTTCTCCTCATCAAAAATTCTCTGTTGCCTTTTTTAATGAATTTATAAAGAGTCAATAGATTTCTTTCTTTTTGATGACTGTTGGCAGAAACAAGATCATTCAAGATTTCATTGAATAGATCCTCTCTCCCTTTAGAAATTTCACCTTTTCTTTCAAAATCTTCAAAATTTTCGAATTCTTAAAATAGAACGATTTAAGCTACTGCTGCTTGTTGCTTCCTTTAGAGTTTTGAATTTGAGGACTTTTATTTTGAATTCGAGAAAAACACAGCTAATTTTTTTAGTTTAATAAAAAACTCTCTCTCGCTGTAAAATTAATCAAATTTAATCTCTTACCAACGAACTCATCAATTTGAATAAACTTTCCAAAGAGAATTAGATGTAGAGACCTTCTTCTCTTTTTATTTTCAAAAAGAGTGATTTTCTTCCCAAACCCCCAAAAGACATTTTCTCAAACAAAATTAGTTTCAATTATTTTATGAAACACAGAAAATAAAAAGCCCGCAGAATCTTCTTTTTTCCTTTCTTTCTGAAAAAACTAATTCGTCAAGGACGAATGAAGAAAGTCTTCTTCTTATTTTCAGAAAACATTTTGAATGGACGTCAATGGGAAAAAGAAGAACTCACATAAAACATGTTTTCCATCTTTCACTTTTCCATTTATAATAACTTGGTTCAAGTTTCCGTCCAGAGAAATTTCCAGGGTCAAAGAGAAAGAGAGAAATCATATCAGTCAAAGGGGGAGAAAAGGCGCGCTTTTATTTTTTCTCTCAATAATATACAAATTACACAAAAAAGATTTTTCCAAAAATGAGAAACTAACATAAAAATAATAAAATTCCACGTTTAAAAGGCGCAAAACTTACGCAACATACGTATTCCTCTAATTTCGCCTATATTAGGTTAAACGATTTTCCAATTTAAAAATACATATTATTAAAATGACACAATCCCCAAAACCAGCACCTAAAAGATCACTCTGGAGCACACTCGAACCCTTCGTCATCGGAGGTGTTTCCGGTATGACTGCTACCTGCGTCATCCAGCCTGTTGATATGATCAAGGTTAGAATCCAAATCAAAAACGAACAATTGGCAAAAAGCGGTCAAAAAGGGAGTGTTTCCCCCTTTACTGTCATGAATGAAATTCGCCAGAGTCACGGTATCAAGGGCTTCTACAAGGGCTTGGATTCTGCCTTGGCCAGACAAATTTTCTATACCACTTCAAGACTGGGTATATACAAGACTCTTTTCGATAAGGCAAAGCAACCTGATGGCACTGTCACAGGTGTAAATAAAGCCCTCTGTGCCATGACTGCTGGTTTCCTTGGTTCTCTTATTGGTAACCCCGCTGATCTTGCCTTGATTAGAATGCAAGCTGATACCACCCTCCCTGTTGAAGAGAGAAGAAATTACAAGAACGTTTTTGATGCTTTTTCAAGAATCGTCAGAGAAGAAGGAACCCTTTCACTTTGGAGAGGATGCCAACCAACTGTCGTCAGAGCTGTTGTCCTCAATCTCGCAATGCTTGCTCCTTATGATGAAGCTAAAGAAAGACTCAATAAAATGACTGGAACAAAAGACACCATGTCCACCAGATTAATTGCCAGCGCTATTGCCGGTTTCCTTTCTTCATTCTGCAGTCTTCCTTTCGATAACATCAAAACTAAGCTCCAAAAAATGAAACCCGATGCCCAAGGTCAATTGCCTTATCGTGGTCTTGTTGACTGCTTCAGAAAGAGTATCGCCAGTGAAGGTGTAACTGGATTGTGGGTCGGTTTCCCTACCTACTACTTTAGAATTGCCCCTCATGCAATGATTACTTTGCTTATCCAAGATTATCTCACCAACTTGTCCAAGAAAGTCACAAAATAATAATAGTGTATATTTAATCCAATCGTTTCAGTATCTAATTTACTCTCACTTGCATAGGATATATATCTATATCATAAGAAGTTCATATACATAAAGAAATCTCTTTAATTCATCCATTCAAAATTAGTCTTCGGATTTAAAAAAAAAAAGAATAGTGACTGACGTTTTAAATTCTCGGAACAATCAGATAGATTAAAGTCTCTTCCTTGTGCAAGATTGAAATGATTTTTCAACATTCATTTTTTCCTTCAATCACACTGCTGAAATTCTCAGAAAATTTTCCAAAAAAAGTTTTGTTTTCGATTTTTTTTTTCATCAAAAATTTTTCCGAAGCGCACGCACATGATTAAAAAAAATAACCATTTCTGATTTGTTCAACTTGATAAAAAATAAGAGAGATAATATAATTATCGTTTTCCAAACCCCAAATTTCCAATCGGTCAAGAATCACAGATTTGATTTTGCGATTTTTCCTTCAGCAATTCTAAAAGTATTTTTATCAAGCAAGACATTCAAAAAAGGTTCCATTTCATTTCAATGAGTTCGCAAACTTTTATTGGTATTAGATCAATTCTGATATCTCATCGAGAGGTTATTTCGCAACCTCTTATTGTTTTAATTAAATCCACCGACCGAATCTTTTGTATTTCCAATGGGTAAATCTAAGCCAAATGAACTTGAAAAAATCGTTTCTGCCAAGACGACTCAAAAAGCCAAGGAACTTGCTGAGAAAATCCAAGAGCGCGCTGCTGCAGGCACAAACTTGAACGCCTTGGACGACTTTGTGAACAAGGAAGCTTCAAAAATTGATATACTCTCCAAAAAGATCCAAAAGGAGCCTATAGCTGTCAACAAAAGTGCTCAATCAAAGGAAAAGAAGAAGAAGCAGCCATTGAAAAAAGAAAGAACTCCTAAAAAACCCAAGTTCCAAGTCGCTACCGAAGAAATCAGAAAAAACAAATTTGAGACTTTGGACGTCAACAAGTACGATGCGTTTATCAAGACCCAAAACACCAAGTATATGAGAATAAGAAAGAGAACAATCCAACTCTTGAAAGTTGACAAAAATCAAGTCAAAAAAGCTGCCCAATCTCTGATCCAAAATTTTATGGTCTCATTAAAGAAGAACCAACTTTCAGGCCATCCTGATGAGTTTATCTACCTTGAAATCGCTCTCACTGAGGGTCACCAAGAATTCATGGTGAAACCTATCCAAGTGTAAGAAATCAACCAATTTCGGACAATACTCATTCATTAATTTAGGAAGCTCCCTGAACCAATCTATGGTCCTGGATTCCGTTCAAAATTCTGTGTCATCAGTCGTGACCCTCCAAAAGAATTCAAAGATAAAATTCAAGATCTCGAAATCTCCAATCTCGGAAAAGTACCTCTTTTCAAAAATCCATCTTTAAAACCAAACTAGGTTGTTGGATTGAGTAGTTTAACCAAAGAATTGACTCAAGCCACTGACAAAAGAAAGGTTGTCGACAGCTTTGACTTGTTCTTCTCTGACTACAGAATTTACAACTTGTTGAAAAAACCGCCCACCAACATTTTCTATCAACGAAACAAGTACTCTCTCTGTTTATATGAGTGGTATTCTGATTTTCTCCCTTAGGATTCCATTCCCTATTGACTGTGTGAATACTCCTTCAAGTTTAAAAGATCAATTCAAAACTTATGAAGATTACTTGAACCATCTTTGCGACTTTACCTACTTTAGCCCCAATTCTGGCGCAAAATCGTTGATCAGAGTTGCAAGAGTTTCAATGGAATTAAAGAGCATTGTTAAAAATATTATTCATGCAGTCTATAATACAGTTCCCCACATTTTGAAACAGTCTTTGAAGCACACAAGAATTAAGCAAATTTCGATCAAAACCTCACAATCAATTTCTCTTCCCATCTATGACTGCCCAACAGAAGAGGAACTAGACCTTCTTCTTCAAACTGAAGAAAACGATGGAATTGAAACTGAAGGCGCTGATGAGATTATCAACTAAGTCAGTTGTATGTTGTATATTTATTGAAATACTTTATTTATATCATCAAAAACCTCTTTTGCATCTGCCCCAAATTTTCTGAAGCATGAAAGAAAATTCTCCTTAGCTTTGATTTTACATCCTAAGGAAATAAGGATTAATTAACTGATAATTTATATTTTTATTTCTTGGAAGAAACTTTGTGAAAGGAGAAGAGCCATAAATTATCAAGAATAAATGAGGAATGTTGATATTCCGATGAAAACTCACCAGTTTTATAATCAAGGAAATTCACCCTCTCCTTTCGAGCGGACAAATTCCACCTCAAGTGAGAAAAAAAGTTCACCTCTCAAGAGAAAAAGCCTATCTTCATATGCTAAAAATCAAACTCCGAGCCAAAAGAAAAAGGAGAGGAGACCAACTGACCTTCAAGCAGTTCTGAAAGGCGTTTATCTTTTTGACCAGGAACTGAGCGATTTCGAGTCTGAAGAAAAGAAATTACAAGAAGAGCTCTTTGAAACTCCTCATTCAAGCCAAAACAAGGGAGCCCATATACCACCCAAAAACTCCCCAAAAGATTATGTGCCTTTTGATATGGTTGAAGATGACATGTTTACCCTCGTTAAAGAAATTGAAAGACTAAACTCAGTCATTAATGAGGACAGAGCTGAGGTGCAAAATTTCAAGGATAAATATTTGAAGCTTCAGCAAGGTCTTGCACTTTTGGGAATAGATGAAGAGCAACTCAGTGTAATGATCCAGGAATGTGTTGCCCAAGTAAACTATGCAGAGGACTTCAAAACCTTTAGAAAAGAAAGTCCAAGGCCTCCCGGTTTTGGCAACGAAGTCGAAAAATGGAAGACTAAATACTTTGAACTGGAGAAAAGTACGCAGGAAAGACAAAATTTTGAATTTGTTGAAAATCAGATTCAACTTGAAGAGCAACAAGCCACGATCAAATCCCTCGAGAAAAAGCTTGAGTTGTTAACCAACGAAAACGCCAATTTGGAAAAGAGTCAAAAGGAGTTTCAAAAAATTGTAGATTTGCTGAATATGCAAAGGAACAGGCTCGAAGTAGCTTTAGAAGAAAAAAGAAAAGAGATTGAAGAATGGAGACAAAGGTTTCATGAGAGCCTGGCAACTGAAGGAGGAGATAATGAAGTTATGAAGTATTTGGCAGAAGAAAACAAAAAATTAAATAAAATCATTCAGCAAACACAAAGAGATTTGGAAACTCTGAAATCCAAAGCACCAGAATTGAAGGAATATCATCAATTAAATGAAGAACTGAATAAAGCCAGTCTCACACCAGAACAGGAAGAAGATAACATACTTACGAGAACAGCCAGCAAGTATAAAACTCCAAACCTGAGCGTTGTCGAGGAAAAACTGGAGATGACAGGCCAAATGACTGTTGAGGTAAATACTAGTGTGCTGATTACAGATATGGAAAATGAGGAATTGGGTGAGAAAAGCGAGATCCCGAATCAAGAATCGAGAGATGAAAACAGCGAATCAAAAGAAGAAAGGAGTAAAATCCTACAGAGCGAGGATCCAAGTCAAAAAATTCTCGAACTCCAAGAACAGTTATACATTGAAAAACTCGAAGCCAGACAATTGAAAGAAACTCTGGAAGCCAAGATTCAGGAAGCAAAAAAATTCGTGGAAACGAAAATTGACCTCGATAAACTGAGAATAGAAAACAGAAAGCTGATTGAGAAGACCAAAGCTGCTCGAGTCGAGAAAAAAATGCTTGAGGTGATCATCCTTGAACTCAGAAATCAGGTCAAGGTTCTTTCACAAGAGTTGAATAATGTGACAAGGGATCAGTCAGAGAAGGAAGATCGGGGATCACACAAAATCGAGTCTCTATCTGGTGAAAATCAAAGACTAAGCAAGCTTTTCATGGAAAAACTGGCTGAAATACAAAAACTAAATGATAAAATTGTGGAGTATGAGCAGCAAAATCTCATAAAGGATGCAAATCTCGAAGAATTGCGAGAAAAAATCTCTGCCCTAGAAAATCAGCAAGTTGAGTCCGAGAATATGGAGAATAAAATTTTTGTCCTCGTTGCAGAAATCGAAAAGTTAAATGCCATCATTAATGAAAAAGATGAAGCTATTGCAGCTCTCAGCTTAATGAATGAATAGAATAGAATGATAGATCTCCTCTAAAAATACGTATGTATATTATTTTATGAAAATATTCTGAAATTGTAAAAATGTTTGTTTACTCATTATTTAGGACTACAGTTTTCCAAATATATTTTGTGTCTATGACTTTTGAGAAAATAATCACTTCCGAGGAAATTGTTTTTTCACTTGGAAAATTTCATTTTAGTGAGGATGAAAATCTTGGTTTTAATTAGGAAAACTATGGACATATGAAATTTTGAGCCAAAAAGTAGTTGGTGAAATTTCAAAGTGATCTTCAATATTTGAAGAGAAAAATTCAGCTTCTTTCTAATCTCCAAAGTAAATTTGATATTTTTATGGATCAACACTCCAACTCTCCTGCTTCTTTCTCTCGTAAAAAGAAAAGACCAGCATCAAAAACTTTAAGAAAGTCAAGGAACCTGTCTTTTTAATATTCCCTCTTCTTATGACTTTTTAGGGGAAAAAGGATCTTGTCAGCGGTAATCAAAGAAGAAGACTCTGGAAATAACTCTCCTCAGAGCCACAAGGTGTTGAGAAAAAGAAAAACCAAGAATAAATCCCAAAGAGATACACTTAAGCATTACTATGGCATTGATCGCTACCCAAGCCAAGAAAAAATGTCAGAACTTGCTCTAAAACTCAAACTCTCATACTATCAAGTCTACAAATGGTTCTGGGAACAAAACAGAAAACAAGGATCTGAAAAGTAGAAAATTACCATCCTAAACTTTTGCTCAAATTATCACAGAGCCTTTAAAGGGAAGTGCGATATAAGCAAACGCCAATTAGCTGAAATCTATTCATGTATCGAGATAATTTTCCCAAAATATGACTTTGTCTCAAAGCAAGGAGCTCTTAACATCAGGTAAATACAGATATTCTATTTGCATTAAAATGAATATCTTTAGTGAAATCCAAGGTTTAAGGCTCGTTTTATTAAAATAAAGTAATCAGGGTTTCGTTGCCAATAAATATTGTATGTTTTGTAAAATGATGGAAAATAGATTTCAAAATCAAAACCAAAGAAGGTTCAATAATTTCTTCAAAGTGTTTTTCTTTTTTACAAAATTGTCAATTCATACAAGTTAAAGATAGAATTTCAATTTTTTAAATCAAGATTTAGATCATACCGAGTAATCTTTCAACGGCAGCTTCAACATCACCATTAGTGGCTTCCAAGGCTTGAATATTCATGGATTTGTTTCCGAATCCCATAATTCTCATTTGTTCAAGTTGAGCTTTATACTTTTCTTCAAGAGGGTTTGATTGACCTTGACGAATTTAGCCAAAATGTATTAAATCGTCGAGCTCTTACTTGCTGAGGCGGTTTGGGGCTGAGTAGTCGGAGTGGGCTTTGTTTGAGCTATTCAAAAAATAAGAAAATCTTTGATGAAATCCCATATATGTACTTGATTGGGAGGGGGCTCCAGCGAGCATAGTCTGAACACCTTCGATTCCGCCGACCATTGAAAGCATAGAGTTGAAAATTTGGGGGTCAGCCAACATTTGCATCATAATTGGATCATTAAGCATGCCAGCGAGTTGTGGGTTTGATTGAACAATTGATTGAAGGAAGGGGTTTGAGGCAACCAAATTTTGAATGTTTTCGGGGTTATTAAACATCTGTATTGCGTTTTACGACACAAAAACGAAAAGAAACTATACTCCTTGGACGTTTTGAATGAAATTGGGGTCATTGAGATTTTTGCTGAGACTGTCTTTGTCCAAATCTCCCAAAGGATTGATTGGTTCAGCGCTAGGTTGGGTATTTTCTTTCTTTTCTTCAACTTTGCAAACACCACTGATTGAGCAGCTATCCCCAACGCATTCAGGCTGTTGTTCACTTTTTGTTTGCACCTATTGAAGTTTAACAAAATGTCGGATTGAAGGCTGTTACTAAGTGAACTGAACTGCCATCCTCAAGACCGAGAGACGTCAACACATCATTATCTTTCAAGACCTTTCCTAAACAACGTTTGAAAAGAATGAAATCGGAAAGTACCTTTACAAATGAGTTTTTGTTCAGTGGTAGCAATGCTGAACTTTTCAGCCAACACTTTCTTGAGGTTTGCGACAGAAGAACTGGCTTCAACGCTCACTTGATGATCATTGCTGGCATGCTTGATTGAAAGATTGATTTGTTTTGCTTCCATTTTTTTTGGCAATATTTTTTTGGATTTTATTTTAAAGTTATTATTAATTGATGTATCGAACGAATCCTACTCTTGTTTTTCAAAACGAAAAAAAGAGTAAGACTAAACATTCTCCTCAAATACTTCCAAATTTGGCTCTCGAAATTACTTTTCAATAAACTTTTCAGAATCCAATTTTTCTTGTTAACTTTAAAAATCATTTAATCTAAAAAATTTTTTGTGGGCTTTGAATTTTTTTCCCCCTACTTTGAGAAATTATTTGCTTCGCTCTTCGTTTGATCAAAATTTCTTCAGAAAGGTGAAACCTTGTCAACTCTCAAGAGGGTTTGACACAAACTGCAAAAATTCCAACATGAGATTTTTTTTAATTTGCAAGAGTGGAAAAAAAAGGCAAGAAATTTTTTTTCATTTCTCTTCTGAATTGACTTGAGATGACAAAAAAGAAAGGGAGAAAAAAATTGATATCATTTCAATGCTAATTTTTATCCAAGATTTTTGTTCTTTCCAGAGGAGAGGGAGTAATTTCGAGTTAAGTTCAAGTCACAAAAGGAAAAAAACCAAATTTTTTCATGAAATTCATCAAGTGGGGAAAAAATGAGATTAAACAAATTTTGTCCGATTTTTTTTTTTCGAAGGCAGATTTTAAGGCTTTTGAGAGTTTCTGAAAGTCCAGACAGAAAATCCCTTTTTGTGAGATTTACAAAATCAAATTTTTTTGGGGACTTTTCTGTTCTTGTCAAAATGTTGAGAAAAACAAGAATTGAAGAAAAAAAAATCATTTGATTTCCAAAAAAAGAAAATTACTTTCGATCCTCAGAATGCTCAGCAAAAAATTCTCATCAATCTAACTCAAAAGATGATTTTGAAAAAAATCGAAATTAAATTGATCTCAATCAGTCAAAAAATGATCCAACGACATTCTTCTGACCCCTTTTTAAAAATAAAGAATTTCTTCTTATTTTCCTAACTTAAAAATCCTTCCTGATCCCAAACCAAAATTTCAACTTTTTTGAAACGAAAACACACATAGAGAGAGATTGTTTTGGAATTCAGAATATTAGAAAAAAATATATACTCGAAATGAACACGTCGAATATGCAGAACTCGTTTGCATTATTAGATAGAGAAAGCATTTTTGTATGCACTTCTAGATTGTCAGTCAGTTAAACTTTTCTTTCTGCAAATGTTGACAAACAGCTCATCTTGCGGGATTAACTAATATCCTGGTGGGGCGTAATAATTTTGTGGCATTTGTTGTTGTTGCTGTTGGCCTTGGTAGAGTCCTTGACTTTGCTGGTTTTGGGGTTGATAATAAACTGGCTGACTTGGTTGTTGATACATCGGTTGTTGTTGAGGGATAAATTGGGGTTGTTGTTGAATAAAAGTTGGTTGAACATAAGTTGGCTGGCTCATTGGTTGCTGATACACTGGTTGTTGCATGGGTTGTGAGTACATCACCTGGCCCATCATAGGTTGTTGATAGACGGGAGCTTGCACTTGTGGTTGACCCATGTACATTTGAGGAAGCATGTAGGTAATTCCATGTTGAGGTGTAAAGGGTTGAGCATTCATTCCTGTGTTGAATTGAGGGGTAAGTTGTTTGGCTTCGCCTTTCCACTCAATGTCCAGCAAGACTTCTCCAGCGTTTTTGCCTTTGTAAGACAAGGTGTGCCATTCTGATGATTTCTTTTTTTCAATGACGCTCACTAAAGAAAGGGTGCACTCTCCAATGAGGTCACTATTGAAAGTGTCCTTATCCCAAACTTCAATGGTCATGAGGTTCTCATCAATTCTCTTGAAGGTGAGCAAATCATTCCATGCAGGGAACTTTCCACCATTGTTGTGAACTTTGGTTTCTTGTTCAAAATTTCCGACCTTGATTCTACAAAAAGGATCCATCTTTCCAAAAGTTTCAGTGTCCCTCTTCAGCTTGGCTGAAATAGGCTTCACAAAGAGCATGCCAGACATCTTTTTGGAAAAGTTTTAATAAATATTTTTATTTTGGATGGGTTTATGCGCTTTTACATGGCAGCTCAAACAAATTAAACTTTATCTCTGAGATATCAAACAAAAACCTGCACAAGAACCCTTAATTTTTGACTATTTCCTTTTCTTAAAATTTTAATCGCATAACGCTCCATCAGAAAGTACATTAAAAACAGTCGGAAACGCGGGCGCATTCAGTCTCAAGTGTGCTTTGCCGAGAGTTTAAGCCCATTTTATTCAGTTATTAAACAGCAGAGTTCATCTAAAATAAAAAGTCCCTTTATCACAGAATTAATAATGCCTTTTGGGTTTAATTAACATGTCGGTGAAGATGACTCATTGGCTCGGCAAATTGAAAGATTGACAGAAGATATCGAAAGATGGAAAAACCGGACGTTGATTGATTTTTTTTCCCTCAGGAGATTATATAACTTGGGAACTTTCACAAATTCTAGAAATTAACGAATCAATCTGGGATTAACTCGATCAAGGTGATTGATTGGGAGTTTTTGAATTCTGAGAAATGTCCTTTGTTTGATGTGATAAAGACGAAAGTTGAAGAAAAGGGAAAAAACGCTCCAGAGAAATTTTTTCAGAGGCTCTATTTTTCCTTGAAGGAAAATTAATTTCCTTTTTCTGAGAAACTCCATCGAGACTAAAGGCGCCAAATAAATTCATTACCTTCGAGAGAATTTTCTATATCCTTTATCTATTTTCAGAGGTGACTTACTGCTTTTCGAATTTCATTGCCAAATGCGTTAATTAATTATTTTTCATCCTTTTCGTTAAAAGAAAATGAAGGGAAGTATATTATCATTCTCCAAAAAGGGTTCATTTCCACATCCAAAGTCTATTGATTTGAATGTGGGTTTTTGTTTGTCAGTTTATTACTATTTTTAACCTGAAAAACTCGTTTCTCTGAGAAGACAAAAGTCATTTCTAGATAAGAAAGATTGTTGTTGATTTTTCAAAGATCCAGATAACTAATTAATTTATTTTATACTAACAAAGTCAGGATGTGGAAGTCTCATGAACTATTTAGTAATCTTGCCGAACTTACATTGAGGATTAACCATGATGTTGTAGATATTCAAAGCACGATTGAAGACCTTGCGACAAAATTTCATGAACTAGATTCTTCATATTTCAGTGAGAATATTGAATATTTCAATTTCTAAACTTTCACCAAGGCTTTCTTGAGAAATCTCACACAGAAAACCAGCGTATTCTCGAACAAGAGTCGAATTTGACTTCTGAATTTTACCACAATCTTCTGCAAGAGCAAACTACTTTTGAAACCAACATCAGCAAACTATCATCACTTCGTCAGTTGTACAACGAACAGATCGCGCAACTCAAGTCTTTCTTGGCCTTCAAACCTGAAGACTCTTCAAAATCGGGAGGATCTCCCGAGCATCTTTCTGCATATTCCAACTTCCTCAATTCAAAGCTCGTTTCTTTGAAAACAAAAGTATTAACTGTCCCTGAATTGTACGGCCTCTCTCTTTTCGACTCAATTTTAACCAAAATATCGTAGAGACAACCTTGGTGAGGATACAATTGAGCAAATCGACTTTTACTTTCAAGAAACAGCTCAAGGCCTCGCTGCCGCTTTCCCTCAATTTTCAGAACTCATTAGTAATTTCTTTCCCGGCTTGCTTTCATGCGTTTAGGAGAGCTTGATGGAGAAAACTGGGGCAAAAAGAGAATAGAGAAACTCTTGAACGCAAACATACCCTCTTTTATTGGACTTGAAAAATCTGTTAATGGCATAAAAACATCTATTACGCGCTCATTGGGGGAATTTGACAACTTTGCTGTTTCCTACAACAAAGAATCAAGCGTTTTAAAAGATTCACTTGAACAAGTAATCAGGGTGACAATTTACGTCATAGCAACCTTTTATATAGATCAAATTGCAAATTTCCAGACTCGCCAGAGAAGCCAAGTCTGAAAGTCTTAAGCCAACATCACCTGGTTCCAGAGGTCGAAACTTTAACAGCGATGAAAGCCCACTTTCCCAACAGACTCGTATGTATTGCTCGGCAATCGCCCAGTTGCTCACAGACTCTCTTTCAGCTGAGCAGACGAAAAATAAGCTCGTCAGTTCTATCAGAGAAGAGATAAAAGGGCTGAGAGAGGATGTTAAACAACAACTGAACGAGCTTACAAAGAGCTTGACTGTTGTCAAAGAAAACGACCAAAGAATAACTCACGTCTTGAGCACTGATGAAGAAAGGAGATCTCGAAGTGTTCATGATGAAGACTACCTTTTTGAAAACCAAAAGAGCAAATCCAGGTAAATAAGTCAACCTATCAAAATATTAACTGTCAAACAGACCACAGATAAATGTCAGCAAGCCACAAAGAACTATATTTTTGTCTCCTGATAAAAGTCCTCTCTCTACTCCTTCACTGGGATCTCCAATGCAAAACTTCTTTAATCAGCAGGAAAAGAAAAAGCAAGCGAATACTACTTCGGGATTCTTCCAGAAAATTGTCTCCCCACCGCCACTTGAATCATATAGTGGACAGTTGGTTCAAAAAATTGAGGAACATCTGGGAAGCCTTGCGCAAGCCGACCACGAGCAAATTTTCAGAGCCTTTGGGCAGAAGATGGTGCATCTCGAAATGGGTATTAAGAATTTCATCATCTCTTCTGGAAAAGTAGCAAGTCTCTTTGTGAACTTTTCCAATGAGGAAGAACTCGCTTTGAGAATTTATGAAAGTGACAAGCAAAGCGTGGAGAACGCCTTGAATAACTTTAAAAACTTTGTTATCCAGACCCTCGACAATGTCAAGAGCTCTCAACTCAAGAAATCCGTCAGCAACGATCTTCTCCTCAAAAGTAACAAGGATGTTTGGACAACTTTTGTAAAATTATCGTAGACAACCGATTTTTCTCTTCTGATGATAGAACCAAATCTCCAGTTAAAACAACGTCTAATAAGGTAAATTCTTTCGAAATTCATCATCCCAATAAATATGATTAGGAGCATAAAAAATTGAGTCCAACTTTTAAATCAGAAGGAAAGAGCAAGCTAGGCGAGAGAACTCACACTGATAACTCAAGTCGAGGCCCTTCTAGACTAAAAGAACTTGAATCTCCCAATTATTTCTCCGAGGAGACAAGAGTCAGTCATTTTAATCTGAACTCTGAATTGACCAGTTTAAAGGCCAAGTATAACGAACTCAGCAATGAAAGACAGAGACTCAATGAGGAGAACTTGGTTCTGAAAGGAAAGAATGTTCCCAAAGACCTCATGAAAAGAGTTGAGGATCTCAGTTCTCAGAAAGAAAATCTCTCTAAAGAAAACTTGCAACTCTTGAAGGTCATCAAGAAGCTTCATAGAAAGGCCGAGGACCGCAAAAAGAATCTCAAGCAGCTCTTTGAACTTATGACTGAAAAAGAAAAGGAAATTGCTCAATATAAACAAAACCAGGCTAAGCCTGATTCAAAGTCCGAAGAAGCAGCTCAAAAAGAGAAAGTTATGGAGTCATTGGATTCTCAAATCAAACAAAAAGAATCTGAGCTTCAAAACCTCGAAGAAGCTATCGCAAAAAAGAATAAAGATTTGCAATCACAATCCCGCGGGCATAAAAGATTGTTGAGCGAGCATATCAATGAGCTTGAGAGAAGAAAACAAAAGCTTGAAGAAGTTCTTGCAAATTTGCCTTCAGAAGCAAACTCTGAAATTTATGAAGTCCGAGAAATGATAACTCTCTTGGACAAAGAAAAAGATGAAGCTATCGAAAAAGAAAGAGGTGAGGAAGAGATAGTTTATTTTGTTAACCGCTTTGTGTGTAGGAATAAGCAGTGTCATCGAATCTCCAGCTCTCCAGCGGGTTCCACAGAAGAATGGAGACATAGTTGATACTGATCAAGATGAGGTTATAAGAGGACTTGAATTGGATAAAAAGGACTTGGAAGAAAAATGCCAAGATCTTATGAATGATATTGAGAGTCTTCAAGAGCATAAAAAGAGAATTGAGAAGAATTACAAGGATGAAGTCCGCCTCATGAACACCAAAGTCCAAGAATTGACTGATTATATTCATGAGCTCGAACTTAAAAACACTCAAAGGCTCAAAGGATCATTTGGAACTGAGGTATAATAATCGAGTTGTTGTTGTTGAGTTAATTTTAAAAGAAATGGAGCGAATTTCATCAAGAAAATCAAAAATCAAGAAAGAGTGGGAATCCAGCGGTGTTGAGTGAGCTTCAAAGTATCATTCGCAACCTCAAGTCCGAAGGTCATATTGAGAGAGAAAAATACAAGAAAATCAAGGTATTGATTGAAAACGCTTTCACTAGTGGAGCAGCAACAGAAAGCCCATTCTCAAACTTATCCACCAAGGAAAATCTTGAAAGAGACTTGTTTGTTAAAGAGAAAGCCGAGTTCCAAGTGAAACTTTGATTATTAAAAAAAAACTCATGATACCCATAGGAAATAATAAACTCTTTGAGGGATGAACTTGAACAAACGACAATAGCAAATAAAGAGATTTTACTTGAGGTCGAAAAATTAAAGCAAGATGTGAGCAATTCTAAGGTGAAAGCCGCAAATGCTGAAGGTGAGAAAAATAGACTCACAAAAGAAATTCAGTACGCCAAAACATATCTGGATAGCATCAACTTGGACCTGCGAGAGGGCAGTTTGATTGTGGCAGAGAACGAGAAAAATACAATCATCAAAGATTTGAATAGAGTATTCAAAGAGCTCGAATTGAGAGGAGAGATTATTTCAAACCAAACAGAAGAAATTGCCGAGAAAACAATGAGAATTGAGGCTTTGGAAGGTACTATCCTACCAAGCAAGGAAAAGACCATAGAGAACTTGTACTCCCAACTCAAGGAGTCAAAGGATAGACTTTTGCTTCTTCAAAAGACCATTTTGATTGAGCAAGGAAAAGAGACTATGCAAACAAATTCAGAGGTTCAGAGTCTCCAGAGACAAATTCAGCATCTTGAACAGGATATTTTACAGCTCAATTCTGAACTGAAAAATAAAGAGAACATGATTTCTTTGTTTGAAGAAAAAGTCATTCCCCAAAAAGAAAAAATAATCAGCGATATGAAGGAACTTTTGGCAAAGAAACAGGATTTGGTGAATAGCAAAGAAGAAGCCTTGCAAAATAAACAAGAAGAGTTTGACAAGGAACTTGAGAGGATCAACGAAAAGCTGATTGCGGTCAATCAGCACCTTGGCCAAGTTCAACAGCAAAATAAGCAGGCCATCAAGGAAAAGAAGGAGTTGGAGTCTGCTCTCAAAGAATCTCAGCAAGAGTCCCAAACTCTCAGAGAATCCCTTGATCAGGCGCAGACCGAAATTCAAAGAATGACGCAAGAAAAAGCCGAACCAAGGGAGATTGTACAAGAAATCAGTCTCGAAGGACAAGAGGAACAAGCAAGATTCGCGAAACGTTCTTCTCCACAGAAACGACAAAATAATGAGATGAATCTTGCTGTCGAAGAAGTGAAAAATGAGATGAATAATAAGATTTTAATGCTACAACAAGAACTTGAAGAAAGAAATCAACAATTAGCAAATGTCAGAAAAGAGTTTGAGTATATCCAGGATCAATTGGAATCCAAAGGCAGAGAGATCATTCGGTATGAAGAAAAACTTGGAGAAGCTGTTGGAAAGAACCAACAACTCCAAAGACAATTTGAAACTTTGCAGAATCAAAGAGAAGGAGCAGAAATGAGTCTTTTGAAAGAAGCAAAGCAAGAAATAGCTCAAAAAGAAAATGATATCCAAAAATCGAATCACAAAATCAGAGATCTTGAGAATCTCACTCAAAACTTGAAGCTCAGATTGGCAGATGAGGAAAGCAGCTCAATTATAAAGCAAAAGCAGATTGGCGACTTTAAAGAGTTTATTGAAACCCTTGAAAGAAAAAATAATGATCTCAAGAAAAAACTCCAATTGCTCGAATTAGAATTGGCAAATGCCAAAGATCTTTACCTCTCTGAAACATCAGCTTTGAGAGCAAAGTTTGATGAAGCAAACAATGAGCTCCAATCTGAAATAAAAACCCTCCAGGATACCAAGAATAAAATAGTTGAAGCCAAAAACCAAGAAATATCTTCTCAAATCGTAAACATTGAGCGCTTAAAGAAAACAAACGAAGCCCTTAAGGAAGATTTGGCTTTTGAAAAGAGCAAGAGAGAAGAAGCAGAAATGAGACTTGCTCGAGAATTGGATAAGGCTGAAAAAGGAATTGAGCACGCAATAACAAAAGAGGAAGAACTGAAGAATAGGATCAGCAGTTTGGAACAAGAAAACTCAAGACTTCACAATCGCTTGGAAGAGTTGAGATCAGAATATGAGAGCAATCAAGGCTATTTGGAAAAATCTCATCAAGAGCTCAAATCACAACATGAAGAACAAAGAATTGAATTTGAAATTGCTCTTCAAGGTAAAGTTGAAACCATAACAACATTACAAGCCAAATTGAGGGAGCTCCAGGATTTAGGAAACGAAAAAGACTTGGGAGTTGCTAAATTAAAGAGTCGACACTTGGAAGAAATTCAAGAAAAAGATGAAAGGATCCACCTTCTAGAATCAGATCTGAAAAATCTTGCTCGAGATTTTGATCAGAAGAAACTTGAAATGGCTGAACTTGAAAAGAAATTTGGGGAAAATTCTAATTTGGCCAATTTGAACTTTGAAAACAAAATTAAAGAATTGACAAATGAGATTGAACTACAAAAGGAAAAGCTCCATCAAGCAACAATTTCACATGAACAGGAAATTGAGAGAAAACAAGAGGAACTAAACAACCTCAAGCAAAGAAATGTGACTGAAATCAATCAAGAGATTCAAAATGCCAAAGATCAAATTGAGACCCTTCAAAGTGAATTGAAAAAACAAACTGAAGAAAACAAAACACTCACAGATAGATTAACTGCTTCAGAAAATAGCTTTTTAGCATTGAAAACTCAATTTGAGCAACAAAATGCACAATTGACCCAACTGGACCAACGACATACAGCCCTTCAAAAGGACTATGATGAGCTCACTATTCAAAGAGATAATTATGTGCATAAACTTGAAAAGGTCGGAAACAAAAAAGAGGATCTTGACATCAAGTATCAGGCATTAAAGGAGGAGAAAAAATCTTTGAACGAGGTGATCAACCAACTCAGACAAAGCGTTGCTAGCCTCCAACACACACAAAGTTCCAGTGAACAAAAGCTAACTGAAGAAATGCAGCAAAAGGATCAAATAATTAGCACTTTTGCTCAATCATTCCAGGACCTCGAGAAAAATGGATATCTGACAGGAGTCACTCACTTTGCATTTGAAGACAAGACCCAAGTCGAAGAAGTAATGAGTCTCCTCAGAACCACGTTTATCAACCAAAAGGAAATGAATCAAAAGACCCAAGATGAGTTGCAAAAAACTCTGCAAACAATGAATGAAAGTTTGGCAAAACAAAGAGAAGAATTTGAGCAAGAAGCCAATGTTTCAAAAGAAGAAGTTGACACAAGAATCAAGAAATTGTACAATCAAATTGAAGAGATTTTCAATCAGAATTGCGTTGAAAAACCGCCTGTTGGAGAGAATCTTCCTGATGGTGGAATCCACCTCTATCTTTCGGCTATTCGAGATAACCTCGAAGCTTACAAGGCACTAAAGTCAGAACATTCAAAGCTTGTTTACCAAGTGGAAGCTTTAACAAAGGAAATTTCTCAATATCAACAATCAAAGAGATCCTTGGAAGAAGAGAACGCGAAGCTTGCCCAAGAAAGCAGTTTGAAGTTTGAAAATCTCAAATCGGGTCTCGAAAATGAGCTTGAAAAAGCGAAAAAAGATCTCGGTGACATGAAGCAAATCTATGAGCAAAGAGAAGCTGAGATCAACGAACTCAAAACCCTCATGGCCTCCAAAAAGTACCATGAAAAACCCAGTAACTGAGGAGTGAAGTTTGTGAAAATAATTTTTATTTTAGGCGACTTTGATATACCTTCCTTTGAATTAGTTGATGATGACCTTGATGAAGAAAAGATCAAATCTCTAATGGAAGATACTTTTAAAGTTGAAAGAAGAGCAGAAGAGCAAGAAAATATCGTAAAAACTTGATTTCTTAAAATCTCACCACTCTCATCATAGAACTATTTAACCCCATTAAATGAAGAAATTCGAGAATTGAGAGATGAGAATGAAAAGCTTGATCTTGAATTTAGACAACTCAAGAGCCAACATGAACTCTTGCAAGGGTGTAATGAAGAATTAAAAACTGAAATCAACGAAAAAGAAGATGAAGTTAAGAAAATGGAATACCAAGTAATTTATTAAATTGGAATTTCATCTCAATTTTCCAAGATGGCTGTTCTGAAAGAAGAATTTGCAAAGATGGAAAGAGAAAAGAATCAAACCACAATTGCACATGAAAAGCAGCACATTAGAATGATGTTTATCAAGTTTATGGAGAGCGCTTTACAAGGGTATCTTTTTGAATAGCTAGAAAAGTTAACCTTTTAATAGCACTAAAGAAGGACCAGAACTCTTGAAATGTCTTCTTGGCTTACTGGATTTACCAGAAGCAAACAGAACTCAAATCATGGATGGCTTCAAAGCCAAAACTACCAAAAAAAGCACATTCAAAGTTTTTAATTAACTAAAAAAATACCATCAAAGAAGTCAGAATTTTCAAACTGTTGTAATTTATTCCTTTATTATATTTGACTAAGAAACTCTTCATCCCTAGTTTTGTATCTATCTACTGTTGCGATTTGTTAAAATGTTAAAAATCTAATTTTATTTTTCAATAGAAAGAATTCACATCACATTTGAAATTTTTTATAAATAAAGAAGAATACATCAGGAAAGAGGTTTAAAATAACAAATAAAATTCATCTTTGAGATCTCCAAAATCTTGACTATCAGAATCATCATCTTGATCCTGGTCTTGGTCTTGATTATCCTCTAAAAAGTCAGAAGAATATTCGCCATTTTCAGCATCCTGTGTCAAGTCTTCATCTTTCTCATCTTCATCTTTATCTTTGTGGTCGTTGTTATACTTTTCATATTTTTGATAATCTCCATAAGGGAAAGTTTGGCCTCCTTGTTGACCAGAACTACTGCTACTATTACTTGTGTAATTTCCGACATATTGCTGCCACTGACTACTGTAATCAGGAGAGTCTCCAGCATATTTATTTTTAGATTCATCATTCAAAGTTTTGGCCAAGTTTTGGTGATAGGCAGCAAGCAAACTAGGATCCTTTTGAGTTTCTGCGTTACTTCCTTGAATATATTTATTGTAATCACTTGGATCTCCTCCAGCCTGATAATATTGTGAATAGTATTGGCTCGCCCCATTTTGAGCACCACCGCCAGTACTGGACTGTCCGTTTGCGCTATTTCCCATAAAGCTGACTGATTGTCCAAATCCTGCTTGTGAAGAACCACCAGGGGCTTGGAAACTTGGAGTACCACTGCTACTTGATCCAGCGCTCAAAGAAGGCGAATTTTGAGAGCCCAAAAATCCAAAACCAGCATCTGACTTTTGTGGGAACCAACTATTTGCTGATGGTTTTTCTTGTGGGCTTTGTGGGGTTTCACCTTTTGGCGAGGGTGAAGTAACGCTACTGGGAGTGATGTTGCTGCTACTGCTACTGGTGCTAACAACAGCATTTTGAGAGGGCTTCTTGGGTTTATTTCCCTTGGAAGTGCTTTTGGGTTTTAAAACAACGGGTAAATCATCTTCATCGCCAAGGTCAAGATCGAGATCATCATCAGATGGAGCATAATATTTGTCGCTCTTTGAGATTTCCTTGTTGATATTTACGTCTAGAGAGTCAAGATCGTTAAAGTCATAGTCATATTCTCTCTTCTGGACGAGCTTGATTTTACAATCATTGTTCAAGCTTCTTCCGAGCTTTAAAGCTTGTAAACTCAAATTGATTCCTTTTTCATAGTCATTGACAAATGAATCAAGTCCGTGTTGGTTGAGGGAGAGGTTGATCAACTTAAAGAGTTTTCTGCAAGCAGGGTTCTGACCTCCTTGAACTCTGAGAGTGAGCTCGTCCTCGGAGCAAGTAGAATCGAGATAATAACTTAGTCCATAAATGGAGTCCAAATCAGAGTAGATAACATCTTGGTTAATTTGGTGTCTAAGGTTGTTGGCAAGTTGATAAAAGGCTCGGTTTGCAACTGCGACAGCATTCACACAAGCATAATTATATCTTTTTCTGTTGGCTTCTGAGTAACCATAAGAGGTTTGATGGTTTTGGCAGACAGAAATAATGCTCAAGAAAATTAATAACAAGAAGATTCCTTCTTTCATCTTTCAAAAATATTGTTTGTATATATTTATATTTTTGGAAAGCACAAGCTTTATATTGTTAGGGCTCAATTTGCTACATTGATCTTTTTTATCGTTACAGTTGAGAATTTTGTTCTCTTCTCGATCTACTTCTGACTGTTAATCACATTCAAATCGTTGAATTTGATTTGCAAAAATTCTTTCGGAGAAAAATTTATCATTGAAAAAATCATTCGCCAACTCAAAATAGATGGATCAGAGGAGGAGGAGAAGAAGGAGATCATCGCTCTTATGATTCTCGACCAGTCTCAGCTCGGAAGAAGCCGGACCTGTGAACGAAGAAGAATAGTGAATAATTAACGATTTTTTTTTTTGCAAAATTTCTAACGGGATTTTTCATATGAAAAAATTAATCAAATTTCTTTTCAGGCAGAAATCTGTCTGGTTTCATTTTGGATGTCAGTTTTGAGGTTAAAAAACTTACTGATCTTTTTTCCAAAAAGAAAGGAGGAGATTTTGCAATTTTTGAGAATCTCAGTTTTTCTCGAAAAATCTTCACCAGCAAAGTTAATTTTTGCCAC
>Ga0182738_1001695_pt1 | contig 27059 bp, 19 predicted proteins | sample eDN5th30CBELigMG_FD_128876 | JGI IMG/M metagenome (GOLD analysis project Ga0182738, IMG submission 128876) | Enriched Miracle-Growth compost microbial communities from Emeryville, California, USA - eDNA 5th pass 30_C BE-Lig MG (version 2)... ...
ACCCAGCACACCATCGAGTCTGTACTTCTGCGGTATCTGAGCAGGTGGAAGCACCCCGAACTGGCGGCGGAAGCGGGCTACGCCGACGATGCGCTGGACTTCTTGCGCCGGCTGCGCGCCGACGACTTGCCCAGGGTGGAGAATCGCTTCTTCGAGCTCAACGAACGCCAGTCGAATCAGAACCTCGGCACCCTGGCGATGCGCATCCGGCGGGCTCCCGGCGAGATCCGCCGCCGCATCGACGAGGTCAACTCCTCGCTACGGCGTTCGGAATTCGACCGCGACCGCATTCTGCAAATCGATGTCCGCGATTGCCAACACCAGGACGTGACCGACTTTCTGGCTGACATCGCCCGGGTGCAGGAGCATTCGCTGCTGACCGATGACCGCGCGGCCCAGGAACAGCGCTTTGAGCAGATCCGCGCGCTACTCGGCAGATTGGGGTCCTCCGATTCCGGTGACGTCGTCTGGCGAAACCGCTGCCTGGACACCCGCCGCCACGTCACTTTCGTCGGGGTGGAATTCGACACCGATGGGACCGCGGTGAACCATCACGATTCCTCGGATTCACTGTCTGGCGGGCAGGCCCAGAAGCTGGTGTTCTTCTGTCTGGCCGCGGCATTGCGTTACCAGCTCGTCGGGCCCGACGCCGACCTTCCCAGCTACGGCACCGTCGTTCTGGACGAAGCGTTCGATCGGTCCGATCCCGAATACACGCGCCGGGCCGCAGACGTATTCGACCAGTTCGGCTTCCACCTCGTCCTGGCCACGCCGCTGAAGATGATCCGCACGCTGCAGGACTACGTCGGCGGCGTGGCAACCGTGTCGATCCGCGATTCGCGGGCCTCCCGGCTCGGTGTCGCGACCATCGCCGAGGCGACCGTCGAGAGCTCCACCGGTGACTGAGCCCCCGAAGCTGGTGCCGCCTTCCGACGTCGCGAAGCGGGCATCGAGCACGGTCGCGCGCCACTTCAAGGATTGGGTGTTTGGCGGTGCGGTTTCGCCGTTGACCGTGCGGCTGGGCAGCCCCAGCGAGGCCGCCGTCGCCGCTCACCGCGACGCCGTCGAGGCCTGGGTCCATGCATGGGAGCGTTCACCGCTGGACGTCGCGTGGGAGGAGCGGCGCTGGCCGAGTTTAGGCCGACAACGGCTGCCGGTCGCAGTCACCATCGCCGGTGCCGACGCAATCTGCGATGCGGCCGGGCAGGCTCGCCGCTGGCGAACCGCCTGCCGACGTCGGGAGCAGCTGTGCGCACTCGACGCCGCCCAGAACTGGCCGACGGCCCTCGCCACCACGTTCCGGAACTGGAATACCTTGTCCGACAGCGACTTCGACCGATTACTTGCCGTATTGACCTGGCTGCGAAGGAACCCGAACTCTGGCCTGCTGATCCGACAGCTCCCAATCCCCGGAGTGGACACTAAGTGGCTGGGCGCGCACCGCACCGCGGTGACCGCTCTCGCCGTGCCACTGGGAGTGCCGGAGCATCTAGGGCTGAGGGAACGGGAGGTGTTGCGCGCGGTGGCGATCCTGGACCCGGCGCTGCGCCGGGGATTGCCGCGGTTGTTCGCGGCTCCGGACCGAGAACTCGACGCACTGGAGTTGGCGGCAGATCGCGTGTTGGTGGTGGAGAACCTGCAGACCTTGGAGGCTCTGCCCGAGTTGCCCGGAACGGTGGCGGTGTTCGGCGCAGGCGACCATTCGACGGCGATAGCTGGGTTCGAGTGGGTCCGCGGCACCCCGCGGGTGACCTACTGGGGCGACATGGATGCCGCCGGGTTCGCCATCCTCGCCCGCTTCCGCGCGGCCCGGGTGTGTGACAGCCTGCTGATGGACGCCGCTGCGGTGCAGAACTGGAGGCACCTGGCGGTTCCCGATCCAGGAGCCGACCCGGCCGACCCTGCGCTGCTCACCGACGCCGAGGCCGCGGCGCTGGATCTGTTGCTCCGCGACGGACTACGGATCGAGCAGGAACGGATTCCGATGAGTGCGGCGGTTGCGGGACTGCGGAGTTGAGCAGCGCCTGGGCGCGCCCAGGCACGGCGCACTCGGCCCGGCTCGGAATCTGGATTCTTAACCGGAGCGTGTCAGCGGCGCCCGGTTCTGACCTTTGCCTCCGACAGTCTTAGCGAAGCGGGAGGTAGGCGATCTGGTTGTTCCACTCCTCGGCGTCACTGGCGACAGCGATCACTGCGATTTCTTCGATGGCCTGCGCGATCGCCAGTCTTGAACGCAGAAGGATGACGCCGGGCATCGGCAACCCGGCGGCCAGTCGGTCGCCCACGAAGCCTGGGATGGTTTTCAGGTCGCGGCTGATCAAGATCCGGCCCTCGTCGGCCGCCCACTGCAGGATCTCAGGGTCACCAACGGTACGGAGTCCAACATCTTGCACCCGGAGGATGTCGAGGTCGTCGACGCGACGACGCAGTCCCAAAACGAGATCGGAATCGATGTTCTCGTCGGCCAGGAACCGCGGACTCACGTCGCTAGCCGGGCCAGCAACTTGGCACGCAGTCCATCGTTGAGCGGGTGCTCGGCCTCGATCCGTTCCCGAATCTGCACGCCTTCACGCTCCTGCTCGGCGATGTAAGCCTCGACCTCGGCACGGTGGCGCAGGTAGTAGGCGAAAATCGCGTACACGTCAGCGAGAGACACCGTCTGGTACGAATCGTGAACCGCCTCCGGGGTCTTGCCCTGCTTGAAGTCGGCCACCAGGATGTCGAGAGAGATGCGGGTGCCGGGCACCATCAACCGACCGGCCTGGTCTCGAACCAGCGGCACCGGCTCGGGCTCGATGGCTGCTACGGTCATCGCGTCGCACCTCCTTCCCCTCAGAGTACCGGCACGCACCCACCGGGCCTCCTGGTTCGCCGCCCACTGGGCTCTCTCCGCGTTGCGCCCAAGCCGAGGCCCTTTGTTCGACGTGGTGGCAAGTGCTTCGACTGGCAGATGTAGCGATTGGCGAGGACGACGTTCCCAAACGCGTTCCCAAGCCCATGAAAAATGCCCCTTAAGGCCGGGGCCTGAAGGGGCATTTTCGCTAGTAGCGGGGACAGGATTCGAACCTGCGACCTCTGGGTTATGAGCCCAGCGAGCTACCGAGCTGCTCCACCCCGCGTCGGTATGTATGACACTACCGAACGGGTGCCCAAGCCGCCAAATCGCCTGGTCTGACGTCGTCGCCGTTGCCCGACCGGCGCCGATTCATCTCGTCCTTGTCGGCCCAACCCCGCTATGCCATGCTGCATTCCGGGGCCCAACAGCGGGAGAGGCAACTGATGCCGGGTTTTCTCGACAACGTCGGCCGCCTGCTCAATTACCGGATGCCCATCGGAGAGCTGATCGGCCTGGGCTTGTTCCTCGGTGCGCCGTATCTGACCATCGGATTGATCTGGACGCTGACCCACACCGGTTCGCTGCACGGCATCCGAGGCCTGGACCTCGTGGTGTCCTTTCTTGGATCGATCGTGGCGTGGCCGGTGCTACTGATCGCTAACGTCTGTATGCAGTGACCGCGAAAGGCAAAGTTGCCCCGCAACAACGGAGGCCGCCCAGATGATGTTTCTGGTACGGATCATCGACGCTCTTATCAGGGTTCTCGGCATCCGCACCTCTGCGGAAGCTCAGCCGCTGGGCACCGCCGGGAGCCGGATCCACGTCGATCAGTACACGCCACGCTTCGACGATGGTCCCGTCGGTCTGACTGAGGCACTGGATTTTTGGTCTGCGGCCGCAGCAGCCGCCAACGTCGTGATGCAGTTGAGCATGCCCGGCGTCGGCCACGGCGTGGTGGAGAGCCGAGTGGAATCCGGTGCGCTGATGGAACATCCGTGGAAGCGGCTGCGCACCACCGCCCAGTACATGGCCATCGCGGTTCTGGGCAACGATGAGGAACGCGCCGCTTACCGCGACGCGGTCAATGTCGCACACCGGCAGGTTCGCTCCACCGCGGAGAGCCCGGTCCAATACAACGCCTTCGATCAAGACCTGCAACTGTGGGTCGCCGCATGCCTGTTCGTCTTCTACGAGGACACCTATCAGCTGCTGCGCGGCAAGATGACCCAGGCTCAGGCGGAGGGGTTCTATCACCACGCCTGGCCGCTCGGCACCACCTTGCAGGTCACCGCCGACCAATGGCCGCCCACCCGCGCCGAATTCGACACCTACTGGAATACCACCTGCCAAACCCTGGAGATGGACGAGGTCGTCCGCGACTACCTCATGCGGCTGGTCGACCTGAAAATGATCAACCCGATCTTGCGGGCGCCCCTGGCACCCCTGCTGCGGTTCCTGACGATCGGCTTTCTGCCACCGCTCTTTCGGGAGCTACTCGGCGTGCCCTGGTCACCGACCGAGCAGCGCCAGTTCGAGAATCTGTTCCTGTTCGTGTCAGTTGTAAACCGCTTCATTCCCCGATTCATCCGAACCGTCAACTACACCGTACTGATGGCCGACGTTCGCCATCGCATCCGCCGAGACAAGGCACTGATCTGATCATGACTAACCACGACGACGGCCTGGGGCCCAGCAGCATGCTGTGGCACTTCCTGGCCGACCGGCGCTACCTATTCGTGCTTCCCAGGGCCGTGTGTCTGCTGCTGCTGCATCCCGGCATCGCCGCCGGCATCGACGAGCATGCGCTGATGCGCAAACGCATTTGGCTGCACAAGAAACGCACCTTCACCCAGGCCGTCAACTACGCCTACTCCGACCTCGACATGCGGCCCCAGATGCGGTTCTCCCACGAGCATGTCAAGGGCGTCGACAGTCTCGGGCACAAGTATCACGCCCTGAATCCCGACACGTTCCATTTTCAGCACAGCGCTTATGTCGAGTCCCTGGTCGTCATGGTGAACACCTTTGTTCGTCGGCTCGACGCCGACGAACACGAGCAGCTCTACCAGGAGTGCTGCGCCTGGTATCGCCGCTACGGCGTATCAACGCGGCCAATGCCCGCGACCTGGCCGGAATTCGTCGAGTACTTCGAGGATTACTGCCGCACGCACCTGGTGGCCGGCGCGCACTTCGAGCCGTTCCGGGAGCAGATTTTCGCCCCCTCCGATTGGTGGATGCGCGCCGTCCCCCACCCGGCCATCCGCGCCCTGCAGCACCCCCGCGCCGTGGAACTCACCGGGATCACCGTCAGCGCCGCCGACCGATGGTCACTGCGCCAATTCGTCCGGTTGGCTCAGCTGTCCGCGCTGACCCCCCGACACCACTGGAACTCCAAGGCACGCGCCGCTCTCAGCACGGCGGCACAACACCGGCCGACGACGCCGCTGGGCGCCGCGCGTCGCTGACACCCCGCGGCGCCTGAGCCGCCCCCTATTTGGCGCTGTTGAACTTGGCCATCGCGTCGTCGAGGCGTTGCAGCGCCGCACCGTAGGCGGCGAAGTCACCGCGGTGCTGGGTGTCGCGCACCGCATTGAGCGCCGATTCGACCTCGCGCAGCGCCGCGGCCTTCGCCGGAGACAGCGCGGCCTCCGCGGCCGGGGGCGTCGGCACCGCCGCAACAGGCGGGGGCGCCGAGGGTGGCGTCCCCTGCGCGGCAGCGCCGTTGTCGGTGGGTGCGATGTCGGTGGCCGCCGCACCGGCACCGGGCCCGAACAGGCCGGTGAGTGCGTCGGAGACCGTCGGCCCGTAGCCGATCTTGTCGTTGTACATCATCGCCACCCGGATGAGCCGCGGGTACGACGACGAGGCATCGCTGGAACCCGGTGAGGCATAGACCGGTTCGACGTAGAGCAGTCCGCCCTGCGCTACCGGCAGCGTCAGCAGGTTTCCCCACCGGATGCGGTTCTGGTTGTCACGCCCGATCACACCGAGGTCTTGACTGACCGTGGTGTCGGTGGTGATCGCGTTATTGGCCAGCTTGGGCCCGTTGACCTGACCGGGAATGGTGAGGACCGTGATCTTGCCGTAAGTGTCCGGATCCGAGCTGGCGCTGATGTAGGCGGCCAAATAATCACGCTTGAACCGGTTCATCGCGCTGGTCAGCTGGTAGGACGCCGAATTGTCGCCCTTGGCAAGATTTTTCGCGACGATGTAATACGGCGGCTGGAAGCTGCTAGCGGTCGGGTTGGGGTCCAGCGGCACATCCCAGAAATCCGAGGTGGAGAAGAAGGTCACCGGGTCGTTGACGTGATACTTGGCCAACAACATCCGCTGCACCTTGAACAGGTCCTCGGGATAGCGCAGGTGCTCGGCGAGCTCGGGTGAGATCTCGGCCTTCGGTTTGACCGTTCCGGGGAACACCTTCATCCATGCCCGCAGCACCGGGTCCTGCTCGTCCTGGGCGTACAGGCTCACCGTTCCGTCGTAGGCGTCGACGGTGGCCTTTACCGAGTTGCGGATGTAGGACACCCGCCGGTCCGGCAACAGCCGGTTGAATTCCACATCTTTAGAGTCCGCGGTCGCCGACGACAGCGACGTCAGCTCCGAGTAGGGGTAGTTGTCCAGCGTGGTGTAGCCGTCGATGATCCACACCAACCGCTTATTGACGATCGCCGGATACACCGTGGAGTCGGTGGTCAGCCAGGGCGCCACCGCCTGCACCCGGCTGGCCGGGTCGCGGTTGAACAGGATCTTGCTGTCCGCGCCGATCACGTTGGAGAACAAGAAGTTGCGCTCGGCGAACTTCGCGGCGAACACGCTGCGGGCCAACCAGTTTCCAACGTCGACACCGCCGGCACCGGTGTAGGTGTAGTTCTTGGTCTCGGTGTTGGTCTCGTAGTCGTACTCACGGTCGGCGCCGTTGCGGCCGACGATCGCGTAGTCGGCGGCGGTGTCGGCGATCACCGGACCGTAGTAGACGCGCGGCTGGTCGAGGCGGGCCGGCCCGTCGGACACGACGCCGCCGTTGGCACCGACGACGTTGGCCAAGAACTCCGGGTATCCACCGTTCTGGTTGGGGTCGTTGGCGATACCGCGCACCGTGTTGGCCGGCGAGGCGATGAACCCGTTGCCGTGGGTGAACACGGTGTGCCGGTTGATCCAGTCGCGCTGGTTGTCGATCAGTCGATCCGGGTTCAGCTCGCGGGCGGCGACCACATAGTCGCGCAGCTGGCCATCGTCGTCGCGATAGCGGTCGATGGTGAGCTGGTCGGGGAAGAAATAGAAGTTCTTGCCCTGCTGAAACTGGGTGAACGCGGGGCTGACGATGGTCGGGTCCAGCAGCCGGATGTTGGAGGTGGTGGCCGCATCGGCGCCCACCTGCGCGGCGGTGGCGCGCGCGTCACCGCGGTAGTCGCGGTAGGTGACCACATCCTCGGTCAGGCCGTAGGCCTGCCGGGTCGCCGTGATCGAGCGGGAGATGTACTCGCTCTCCTTCTGCGCCGCGTTCGGCTTGACGCTGAACTGTTCGACGATCAGCGGCCAGCCAGCGCCGACCACGACCGAGGACAGCAGCAACAGCACCAGACCGATCGCCGGAATCTGCAAGTCGCGCAGCACGATCGCCGAGAACACCGCGACCGCGCAGATCAGTGCGATCGCTAGCAGGATCATCTTGGCCGGCAGCACCGCGTTGATGTCGGTGTAACCGGCTCCGGTGAACGGCTTGCCGGTGCGGGTGTGGCTGAGCAGCTCGTAGCGATCCAGCCAGTAGGCCCCGGCCTTGAGCAGCACTAGGGTTCCGATCAGGCTGACCACCTGGATGCGGGCCGGGCGACTCAGGGCGCCCGCCCGGCCGGACAGTCGGATACCGCCGAAGATGTAGTGCGTGGTCAGGTTCGCGATGGTGGCCAGACACAGCGTTGCGAGCAGCAGCCCCACCACCAGCCGGTAGAACGGCAGGTCGAAGGCGTAGAAGCCCAGGTCTTTGCCGAACTGCGGATCGGTGATCCCGAAGTCACCGCCCCGCAGGAACAGCTGAATACGCACCCAATAGCTCTGCGCGACGATGCCGGCCAGCACACCGATGCCGGCCGGAATTCCGAAACCGAACAGCCGCAGCCGCGACAGCACCGTGGTCCGATACCGCGCCACCGGGTCGTTGACGCCGTTGCTCGGGACGAAGACCGGCCGGACCCGAAAGGCGGTGGCCATCGCGGCGAACACGATGCCGCCGACCAGCAGTGTCACCACGACGAACGTGATCAGGCGGGTCAGCAACGTGGTGACGAACACCGAGCGGTAGCCCAGCTCGCCGAACCACAACCAGTCGACATAGCCGTCGATCAGCCGCGGCCCCAACAGCAGCAGCGCGATCACGACGAAGGCGCTGCCAACCATGATCCGGCTGCGCGCGGTCAATTTCGGCATCCTCGCAGTGGGCCGCATCCCCACGTGCCACGCTCCCTAGCTCAGTTGTTGCTGACGGCCCCACTGTAGCCAACGAACACTCAGCAAGAGGGTGGCTGACCTCCGTCGGTGATGGTTCGCAGCGCGCCCACCGCCTGGGCGAGGCTGTCGACTTTGACCAGTTGCAGACCCTTGTCATCGTTTCTGGCCTCGTAGCAGTTGTCGGACGGGACCAAGAACACCGTCGCGCCGGCCTCGCGGGCCGCCATCATCTTGTGCGCGATCCCGCCGATCGCGTCGACCTGGCCGTTGGCCTTGATGACCCCGGTGCCGGCAACGAAGTTAGGCCCGGCCAGGGTGCCGTTGGTCAGCTTGTCGACGACAGCCAGCGAGAACATCAGCCCCGCCGACGGGCCGCCGATGTTGGCCAGATTGAAGTCGATGGTGAACGGCGCCCACGGCGCATCCAGGACGGACACGCCCAGGAACCCGTTGGCGCGGTCCTTGTTCTCTCCGAGCGTAATCCGCGCCGTGCCGGGTGCGGCGTTCTTGCGCCGGTAGTCGATGGCAACCGTCTCGCCGGGCTTGGTGTCGGCCAGCCGCGCGGTGAACTGCTGCACGGTGTACACCGGTTCGCCGTTGACCGCGTCCACGGCGTCGCCGCGCTGCAGCGCGCCGGCTGACGGCCCCGGGTCTTGGACGTCGGCGAGGGTGACCGCTGACGGATAGCGCAGGTAGCCGAGCGCGGCGTACTCGGCACTCTGCTCGGACGCACGGAAGTCGGCGTCGTTACTCTCGTCGACTTCCTGACGGGACTTGCCGGGCGGATAGACCAGGTCACGTGGCATGAGCTGTTCACGCCCGGACAGCCACAGAACCAACGCCTCCCCCAGCGTCAGACCGTCGCGCTGGGAGACCGTGGTCATGTTGAGGTGGCCGGTCGTCGGGTGTGTGGTGGTCCCCTCGATGTCGACCACCTGCTTGCCGTCGATCGTGCCGAGGGTATCGAACGTCGGACCCGGCCCCAACGACACGAAGGGCACCGTCACCGCCGTCAGCAGCACGCCGAACGCGACCACCGGCAGCACAGCCGCCAACAGCGTCAGAATCCGCCTGTTCACCCCGGGTATGGTAAACGGACCCTGCCAGGCGGTAACCGCCCGACCACTGGTGGCCGAGTGTCGTACCGCCGGCCGTCGCCGATGGGTACGGTTGTGTCTATGGCTGATCTGCCCTTCGGTTTCTCTTCTGGGGACGACCCCGACCGCGAGCGAGGCTCCGGGCACTCCGATCCGTTCGGGATGGGTGCTGGTTTCAACATGGCCGATCTGGGCCAGGTTTTTACCCAGCTCGGGCAGATGTTCAGCGGTGCCGGCCGGGTGAGCGCCGACGGCCGACCGGCCGGGCCGGTGAACTACGACCTGGCGCGACAGGTTGCGATCAAGTCGATCGGTTCGGTCGCGCCGGTCACCGCCTCAACCGCGACCGCCATCGGCGACGCGGTGCACCTGGCTGAAACCTGGCTCGACGGGGCGACCTCACTGCCGGCCGGCACCACCAGTGGGGCCGCCTGGACGCCGGTGAACTGGGTCGAGCACACCATGACCACCTGGCAGCGACTGTGTGACCCGATGGCCGAACAGGTTTCGTCGGTGTGGGCGTCGGCGCTGCCGGAAGAGGCCAAGAGCATGGCCGGCCCGTTGTTGTCGGTGATGTCGCAGATGGGCGGATTGGCGTTCGGCTCCCAACTGGGCCAGGCGCTGGGACGGTTGTCCGGAGAGGTGCTGACCTCGACCGACATCGGCCTGCCGCTGGGGCCCAGCGGGGTGGCCGCGCTGCTGCCCGGCGCGATCGAGGAATTAGCCGGCGGCCTGGAGCAGCCGCGCAGTGAGATCGTCACCTTCCTGGCCGCCCGTGAGGCCGCCCACCACCGACTGTTCACCCACGTGCCGTGGCTGTCCAACCAGCTGCTCAGCGCGGTGGAGGCCTACGCCCGGGGCATGAAGATCGATATCCGGGGCATCGAGGAACTGGCCCAGGGCTTCGATCCGGCGGCGATGACCGATCCCTCGGCGATGAACGAACTGCTCAACCAGGGTGTGTTCGAACCGAAGTCGACTCCGGAGCAACTCGCCGCACTGGAGCGGCTGGAGACCCTGCTGGCCCTGATCGAGGGTTGGGTTCAGACCGTGGTCAATGCCGCACTGGGCGACCGGATCCCGGGCACCGCCGCACTCTCGGAGATGCTGCGCCGCCGGCGCGCCACCGGTGGCCCAGCCGAGCAGACCTTCGCCACGCTGGTCGGTTTGGAACTGCGCCCGCGCAAGCTGCGCGAGGCCGCGGTGCTCTGGGAGCGGTTGACCACGGCGGTCGGGGCCGACGCCCGCGACAAGGTGTGGCAGCACCCCGATCTGCTGCCCGAGTCCGCCGATCTTGACGAACCGGCCGCATTCATCGACCGGATCATCGGCGGCTCCGGTGACATCGACTCGGCCATCGACCGGGCGATCGCGGAGTTTCAGCGCGAAGCCGGTAAGCCCGACGACGCCGGCGACTGAGGCACAGCGTTCAGCCGCATGCCGCCCTATCGGACGGTACGGCGGCGCGGTGCCATGCCAAGGGATTGAGGTGGCGGTAGGGGTCCTCGACGCGGACATCGAGCAGGTCGGCCAAGATCCCCTCGAGCGACTGTTGAGCCTTCTCCCGCACGGTGGCAACCCACTTCTCGTTCGAGACGCGCGCTGGCTTGGTGGTGTCGATGGGTGCGCCGAAGCGCAGGTACATCCGCTGCGGTCGAGGGATGAGGGTGGGGCCGATGCCGTGCTGCAGGGGTATGGCCATCTCCGGCGGTCCTGAGAACCGGCTCGACAGCGCCCGACTGAAACGCTCCCAGCTGCCACCGCGACGACTCAGGCTCCGGTAGACGTCATCGCCACCCACCAGTCCGACCGGCACGATCGGATAGTCGTGTTCGACTGCGAGGCGGGCGAATCCGGCGCGGCCCTGCCAGCGCAGGGTGTACTCCTCCCCCTTGAACTTGGGAATCTCGCGGCCACCGCCCGGGAAGACCAGGATGGGCTCGTTGCGGCGCATCAATTCGCGGACGGGCTCCGGGGCGCCCACCAGTGCCCCCGCAGCGGCGAGCAGATCTCGGGCCGGGCCCCGCATGCGCCCGAACTGCCGATCCGTCAACGGCCGTACTCGTTGGCCAATCGCCCGCCGGACATGGAAGGGAATCAGCAGGGCTTCCACACTGACCTGAGTGTGGTTGCCCACCAAGAGAAATCGGCCATCGCGGGGAACGTTTTCGAGCCCTTCGACGTAGGGGCGGTACGCCTCGACGACGGGCGTGACCGCGTCGGCGACCGCCTCCACAGCGCGCCGCATGGCTTCGACTCGCGGCGGATGGTTCAGGATCGCCTGAGTGTCTTGGAGGACGTGCATGTCCTCACATTACAGAACGAACTAGTTCGTATGGTTATGATCTTGCTGTGAGAAGGAGCGCCACCGAGCTGCGCGGTCAGATACTTGACGCTGCCCGCGCCGAGTTCGCTCGCCATGGTCTGGCCGGATCACGCATCGATCGCATCGCCCGCGAGGCACACGCCAGCAAGGAACGTCTCTACGCCCACTTCGGCGACAAGGAAGCACTGTTTCGCGAAGTGGTGGACACCGACGTGGCAGCCTTCTATCGCTCGGTCACCCTGCGCCCCGACGCGGTCCCCGAATTCGCCGGCGACGTCTACGATTTGGGCAGAAACAGCCCCGAACACCTGCGCATGATCACCTGGGCCCGCCTGGAAGGACTGGCCCTCGACGAGCCCCACACCGACGGGCAGGCGATCTTCGAGCACGCGGTCATCGCCATCGAAACCGCCCAGGCCGACGGGCACGTCGACAGCTCCTGGGAGCCCGTCGATCTGCTGGCGCTGCTGTTCGGTATCGGTCTGGCCTGGGCGCACTCCCCCGACCCGTACGAGACCCTCACCGACCGCGCCGTCATCGCACGCCAACGCCGCGCCGCTGTGGAGGCCGCGCGTCGCATTGTTTCTGGCCCCTGTGGATGACGGGAGGATCGTCGCCGCCCGGCATGGCAGGGTCGCCTGCGTGACCAGGGTTGGTTCCGAGACCTACACCTACACCCTCGATCCGGCGCTGCCGGTGTTGCTGCGCCCCGACGGTGCGGTCCAGATCGGTTGGGATCCGCGGCGCGCCGTGCTGGTGCAACCGCCTCGCGGGCTGAGCACGGCGGCGCTGGCCGCCGTCTTGCGCACAATGCAGATCCCGACCACGGTGGCCGCGCTGCGCCATGAAGCCGCACAACACGGCCCAGTGGACACCGCGGACCTGGACGACCTGCTGGTCGCGCTGGTGGCGGCACATGTCGCCGTCCGCGGCGCCGCCACCCGCCGTCAATGCCGCGCAGTCTCGCTGCGGGTGCACGGTCGCGGGCCGTTGTCGGATCTCTTGGTCGAGTCGCTGCGCTGCTCGAGCGCCGTGGTCCGGCGCAGCAGTCATCCGCATGCCACGGTGAGCGCCGCCGGGACCGATCTGGTGGTGCTGGCGGACTACCTGGTTCCCGATCCGCGGTTGGTACGTGAGCTGCACGCCGCGCGGGTGCCGCACCTGCCGGTACGGGTGCGCGACGGCATCGGAGTGGTCGGCCCGCTGGTCCTGCCGGGAGTCACCAGTTGTTTGCGGTGCGCCGATCTGCACCGGCGAGACCGGGATTCCGCCTGGCCCGCAGTGGCCGCACAGCTACGCCATACCGCCGCCCACGCCGACCGGGCAACCGTGCTGGCGACGGCGGCGCTGGCGCTGAGCCAAATCGACCGGGTGATCGCAGCGGTGCGCGGCGTTGCAAGCCGCGCGGACCTAGCTGCTCCTCCGACGCTGGACGCCACCCTGGAGCTGGATCTAACCACCGGATCGATGATGAGCCGGCGCTGGGTCCGCCACCCGCTATGCGATTGCTGAGGTCACATGCGCCACCGAAAATTGTCACCGCGGTGACCGGCACCACAACAACGTCATGGATGATGGACAGGTGTCAGAAATCAAACGCGGAAGCGCAGCGCGCAATGCGAAGCTGGCCAGCCTGCCCGTCGGCTTTGCCGGCCGGGCAGCGCTCGGGCTCGGGAAACGCCTGACCGGCAAGTCCAAGGACGCGGTCACCGCCGAGCTCATGGAGAAGGCGGCCAACCAGCTGTTCACCGTCTTGGGTGAGCTCAAGGGCGGCGCCATGAAGGTGGGCCAGGCCCTGTCGGTGATGGAGGCGGCCATCCCCGAGGAGTTCGGCGAGCCCTACCGGGAGGCGCTGACCAAGCTGCAGAAAGATGCTCCGCCGCTGCCCGCGGACAAGGTGCACCGAGTGCTCGACGCCCAGCTGGGCACCAAGTGGCGGGAGCGCTTCACCGACTTCGACGACACCCCCATCGCCTCGGCCAGCATCGGACAGGTGCACAAGGCGGTGTGGGCCGACGGCCGTCCCGTAGCGGTCAAGATCCAGTACCCCGGCGCCGACGAGGCGCTGCGCGCCGACCTCAAGACGATCCGGCGGTTGACCGGCATCTTCAAGCAGCTCGCCCCCGGCGTGGACGTCAAGGGCGTCATCGACGAGCTGATCGAACGCACCGAGATGGAGCTGGACTACCGGCTGGAGGCCGACAACCAGCGCATCTTCGCCAAGGCGTACGCCGGCCACCCGCACTTCCACATCCCTAACGTCGTGGCCAGCGCCCCCAAGACGGTGATCCAGGAGTGGATCGACGGCGTCGGCATGGCCGAGATCATCCGCAACGGCACCGTCGAACAACGCGATCTGATGGGCACCCGGCTGGCCGAATTCACCTGGGACGCCGCCCGCCGGTTGGAACTGATCCACGGCGACGCCCACCCGGGCAACTTCATGCTGCTGCCAGACGGCCGGATGGGCATCATCGATTTCGGCGCGGTGGCGCCGATGCCCGGCGGGTTCCCCCCGGAGCTGGGCGCCTCGGTGCGCTACGCCCAGGCCAAGGACTACGACAAGGTCATCGAGACCATGCGACAGGGCGGCTTCATTCAGAAGGGCCAGGACGTCTCGGTGCGCGAGATCGACGAGATGTTCCGTCAGTACGTCGAGCCGGTCGAGGTCGAGGTGTTCCACTACAGCCGCAAGTGGCTGATGCGAATCGCCGGCAGGCAGCTGGAACGGCCCGTCGAGCAGCTCAAGACGGCTCGGCAGCTGGATCTGCCGCCCAAACTCGCGATGCCGATGCGGGTGCTCGGATCCACCACGGCGATCATGTGTCAGCTCGATGCCCACGTGCCGATCAAGCGGCTCTCCGAAGAATTGGTGCCGGGCTACGCCAACCCCGAAGACATCGCGGTCGGCCCGTCGGCCTAGGACCGCGCCGATGTAATGGCGCCTGTGTTGGTGCCGAGCCGCCGGCGCCGAAGTAGCTAAGGCGCCGGAGCGCCGTTGCCGCCGTTGGCACCGTCACCGAGCGGCGTGCCGGGATGACCATCGGTGCCGTTACCGCCTGTGGCGCCGGTGCCGGTGCCGCCGTCGCCGCCCTTGCCGCCGTGACCGTCATTGGCTGGATCGACATAGGTGCCGCCGTCACCGCCGGCACCGCCTGAACCACCGGTGCCGCCGGCGACGGTGGTGGCGTGACCGGCCCCGCCGTTGCCACCATTGCCGCCGGTTGCGCCGGCACCGCCATCCCCACCGTTTCCTCCGGCACCGCCGCTGCCGGTGAGGTTGAACGCGTTCGGTACGCCAGAAACGACGACGTCCCCAATGCCGCCCTTGCCACCCGTGCCGCCGGTGCCGCCGTTGCTGCCGATGGCGCCACCGTCGCCACCAGCTCCACCGAACGCCCTCCCGTTGTTGACGTAGACGCCATTGGCACTCACGGTTGCGCTGCCGCCATCACCGCCGGCACCACTGTCGCCGGCGCCACCGGCACCGGCGGTGGCAGAGCTGGTGGCGATGGTGCCGCCGTTGGTAGCCGTCACATAGCTGGTGCCGCCATCGCCGCCGACACCGCCGTCCGCACCGGCGGCGCCGCCCGCGCCCCCGCTAGAGATGACGTTGCTGCCAACGGTACTGAACATGCCGTCTGCGGTGATATTGGCGGAGCCGCCGTTGGCATTACCAGAGGCGTCACCCGCGATGGCCCAGCCGGCCGCGGCGCCACCGTTACTGCCGGTGATGATGGCGTTGCCACCGACGCCGCCATCGCTACCGCCGCCGCCACCTGTCGCGGTTCCGGTGGTGGTGCTGTTGTCGCCGTTCGCCCAGATCTGGCCGCTGCCACCCTTGCCGCCGTTGCCACTGCTGTCGCCGTCACCGCCGTCGCCGCCCTTGGCGATGCTGCCGGCGCTGATCGTGGCACCGCCGGCAGCGGGGCCTCCACTGGCGCTGATCGACCCCTGGCCACCGTTGCCGCCGACCCCGCCGTCGGTCCCGTCACCGCCATTGCCGCCGGTCGATGTCCCGGTGACGTCGCTCCCGTAGAAGGAGTACACGCCGGCGTCGGCGCCGTTTCCGCCGGTACCACCGGCGCTCCCGGCACCGCCGTCGCCACCCCTGGCGATTGCGCCGGTGACGGAGCTGTTGTCGTAATACGAATAGACCCTGGCGGTGCCGCCTGCGCCGCCGGTGCCACCGTCGGCTTGCCCGCCGTTCCCGCCGGTGGCATGGCCATCGGTGAGGACGCTGTCCTGACCCAAAGCCGTGATGATGCCGCTGCCACCCTTGCCGGTGTTGTCAGCGCCCTGCCCGCCGGCAGCCGAGCTGCCAAAAATCGATGCTCCGAGGGTGGCGCTCATCGTCGCGTTGCCGCCTTCACCACTGGCCCCGACCGTGCCACCGGCGACGGTGCTGGTCTCGACGGTGCTGGTGGCATCCACGGTCAGGGTTGCGGTGCCGCCGTCGGCATTGGCGGCGGCGTTACCGCCGATTACGGTCACGTCGGTGACGGTGCCGTCCAGCGTCGCCTTGGCGGCACCACCGGTGCGGCCGCTGATACCGGGCTCGCTGGTCGAACCGGCACCACCGTTGCTGCCGTGCCCGCCGGTGACCGTGGTGTTGGTGACGGTGCCACTGCCCGTCGCATATGCGCCACCGCCACCGCCGCCGCCACCGCCGCCGTTGCCAGCCTCGGTACCGGTACCTGCGGCGCCGGCCCCGCCCGTACCGCCGACACCACCAACGGTGTGGGCACCCAATGCCGCCCCAGTGCCCCCGTTTCCGCCGGCACCGCCCGCACCGAACAGCCCGCCGTCGGTACCGGCCCCGCCGGTACCGCCGACACCGCCGACACCACCGGCTTGGCCGAGCCCGCCCGCGGTCAAGCCTTGGCCGTCGCCACCTCGGCCACCGGCGCCCCCGGCGCCGCCGGCACCACCACCGACACCACCGATGCCCGCGCCGCCGGCACCACCGGTGCCGCCGTAACCACCGGTTCCCGCGGTTTCGGTGCCGACACCGTTGCCACCGTCATAACCCTGGGCACCGGTACCACCGACACCACCGGTACCGCCGAGGCCGTCACCGCCATCAGCCTGCGCAGTCGCCGCACCGCCCGCACCACCGGTCCCACCGCCACCGGCCCAGCGGCCTTGACCACCGGCACCGCCGGCACCACCGACGCCGGCATGCATGCCCTGACCGCCGTTGCCCCCGGTACCGCCGTAGCCGCCGCTGCCGAAGAAATTGCCCTCACCGTTTCGGAACGCGTCACCGCCGACACCGCCCGCACCGCCGGCACCACCGTTACCGATACCGGCGCCGGCTCCGCCCACGCCGGCATTGCCGTCAGCACTGACACCACCGGCACCGGCAGTACCGGCTGCCCCACCGTTGCCGCCGTTGCCGCCGATGCCGCCTGTCCCACCGGGGATTTCGCCGGGACCGACCCCGCCGCGCCCGCCGACCCCGCCGACCCCGCCGTCGCCACCAGCTCCGGCCGCGCCACCATCTCCGGCATTGCCCTTCGTCGCGTCACCGCCGGCGCCACCAGCACCACCCTGCCCGCCGTTACCGCCGAGTCCGCCGGTATCACCGGGACCGCCCAGGTAGGTGGCGTCCGCACCCGCAGCACCCGTACCGCCTACCCCACCGACACCACCGGCGCCACCGACTCCGCCGTCACCCGATGTGGTGCCGCCGGTCCCGCCCGCACCACCATTGCCGCCTAAGCCGCCGACGGTGCCGTTGCCCTGCGCATCGGTGCCTCCAGCGGCACCGGTACCGCCCTGCCCGCCGGCGCCACCGGTGCCGACCGCTCCGGCGGCACCGCCCTTGCCGCCGGCGCCTCCGGCCGCTGCGGTGCCGTCGGCAAGGACGCCCGTTCCATTACCTCCGGCACCACCGTTGCCGCCGTCTTCGCCCAGGTCACCCGTGGGCTGGCTACCAGCCGCACCATCCGCGCCGGCGACACCGGCCGGCCAGTCGAACATGCCGGCACCGGGACCAGCAGCACCGCCGGTACCACCGGCACCGGCCACGCCGGTCAGGCCGCCGACCCCGCCGTCCCCACCGAAACCGCCACCCAACGCACCATCGGCACCCAGGCCGCCATTGCCGCCTACACCACCGGCCCCAGCGACACCGCCCGCGCCACCATCGCCCCCATTACCAGCGGCGCCCGGCGGATGCACACGGAAGAACCCACCGGCGCCACCAGCACCGCCTACCCCACCGGCACCCCCAGCGCCACCAGCACCGCCGTTACCGGCGTCGCCACCTATACCGCCGCCACCACCGACGTCGGCCAAGCTCACCGCTCCGTTACCACCGACACCACCGCTGCCGCCGACGCCGCCCACCCCACCGACACCACCGAGACCGCCGTCACCACCGGCACCGGAGTTGCCGAACAACCCCGCCTGTCCACCAGCTCCGCCGTTTCCGCCAGCTCCGCCAGTGCCGCCGGCCTGCCCGTCCGCGCCAGCACCCCCGCCGAACCCGGCAGCGCCGTCAGCAATCGGGCTCAAGCCCGCCGCGCCGTCAGCTCCGTTAACCCCGACTAGACCCGCGCCCCCGGCGCCTCCTGCACCACCGGAGCCGGCATTTCCGAAGAAGAACCCACCGTTGCCGCCATTGCCACCGGTTCCGCCGGCCTCCCCAGCCGCGCCGACACCACCACTGCCACCGTCACCGCCGATGCCCATCAGCCATCCACCGGCACCACCGGCACCGCCATCACCACCGAGCACGCCCTCGGCGAACCCACCGCCGGCACCACCATTGCCGAACATCCCGGCCGCCGCGCCCGCGCTGCCGTCCAAACCGGCGCCGCCATCACCGAATAACCATCCACCGGCGGTGGCCTCCACCAGCACGCCGTCATCGAAATGCGCGTTCGTGCCGTTGCACACCAACCCGCACGCGTCGGCGAAGGCGAACAGCGGATTCACCAGACTGAACAGCCCGCTCGCGATCACCGCCTCCCCGAACTGATGGATGGGCGTGTAGATCACGTCATTGATGGCGTTGGCCACGAACACATCCAGCGCGGCCAACGGATCGACCGCCGCCGGCAGCGGATCGGGCGCGTCCACATCCAGGCCCGCCACCGGACCGAAGATCCCGTCCAACAATCCGTCAAGGTCAAATTCGGCCTGCGCCGCCGGCGCCGATGTCAACGGCGCCAGACCGAATGCCAAGAACGCCCCCACGGCTGAGCCCACCCCGACTCCCCGACGCGCCCGGCGACTCGTGAACGTACTACGACGACCAGCCATCGTCGGGGCCTCCAATCGGCGTCAACCCATCTGCAATTCTTGGAACAATCTACGATAGCCCTCAATTTTTACTATCAACACTCAGCTGATTCACAAGCGCCTTGACATCCGACCATTGGCGCGCGGGCCGTACCGCGAGGTGCCCACGCCGCCAGTCACGCCGCGACCGGTTGCTTACGCGGACGCCCGCGCGGCCGCTTGCGGCCGATGACGCTGCCCCGCTCAAGGATCTCGCCGCCCCACACACCCCACGGCTCGGCGCGTTGCAACGCCGCCGCCAGGCACTGTTGGCGGATCGGGCACTGAGCACACCGCGCCTTGGCCCGCTCCAGATCGGCCGGGTCGTCGGCGAACCACAGATCGGGATCGCTGTTACACGGCAATTTCAGGGTTCTCGACATGGTGTGCCTGCTTTCCGGTCGGTTCGTGGGGTTCGGATCCGGACCGGTCGGCGGGCTGCCGAGCAAAAAATAATGGCCACGGATCCTGGTCGGGTCCGTGGCCATCGGGGGCGGGGGCTGCTGTTAGGGCGAACCCCGATACACGGACGCGTCTACGGCGGCGGGTGCGGCGTGGCGCACCGCCGCCTCGGCAGCGGCGGCATGGCGCGCACCGGCTACCCACAGGGCGCTGATCGTGGTCATGGGATCCGAGGTTAGCCGCTCGGTCCACCCACCCACAACCGAATTACCGCCGGCTGTGGCTCAACCCCGGTTGCGGACCAGCTCCAGCACATCGGAGCCGAACTGTTCCAGCTTGCGCGCGCCGATACCCGGGATGGCCACCAGCGCGGCCTCGTCGCCGGGCAGCATCTCGGCGATCGCAGTCAGGGTGTTGTCGGAAAAGACGATGTAGGCGGGCACTTTCAGCTCGCTGGCGGTGCGCAGGCGCCAGTCCTTGAGCGCCACCAGCAACTCGGTATCGACGTCGGCGGCGCAGGTCTCGCAGCGACTGAGCATGATCGCCGCCGGGGTGTCCAGCGCCTTGTTGCAGATGCGGCAGTACTTCGGGGCGCCACGGGCCCGACGCTTGGTGGGTGTGGTGGCGGCGTCAGCCTGCGGGGCGATACCGCTGAGGAAACGCGACGGCTTGCGGCCCGCCCGCCCGCCCGGGGCGCGGGCCAGCGCCCAGCTCAGCGTCAGGTGGATCCGAGCCCGGGTGACGCCGACATAGAGCAATCGGCGTTCCTCTTCGACTGCCTCGCTGTCCGCGCCGTGCGACAGCGCGTGCGAGATCGGCAGGGTGCCGTCGGCAAGGCCCACCAGAAACACCGCGTCCCACTCCAGACCTTTGGCGGCGTGCAGGGATGCCAAAGTGACGCCCTGCACGGTCGGCGGGTGCCGGGAGTCGGCGCGCATGCGCAGTTCGGTCAACAGCGCGGGCAGGTCGAGGCCCGGGCGTTGGGCCACTTCGTCGTCGACGAGCTCGGCCAGCGCACCGAGGGCCTCCCAGCGCTCGCGCGCCTTGGCTCCGGTGGGTGGCTCGGCGGTCAGACCGAGCGGTTCCAGCACGCCACGCACGGTTTCCGGCAGCGGCCCGTTGGCGCCACGTTCGGAGGCCCGCTGCAGGGCGACCAGCGCCTGACGGATCTCCTGACGAGTGAAGAACCCCTCGCCGCCACGCACCTGATAGGCGATGCCGGCCTCGGTAAGCGCCTCCTCGTAGACCTCGGACTGCGCGTTGATCCGGTACAGCACGGCGATCTCGGCCGGCGAGACGCCGTCGTGGATCAGCCGGGCGATGGACTTGGCCACTGCCGCGGCCTCGGCGACCTCGTCGGGATGTTCCCGGAAGGTCGGCGTCGGACCGGATTCGCGCTGGCCGATCAGCTTCAGCTTGCTGCCTGCCACCCGCCCACGTGCGGCGGCGATCACCCGGTTGGCCAACGACACCACCTCGGGCGTGGACCGGTAGTCCCGCTCCAGGCGCACCAGCGTGGCCTCGGGAAATCGGCGCGTGAAGTCCAGCAGATAGCGCGGCGAGGCCCCGGTGAACGAATAGATGGTCTGGTTGGCGTCGCCGACCACGGTCAAGTCGTCGCGCTCCCCCAGCCAGGCCGACAACACCCGCTGCTGCAGCGGCGTGACGTCCTGGTATTCGTCGACGACGAAGCAGCGATAGCGATCCCGGAATTCGGCGGCCACCGCCGCGTCGTTCTCGATCGCGGCGGCGGTGTGCAGCAGCAGATCGTCGAAGTCGAGCATCGCCACTTCGCCGCGGGCCTTCAGCGCCTCGTAACCGGCGTAGACGTCGGCCAGCTTCGCCGCGTCCAGCGGGATGTCCCGGCCCGCCTCGGCCACCGCCTCCGGGTACTGCTCCGGCCCGATCAGGGATGCCTTGGCCCACTCGATCTCGCCGGCCACGTCGCGGACGTCGTCATTGCTCAACCGCAGCCCGGCATGGCCGGCGGCACGCGCGACCACCCCGAACTTACGGTCCAACAGCTCCCAGCCGGTGTCACCGACCACCCGCGGCCAGAAGTAACGCAACTGGCGCCGGGCGGCAGCGTGGAACGTCAGCGCCTGCACTCCGCCGACCCCGGCGGCGGCACCCGCGCCGGCCGCCGAGCCCAGTGCCCGCAGCCGCGATCGCATCTCGCCGGCGGCACGCTGGGTGAACGTCACCGCCAGCACCTGCCCGGGCGCGACGTGACCGCCGGCGACCAGCTGGGCGATGCGGTGGGTGATGGTGCGGGTCTTGCCGGTCCCGGCGCCGGCAAGAACACACACCGGGCCGCGCGGCGCCAATACCGCAGCGCGCTGCTCCTCGTCGAGGCCGGCGATGAGCGCATCCATGGCGTCCATCTTGGCAGGCACCTCCGACGGGCCGGGACGCCGATTCGGGAATCATCGGGTGACCGATTAGGTTTGGGGAGTTATGAACCAGCTCGTCATGTACACCACGCAGTGGTGCGGATACTGCCGGCAGCTCAAGGCGTCGTTGAAGAACCTCGGGATCGACTACGAGGAGATCGACATCGAACTGGACCCCACGGCAGCAGAGTTCGTCAGCTCAGCGAACGGCGGCAACCGCACGGTGCCGACGCTGCGCTTCGCCGACGGTTCGACGCTGACCAACCCGACCGGGCGTGAGGTCAAGGCGAAGCTGGAGCGCCTCAGCGGGTAACCCCGTCAGCTCGATTCAGCCCAGGACTCGATGATCGTCCGGGCGATCGAGATCGAGCCCGGCAGCAGCAGTTTGGCATCCGAATCGCCGCTGTTCCACGCCCCGGCAGCCAGCGCGGCCCGCACTTCCTCGCGACTGAACCACGCCGCCTCGGTGATTTCGCCGTCGCTGAAGACGAACGTCTGGCTCGGGTCGGCGACGGCGTGGAAGCCGACCATCAGCGACCGCGGGAAGGGCCACGGCTGGCTGCCGAGATAGGTCACGTCACGCACGGCCAGCCCGACCTCTTCGTGGACCTCGCGAACCACGCAGGTCTCGAACGACTCGCCGGCCTCGACGAACCCGGCCAGCAGCGAGAACATCCGCACCGGCCAGTTGTGCTGACGGGCCAGCACTACGCGGTCGGCGCCGTCATGCACCAGACAGATCACCGCCGGGTCGATGCGCGGGAACTCCTCCACACCGGTGACCGGGTTGGCCCGCGCCCAGCCACTGCGCACCGGCTTGGTCGGCGTGCCGTCGACGGCCGAAAACCTGGCGTTGTCATGCCAATTCAGCAGCGCGATGGCCGAGGACACCAACTGGGCGCTGACGTCGTCGAAGATGTCACCGGTGGCACGAATGTCCAGCACCGAGACGTCGGCGCCGGTCGGCGCCTGCAGCGCGCCGCGGACCGCCCAGACATGCCGACCGCTCTCGACCCGGCCCAGGAACACCGCATCCGATGGCGGTCTGTCGCCCAGGTCGCTGGCCTCGTGCAGCACCACCTTGCCGCCGGCGACCAATACCTGGTTCCGGGGATCAACGCGCAGCAGCGCGGCGGACGACCAGCCGGCGATGGCCGCGTCGGTATCGGTACGTAACTGATCGGCCCGGTCCGCCCCGACCCGCGACAGCAGGGGCACCTGGCGCAGCTGGAAGTTGCCCATCATTCCTCCCCGCGCCGACGCTCCGCGATCGTCACTGGTTGGTCACCGTACGCACGTAGAGCAGCCGGTCGCCGTCCTCGATCACATCGACCTCCGGTGCATCCAGTCGCAGCAGCCGGCCCTCGCGCACCAGGGCGAGGACTATCTCGTTGAGGTGCTTGGCCGATCCGCCGACTTCCTGGTGCTCCACCTCACGCTCGGCGATGGCGTAGCCGGCGTCGGGGGTGAGCAAGTCCTCGATGATCTCGACCACCCGGGGAGTGGTGGTGGCGATGCCGAGCAACCGTCCGGCGGTCTCCGAGGACACCACGACCGAGTTGGCGCCGGACTGCTCCAGCAGGTGCTGGTTCTCGGCTTCCCGAATGGACGCCACGATGGTGGCCTGCGGGGCGATCTCGCGAGCGGTCAGCGTCACCAACGCCGCCGTGGCGTCGGAGCCGGTGGCCACCACGATCGCCGACGCGCGTTGAGCGCTGGCCAAACGCAGCACATCCGAGCGGGTCGCATCACCGTCGACGGTCACCAGCCCGGCGGTCTTGGCGCGTTCGAGCACGGCTCGGTCGTTGTCCACCACGACGATGTCGCTGGGTGTGGTCTCGTCATCGCCGAGCATCGCCGCGATCGCGGTCTTGCCCTTGGTTCCGTACCCGATGACGATGGTGTGGTCTTTCACTCTCTTCCTCCAACGCTGAATGCGGAATGCCTGCTGGGAGGTCTCGGTGAACGCCTCTACGGTCGTTCCGACCAGCAAGATCAGGAAGGCGATCCGCAGCGGGGTGATGACCAGCACGTTGATCATGCGGGCGAACTCGGTGACGGGCGTGATGTCGCCGTATCCGGTGGTCGACAGCGTCACCGCCGAGTAGTAAAGGCAGTCCAGGAAGGTCAACCGGTCGCCCTGCACGTCCTGGTAGCCGTCACGGTCGACGTAGACGAACAGCGTGGACACCAGCAGTGCCGCCAGCGCGATCAGGCTTCGGCGGTAGACGGTGCGGCCGGGACTGGACTGTCCGTGCGGCATGCGTAACACGCCGACGAGCGCATAACTGGGTTGGGCGGTCAGCGTCTCGTCAAGACGCCGCAACCGCCGCCAGCTAGCTCCTGCCACGACGGGCGGTCATCGGTCAGCCTGACGCACGGACCCACTGTAACCACACCCATCGTCAGGTGTTGAGCAGCGCGGCCAGGTCAGCCAGTTCGGGCAGCTCGTCGGCGACGACGGTGGTCCCCGAACGCACGTAGTGGAAGGCGGCTCGCACCTGCGATACCGGGCAGCCGGTCAACGCGGCCCAGGCCAGCCGGTAGACGCCGAGCTGGACGGCGGCGTGCCGGCGCGCCTCAGGCCCGTCGGGGGGCGTTCCGGTCTTCCAGTCCACCACGGTGACGCCACCGTCGCGCTCGACGAACACCGCGTCGATCCGGCCGCGCACCACCCGGCTGCCGATCGCCATCTCGAACGGCACCTCGACGGCGGTGGGAGTACGTGCGGCCCAGGGCGATTCCAGGAACGCCGCCTGCAGACGGGCCAGCTCCTGCGCATCGGCGCGGGCGGTGTCGGCGTCGGCCGCGCCGGGTAGATCTTCGAGTTCGAATAGCCGCTCGGCGCCGTAGAGTCGCTGAACCCAGTCGTGAAATGCGGTGCCCAACAACGCATGCGGATCTGGTCGAGTCGGGAGCCGACGACTCAGACGTTGCCCCGCACCGTCGGGGTCACGGCTCAACTCGACCAGACCGCTCACCGAGAGCTGGTTGGGTAGGGTGCGGATGTGCCGGGTGGCGGCCGTGGCTCGCTCTGCCAGCAGGGCGTCCACGTCGGCGGCCCACGGGCTAGCCGATGACGTGACGTCCTGAGGTTCGCCGGCCTCGGGTTGGCCGGCCCGCAGTTTCGCGGCGACCAGTGCCGCGCCGCGTTCGACATCACCGCGCCGGCCGTCCAGCGGGTCGGCCGGCCATACTCCTTCGTTTACGGTGTCGCACAACGGGTTTTTCTCTCCGTCGGCCGGAGCCTGCGCCCAGTGCTCGACCATCCCGCAGGGAGTCGCCTCGTCGGCCGAGCTGTCGATCACCGCCTTGATCTCGGCGAGGAAATCCGACGGCCCCCGCGGCTTGGCCTCGCCCTGTCCCCAGTGGTGGCCAGAGACCAGCAGGGTGTCCTCGGCGCGGGTGACAGCGACGTAGAGCAGCCGGCGCTCTTCGTCGACGCGCCGTTGATCCAGGCGGCGCTGATGTTCGGAGATGGCGTCGGACAGCTGTTTTCGGTTGGTGACCGCGTCAGTGTCGAGCAGTGGGACGCCGTGATCGCCGGGCCCATACGGCACATGCTGGGCCCGGTCGCCGCGCAGCAGCGGCGGCAGCTCGGCGGCGTCGGAGAGCCAACTGCGTCGCGACGCGGTCGATGGGAAAACCCGCGCCACCAGGTGCGGTATCGCGACCACCTGCCACTCCAGCCCCTTGGCGGCGTGCACGGTGAGGATCTGGACGCGGTCGGCAGCGACCACCGGCGCCGCCGGCGCCAGCCCGTTCTCCACCACGGCGGCGGCGTCCAGGTAAGCCAGCAGACCCGGCAGCGCGGCCTGTGCCCCGGCACCCTCGGCGTAACCGGCCACCACATCGGCGAAGGCATCGAGTTGTTCGGTTCCCGCGGCACTTGCCGCCACTGGCTGCGCGGCGATTACCTCGCAGTCCAGGCCCAGCACCCGGCGTACCTCGGCGACCAGATCGGGCAGCGGATGCCACAGATGGCCGCGCAGCAACGTCAGTTCCTCGGCGAGCATGACGATGCGCCGGTACCCGACGGCCGAATAGCGCTCTGCCGGGCCGGGATCGGCCAGCGCGTCGGCCAGACACGCGGTCTCGGAATCGGGCCCCGCCGTGGCAGCGATCTCCGTGGCCGATACCGGCGCACCGGATTGTTCGGGCCGGGCAAGCTCGGCGGCGCGTCGCCACAGCGCGGCCAGATCGGCGGCGCCGAGTCGCCATCGCGGGCCGGTCAGCACGCGCATCGCCGCCGCGCCGGCAGCCGGCTCTTGGATCAGCCGCAGCGTCGCCACCAGGTCGGCCACCTCCGGCACAGACAGCAGCCCGGCCAGCCCCACCACTTCCACCGGGACGCCTCGGGCGCGGATCGCCTCGGCCAGTGGCGCCGCGTCGGCGTTGCGTCGCACCAGCACGGCGGCGGTGGGCGGGTCCACCCCGTCGGCATCGGCCTGCCGGTAGCAGCGCTGCAAGGCCTCGGCCACCCACTCGTCTTCGGTGACAACGTCGGGTAGCAGGGCCACCCGCACCTCGCCGGGGGGCGCGGCCGGGCGCGGCCGGAGCGATTGCACCATCACCGAACGCTGGCGTGCCTCCGCGGAGATCTCATTGGCCAGGTGCAGCACCTCTGGCGGGTTGCGCCAGCTGGTCCGCAGCTCCAGGGTGGGCGCCGGGCTGCCGTCGGAGAGGGGGAAGTCGGTGGCGAATCGGGGCAGGTTGGTCGCCGAGGCACCGCGCCAGCCGTAGATCGACTGGATCGGGTCACCCACCGCGGTCAGCGCCAGGCCGTCGTCGGTACCGCCGCCGAACAGCGACGACAGGGCGATGCGTTGGGCGTGCCCGGTGTCCTGGTATTCGTCGAGCAGCACCACCCGGTAGGCGGCGCGCAATCGGGCGCCGACGGCCTCGTTTGACTGCGCCAGGCGAGCGGCAGTGGCCATCTGGGTGCCGAAATCCATGGCCCGTTCCGCCCGCATGCGCTGGTGTAGCGCCTCAATCAGCGGCACCAGCTCGGCACGCTCGGTCTGAGTGTCGAGCATCTTGAGCAGCGACTGGTTGGGTTCGGCCCGCTGGCGCGGGCCCGGCGGCAGGGTGTGCACCAGCCGCTCCAGCTCCAGATGCGTGTGGCGCAGTGCGTCAGTGTCCACCAGGTGTTCGGCGAGCTGGCCGGCCAGCCGCAACACCATCGTGGTGACCGCGGCGGGATCCCGGTCGGTGTGCAATTTCCCGGGATAACCGCTGACCACGTCGAACGCCAGCTGCCACAGCCC
>Ga0182738_1001698_pt1 | contig 27037 bp, 22 predicted proteins | sample eDN5th30CBELigMG_FD_128876 | JGI IMG/M metagenome (GOLD analysis project Ga0182738, IMG submission 128876) | Enriched Miracle-Growth compost microbial communities from Emeryville, California, USA - eDNA 5th pass 30_C BE-Lig MG (version 2)... ...
ACCTTCCGCTTCACCAGATGCTCGGAGGCACGCGCGGGGAGGTTCTCTCGGGCGTCAGCCTGGGGATCGAATCCAACATCGAAACGCTTTTCGATAACATCGATCAGTATCTCTCCGAAGGATACAGGCGGATCAAGCTGAAGATCGCCCCCGGCTGGGACGTGGACGTCGTCCGCCAAACGCGCGAGCGGTATCCCGACATCGCGCTTCAGGTCGACGCGAACTCGGCGTACACGCTCGACGACCTGGAGACGCTCAAGAAGCTTGATGATTTCGATCTTCTGTTGATCGAACAGCCGTTGGCCCACGACGACATCATCGACCACGCGAAGCTTCAAAAGGAACTGCGCACGCCGGTCTGCCTCGACGAGAGCATCCACTCGGCGGCCGACGCGCGCAAGGCGATCGAATTGGGCGCCTGCCGGGTCATCAACATCAAGGTCAGCCGGGTCGGGGGACTGCTGGAGGCGAAGCGGGTCCACGACGTCTGCGCCGAGCGCGGCGTTCCGGTCTGGTGCGGTGGGATGCACGAGTACGGGATCGGCCGAGCGGCCAATGTGGCGATCGCCAGCCTTCCGAACTTCTCGCTGCCGGGAGACGTTTCCGGCTCGGACAAGTATTATCATGAGGACGTGGTCGACCCGCCCGTCCTGGCCCACAACGGCGCCATCGCCATGTTCGAGGGCCCCGGCCTGGGGGTCGAGCCGATCGAGGACCGAATCCGCAAAAACACGCTTCGCTCCGCGACCCTTCGCGCGGGCGGCTAGCCGAACCCGATCCCTTGGGAGGACGAGGCTCCCGCCGAGCCCCGCGGCAAGTCCCGGCTCGGCGGGAGCCTCGCCCTCCCATAATCAGGTGGAACCGCTTTGGTCGAACACCGAAAGCCGATCCCGAAATGAAAGCCTCGCTGGTCCGAACCTACGTCCAAGATCGCCTCGACGACTATCTCGCCGAGCTAACCGCGCTGGTGGAGCATGAATCCCCCAGTCGCGACAAGGCCGCGCTCGACGCCCTGGCCGCGCGGATCGCCGCCCGTTGGATCGACCTGGGGGCGGCGAGCGTCGAGATTGTCGACAACCCCGTGGGAGGCCACCACGTCGTCGGACGGTTCGCGGGAGGGCTCGATCAGCGTCCCACCCTGGTGGTCGGCCACTTCGACACGGTCTGGCCGGCCGGAACGCTCGCCCGGATGCCGATCCGTCGCGAGGGGGAAAGACTCCACGGCCCGGGCGTCTACGACATGAAGACGAGCCTGGTCCTGGTCAACGCGGCGGTCGAAGCGCTGGCGGCCCTCGGGCTCTCGCTCAGCCGGCCGTTGACCGTGCTGTTCACCTCCGACGAGGAGATCGGCAGCCCGACGTCCCGGGCGCTGATCGAGGATCTCGCGCGCCAGAGCGAGCACGTCCTGGTGCTGGAGCCCCCCCTGGCCGATGGGAGCCTCAAGACGGCGAGGAAGGGAGTCGGCCGGTTCTCGCTGACCGTCGAGGGAAAGGCGGCCCACGCGGGCATCGCCCCCGAACAAGGGGCGAGCGCCATCGTCGAACTCGCGCATCAGATTCTCAAGATCCAGGCGCTCAACGACCCGGGCGCGGGGACGACCCTCAACGTCGGCTTGATTCAGGGGGGGACGACCCCCAACGTGGTCGCGCCTCGAGCCTCGGCCGAGGTCGACGTAAGGGCCGTTACGGCCGACGCCGCCGAGGCCGTGGAGCGGGCCCTGCTGGCGCTCGGCCCCGTCACGCCGGGAACCCGGGTCTTGGTCGGGGGGGGGATCAATCGGCCTCCCATGGAGCGAAGTCCCGCCATCGCCGCCCTGTTCGATCGGGCCCGCTCGATCGGCCGCGAGCTGGGGATGGAGCTGTCCGAGGGCTCGACGGGGGGAGGAAGCGACGGCAACTTCACCGCGGCCATCGGCGCGCCGACGCTCGACGGGCTCGGGGCCCTTGGGGCGGGCGCCCACGCCGATCATGAGCATGTTTTGATCGACTCCATTCCCGAACGCGCGGCGCTTCTGGCCGCCCTGATTCTCGAACTGTAGGAACGAGCCAACCCATGCCGCCCCTCTGTCGCGTCATCGGCGAGATCACCCTGCGACGGGCCGAGAGCGTCGCCGACTACCTCGCCTGCCAGCAAGCCCAGCGCCTGGCCTGGGGAATCACCGAGGACGGCTACGTTATCCCCATCGCCACGATGGTCGGCGCGAACCTCCACGGGGGCCTCGTGCTCGGGGCCTTCCACCCCGACGGCCAGGCGATCGCCATGTCGTTCGCCTTCATGGGGAGGGTCGAGGACCGGCTCTGCCTCTATTCGCAGCTCACCGGAGTCGTCCCCGGCCATCAGTCGCTCGGCCTCGGTTTCGAGCTGAAGCACCTTCAACGCGCTTATGCCCAAACCGCGGACATCCCGATGATCGCCTGGGCCTTCGATCCCCTCCAGTCCGGGAACGCCCGGTTCAACCTGGCGAAGCTCGGGGCGAGGGTCAGACGGTACGTTGATAATATGTACGGACTACGAACCGACGCGCTCAACGCGGGGGTTCCCACCGATCGGGTGATCGCCGAATGGGAGGTCGCCGGCGAGCCCAGCCCGTCGCCCTCCTCGCCCCCCTGGGTCGAACCGACGACGCTCCCGGCGATGATCGAGGCGTCCGCGGGGGCTTCGGGGATGCTTGAACCTCGGGCCGCGAGGAAGCCCGACGGCGAACCTCTCGTCCGGATCGACATCCCCCCCGACGTGACCGCCCTTCGGCGCGATCGGCCGGAACTGGCCGAAGCGTGGCGGAAGGCCGTCCGCGAGGCGTTCCTCGGCGCCTTGGGCGAGGGCTACGAGGCCGTCAATTTCGTTCGATACGAGGTTTCGGGCGCCGCCCGTTGCGCCTATCTCCTGGAAAAATCCTCCTTATAATAAAACGAGAAGCCGAGGGCCGCCCGTTCCGAAAACTCCTTTCGAGAAGCAATACGGCGCATGAGCACCACGCGATACGCAACGGTTCGCGGCGGCGGGCGGGCCCTGGCCGGGCTGGCTCCGGTCGCCCGTTACGGCATCGCGGCGCTCGGGCTCGTTTACTTTCTGGAGCAGGCCCAGGGGCTGATGTCCGACGCCCAGTTCACCTGGGCCGAGCGCCGGATCATGGGGCTGATGGCCGTTGGGACGGTCATCGGCTTCGGGCTCGCCGGTTGGGTGGTCGGGCGGCTGTTGCAAGTCGTCGCCGGCTTGATGGACGTTCTGGCCGACGGCGCCGAGGCATCGTGGCGAACCGTCGACCTGATGGAGATGCACGTCATCCCCACGCTCGGCCGAATCGCCGCGGCGCTGGAGTCGGCCGAGAGCCCCGGGTCGCCCGCCTCTCCGCGCGCCGTCTCACACGCTCCCCCCTCCACCGGCCGCCGATCGCGGGTCGACGAGTTGACGACCGAGTTGAAGACGGCGAGGGCCGATGAGGACGTGGACCGGGCGCTTGACCTCCGCGACGCCCTGACCGAACATCTTCGGGGCGATTCGCTCCATTCGCTGGATCGGGATCTGGCCGGTTGGGTCAAGAGCTTGGCCGAGAGTCGAGCCCGCTCCAACGCGGTCGACTGGAAGGTTGCCGGCTGGGTCGCCCGGACGTTGGACAGCCTCGGCGAGACGCCCGAGACCGAACCCCTCCGCGCCGCCTTGCCGACGATCCGCCAGCGCGCGGGCCTGTGCCGAGGCTGCGGCCGGGCGGTCGCCGGGGGACAGGCCTTCTGCGGACGCTGTCGGTCCGACGAGCCGACGACGCGGGGCAACGGCCGCAATCGATCGGGAACGACTTCCGGGGACCAGCCATGAGCGTTCGCGTCCGCTGCACGAAATGCCGAGCGGCCTTTCTCGTCCCGGACAACGCCGGGGGGACGACCGTCGACTGTCCCAAATGCGGGACCAAGCACCGGGTTCCCGCCGCGCCGGCGGCGACAACCCCCGCGACGCCGGGGGCCGCGCCCCCTCCCCCTCCCCTTCCCGTCGCCACCCCCGAGCCCGAGGCCGGCGACGAGGTGACGTCGGTCTTCCGCCCCTCCGAAGCGGCCAAAGAGCGAAAGTCAGCGCGTCGGAACCTGCTTTTGATCGGGCTGTTGTTGCTGCTTCTCATCGCCGGCGGAACCGCTTTGGTCTTCTGGCCTCGCGTAAAGCCGCGCCCGACCGACGCCGTCGAGCGGGTCGCCGAGGATTACCTGGAAGCGCTCGTTAACGACAACGCCGAGATCCAGAATCGCCTTTCCGTGGTCGAGGAGCCTCCCGCGATCCGATCCTTTAGCCGGGTCGCCCGCGACAAAACCCGAGACCGGACGACCAAGGGCTCGTTCGCCCCGATCGCGGCCCTGAACAAGCGGATCGACGCCGATTTCACGTTCGATCCCGACATCGGCCGATTCACCCCCAAGCACCCGCTGGGCGCCGCGGCCGAGACCCTCGACGCGCTCCACGAGGCGAAGGCCGAGGCCGAGAAGTCGGGCCTCTACGACAAGATGCAAAGCGGCGACCCCGACGACATCTTCGACGCCGCCGAAGGTCTGGGCCAGGTCTTCACCCAACTCGCCGAAGGCGCCCTCGCCCCCAAGCGAATCTTGCCCACCTACAAGATGCTCATCGAGGAGGCCGACCCTCCCCTCCCCTCCGACGAGAAAACCCTGGCGCTCGACGTGGCCAATGACCCGAAGACCTGGAACGCGCTTTTGAAGCGCCCGTTCCACACGCTCAAGGCCGACGGCCCGTTCATCTACGAGCGGGCCGAGGTCGAGGCCCAAATCACCGACAAGCTCGGCTCGCTGGGCGACCCGCCGATCCCGCTTCGCCTCTCGCTCGTCCGCTTCCGCCTCGAAGGCATCGACACCGGCTGGCGCGTCGTCGACGCCCACCGCGTGATCCCGGGCGCTCCCGAGCCCGCCCAACCCGAAGCCGAGCAGCCCCCCGCCGAGCCCTCGCCCGAGCCTCCGCCAACCTCGCTGGGCAACCCGCAAAAACCCTGACCCTTTCGGAGTTCCCGCCCGCCCCGTCCATTGGTTACAATGCCCCGGCCCGGGCGATTAACTCAGCGGTTAGAGTGTCTGCCTTACAAGCAGAAAGTCGGGGGTTCGAATCCCTCATCGCCCATTCCCTTCGGCTGGAAATTCCCGTCGCTTTGGAGCAGCGCCGAACGGCCAACGGGCCGTTTTCCCACGATTCGGCCGTCGTCGACGCCTCGCCCGCGTCCGTGTCCTATGGTTCCTCCGTATGGGTCAACGGCACGCGCTAGCGCCGCGCAACCGCCCCCCGACGTGGGGGCCGGGATCACCACGAGCGCCGGCCCGCCTCGCGGGGAGAGGGTGAGACATGGGACCGACCGAGGCCTCGAACGAGCGACAGATCCTTCCAAGTCGGCGATGCCCCAAATGCGGCCAGCGCTTGAGCGACGCGGGGGTCGGCCGGATCGTCATGGCCTGTAAATGGACCAAATGCGTCCGTCGATGCGCTCGGTGCTGGGTGGGCTATTCAAACGGCATCGGCGACCCGACGATCATCTTCGGCAGACCGACGGACAATGTCCCCGAGGAAGTCCGAGACGGCGCGCTTGAGACGCTTGACAAGGCCCTGAACCTGCTCAACGGGGGCAACAAAAAGACGAAGTTCGGCTTCAGCACCTCCGAGGACGCTTTGACGTGGACCGTCTTTCGGTTCCTCCACGAGTCCGGCCAACTCCTCGACGCCCTGCGGGCGGTCGGCTTGCCGATCCCCGAGACCGTCATACACCCCCGGGCGCTCTTGCTCTGGGGCGTCCCGGTCCCATTCGACCCGCTGGCCCAGAGCGAAGGATGGAAGCTGCGCGAACGGCTTGAGGCGATCTCCAACCAGTTCGGCGAGGTTCCGGGGTCAAGGACGGAACCAGACGTGGTGATCGACCTGGGGCCGCACGGTATCGTCGTCATCGAGGTGAAGCACCACCATAGCCGCACAGACGTGAAAGAGCACGCGTACCCCGGCTGGGGAGGGTATCAGCCCGACATCGAACCCTTGCGCGCCTCGGGTTGTTATGAGTTGGCCCGAAATTGGCTGTTTGGGCTTCGACTCACGCCCAACGGCGAACGCCCCTTCACGCTGGCTTGTCTCGGCCCGCGCGACCTTTTCAACGGCGCCGGGGACGAGATCCTCAACGGGTTCGAGAACAGTCTTCCAAAAGACGGCGAGACCGGCTTCCGCCGCCTCCGATGGGAGGATCTGCTTGAGGCCGTCGATGAGCCGCCGCCTTGGTTCATGGCGTATGTCCAGTCCAGAGGCTACCCCTATTAATATTAAGCGGGGCCGCCAATGACCCGGGAAGCAAACGAAGATGAACGCGGGGGCCGGCTGTTCGCCATCGGCGACGTTCACGGTTGCTCCACGGCGCTCCGCGCCTTGCTGGGCGCGATCGATCCCAGACCCGACGACACGATCGTAACCCTGGGCGATTACATCGATTGGGGGCCGGACAGCCGGGGCGTGATTGAAACGCTGATCGACCTGTCGGGCAAGCGCCACTTGATCCCGCTGCTTGGAAACCATGAGGAGATGCTGCTCGGAGCCCAGGAATCGGGCTCCGAACTCCGCTATTGGCTTCAGTTCGGCGGCGAGGATACGTTGAACTCATACGAGTACGACGGCGGGGCCGACATGGTCCCCAGGGAGCACCTCAAATTCCTCCGGGGGTGTCGCGATTATTACGAGACCCCGACGCACATCTTCGTCCACGCCAACTACGACTCTCGGCTGCCGATGGACCGGATCGGCGGGACGAAGCTCAGGTGGGAGCACCTTGACATCGACCACCAGCGCCCGCATTTCTCGGGCAAGACGGTCGTAGTCGGCCATACTCCCCAAACCAGCGGCGAGGTCCTCAACCTGGGCTTCCTGATCGGCGTCGACACCGACTGTAGCCGAGGCGGCTGGTTGACGGCGTTCGAAGTCGGCGAAGGCGTGGCCCACCAGGCGAATCAGTTGGGCCAGTTGAGGCGACGAACCGTCGCCGGGAATTTCAGCGCGGGGCCGACGGGGTGATGGAGTCGCCCGCTCGCGCCTCTTAAGATGAAGTCGCTTCGCGCAACGCTCGACGGTCGGGCGATGGTCGCCCGCCGGGGTTTGGTCTCGCTTACCGGGGCTGCTCCATGAGGCGACTACTTCGGCTCTCGCTCCTTTCGATCTTCGCGGCGATTTCGGCGGGGTTTGCCGGCTCGGCTTCGGCCGGCGAGACGACCACGATCCACCGCGACGAGTTTGGCATTCCCCACATCTTCGCCCCCACCGTCGAGGACGCCGCCTTCGCCGTCGGCTACGCCCAGGCCGAGGACCGCCTGGAGGAGCTGCTCAAAAACTACCGTCGGGCCAACGGCGAGATGGCCGAGGTCTTCGGCCCCTCCGAGCTGAACGACGATATCGCGGCCCGCCTGGCGAGGCACGCCGAAGTGAGCCGCGAGCGATACAACCTGGTTTCGCCCAAGGTCCGGGGCATCCTCGAATCGTACCAGCGCGGAATCAAGAAGTTCATGCGCGAGCATCCCGAACAGGTCCCCTCGTGGGCCCAGGAGATCCACCCCTGGGACGCGGTCGCCTTCGGCCGGCACATCATCTGGCGGTGGCCGCTGGGCGAGGCGATCGGCGACATGAAGGGAGCGGGAATCCCGTTCGCGCCTCAGCCCTATCTTGGCTCGAATGAAATGCTGATCGCGCCGAGCCGAACGGCGATGAACGCAGCCGTCGCGATCGTCGACCCTCATGTAAGCTGGTACAACGATATCCGATTCTATCAGGTTCGCGTCTACACGCCCGAATACAACGCCTCGGGCGTCTGCCTGGTCGGACAGCCCTTGCCGTCGCTCGGCCACAGCCGGTATTGCTCGGTCGCCATGACCACCGGCGGCCCCGACACCGCCGACGCCTTCGTCCTGGAAACCAACCCCGACAACCCGCTTCAGTACCGCTGGGACGGCGCCTGGCGCGACATGACGCTTCAAACCGTCGAGATCAAGGTCAAGGAGGGTGAGACCGTCGAAACCAAGACGATGAAGTTCCCCCGCTCGCATTTCGGCCCGATCGTCGGCCGCGTCGGCGACAAGGCTTACGCCCCGGCCATCCCCTACGACGACGAGGTGGGGATGCTCGATCAAATGTACGAGATGTTCACGGCGCGGAACCTTCCCGAGATGAAGCTCGCGCTCTCGCGTCTGCAACTGATGTCGCAAAACATCATGGTCGCCACGGTCCAGGGAGACATCTATTACCTCCGCAACGGCCGGGTGCCGATCCGGGCGCGCGGAACCGACGCCGGGCAACCGATCGACGGAACCAAGTCGGCCAACGAGTGGCGGGGAATTCACCCGTTTCAGGATCTTTTGCAAATCGAGAACCCCGCCTGCGGCTGGATGCAAAACTGCAACTGCTCGCCCGACGCCATGATGAAGACCGGCGGGCCTCAAGAAGCCGACTACGCCGATCGCCCCTACCTTTACGATGGGCGCGGGCGTCACCAGCGATCAGAGATGGTCAACGACCTGCTCGACGCCGCCGACAAGCTCACGACCGAGCAGGCGCTTGAGATCGCCTTCTCAACGCAGGTCTGGCGCGCCGAGCGCTGGCAAGAGCGGATCAAAGAAGCCTGGAAACGGGCCACCGAGGAGGACAAGGCGGGCGATGCGAAGCGCGTCGTCGATCAAATTGAGGCGTGGAACCGCCGCAGCGATCCCGATTCGGTGGGCGCGGCGTCTTATTACGCCTTCAAGACCGCGCTGGGGGGCGAAGCGGCCGGGCAAACCGAGCCGCCGTCGAACCTGACCGACGACCAGATCCTTGAAGCGCTCCGCAAAGCGCCGGGGATCCAAAAATCGACCTTTGGCGCGATCGACGCTCCCTTCGGGGCCTATTTCCGGGTCGGCCGCAAGGGGGGCGACCGGTCATGGCCGGTGGGAGGGGGCTCGTTCAAGGAACTCGGCATGGCGACGCCCCGGGCCGTCTCGTTCGACCCCTCGCCCGACGGCAAACAGATGATCGGCCGCACCGGCCAATCGGCGACCCAGATCGTCATCATGACCGATCCCCCCGAGTCGTACTCCATCAACCCCCTGGGCGCGAGCGACCGCAAAGAGAGCGGACACTGGGACGACCAGGCCGAAACGCTCTTCAGCAAGGGCAAGGCCGTCCCCTCCTACTTCCTCCGCCCCAACGAGTTGATGAAGCACGTTACGTCCACCAAGACGCTCGTTCCCGATAAGGATTGAGCGGTTTCCCTACGGAGTTCCGCGAGGCGAAATCCCGACCAAGCACGGGGCCAGGCGCGCGTTCCAGACCTGATGGACGACGACGGCCGCGCGTTTGGTCGGGATGGTTCGCGCCCAATGGAGGACGGCGTCTTGTTCGATCGCTCCTCCCTCGTGGCCCGGATAGCAGACGACGGTGATGATTCCGCGGGCGAGCGTCAGGTCGAGCGCCGCGCCGAGCGCCTGGAGGGTGGTCTCCGGCTTGGTGATAATCGATGGGTCTCCCCCGGGCTGGTGGCCGAGGTTGAACATGACGGCCTTGGGGCGGCGGCCCGGGGCGAGTTCGGCGACGGCCTCCGCCATCCGTTCATGTCCCGATCGGACCAGTCGAACGCGGTCGGAGTGGCCGAGGCCGGCCAGCCGAGCGGAGGCCGCGTCGAGCGCTGGCTGTTGGATGTCGAGGCCGATTACCAGGCCGGTCGGCCCGACCCGATCGGCCAGGAAGGCGGTGTCGCGGCCGTTGCCGACGGTCGCGTCGATCGCCAGATCGCCGGGCGTAAGCGCGCGCTCAACCCACCGATGGGCCTGGACCAAGATGGGCGGGAGGACCGGCTCGGGCGGCATCGTGGATTAGGCTGTGTCTGGCAATCGGTTTGGTTCCGGGGAGGCGCGACCGACGGTCTCTCGGACGGAGCCTAGGAGGCGACGGCCAGGCCGTCGACCAGGGCCTTCATCTTTCGAAGACCGGTCTCGGCGACGACGCGGGGGTCTTGCGACCAGTAGTCCCGGTTGAAGACCTCAAGCGAGAGCATGACGCGCGTTCCACCATCGGCCAGCGTTTTCAGGATGCTCGCGATCGGCGCGACGCCGTCGCCGGGGTAGACCCGGTCGGCGTCGGTCAGCTTCTCGCGGTCGGGAGCGTCCGGGTAGTCGTTGACGTGGAGGACGTGGACGGCGGCCGGCCCGAGGAGCTTCAGGCCCTCGAACGGCGAGCCTCCCCGGTGCATGTGGTAGATGTCGGGCAGGATACAGGCGTCGGGATGCCCCGAGGCGATGGCGACGTAGGCCGCTTCGGCCAGGTTGCCGAGCGTCTTCGACGGTCCCCAAACTTCAACTTGAGGCACAATCCCTAACTGGTCCCCGAGTTCCAGGAGCGCGCGATAGCGCTCGGCCAGGCGCGGAAGCTCGACCGCCGGAAGGCCGGTCGCCCCCGATGGCGGCGCGGCGACCCGCTTGGCGCCGATCTGCTGGAGCAGGTCCATCGACCGCCTCGCCGCCTCCAGGCCCTTGCGGCGTCGGTCGGGGTCGTCGACCGCCCACTCGAAGAAATCGATGGCGCTGCCGATCTCGATCCCGGCGTCCCGGAACCGCTTGCCCAGGTCGGCGAGCGAGCCCCCGCCGTCCTTGTAGCGGTTCAGCTCATCAAGCCAGGGCTCCATGCCCCGATAGCCGGCCTTGGAGGCAATGTCGATGATCTCGACGATGCCGAGCTTCTGACCTCGGATCGTGCTGGTGTTGAGCCCAAGGACGAACGCTCCGGAGTTCTCGGCGGTTCGGCCGCCGGCCCTGGCGCTTCGAGAGAGCCCCGCGCCGCTTAAGGCGGCCGAGGCCGCGAGCCCTCCGAGCAGGGTCCTTCGGTTCAACGTAACCGGCCGCGTCGCCCGATCCTCAGCCATCATTGGATTTTGTCCACCCGCGGTCTGGAATTTACGAAACGCAAGTTCCGATCAATCGGCCGATCCTACCCCAACCGCGAAGAGGACTCCAGGGGCTCGCCCCGGGCCGCCGCGATCAGGCGTCCAGATCACCGGCCAGTCCCAGGCGGGCGGTTTCGATGCACTCCTGGATTCGATTCTGGATCAGGGCGGTGACGGCCTGGGGGTCGAGGCCCTCCAGGTCGCTCGGCATGATCGGCGGCCCGTAGTGGACGCGCAGGGGGCGGGGGATCGGCAAAATTCGGTTGCGGGGCCAGGCGCGAAAGGTCCCGGCGATTCCGACCGGCACGACGGGGACCCCCGCGCGGCTGGCCAGCACGGCGATCCCCGATTTCAAGGGGGCGGGTTCGCCGTCGCGGCTCCGGGTCCCTTCGGGGAAGAGGGCGACCACGCCCCCCGAGCGGAGCCGCCGCAGCGTCTCCTTCATTCCCGAGGCGCCCATGCCCTCGCGCTGGATCGGAAAAGCGCCAAGCGAGCGGATCAGGGGCCCGAGCGGGGGAACAAAAAGCGTGGACCGGGCGACGAAGTTCAGCGGCCGTCGCGAACCGACGCCCAGGAGAATCACGTCGAGGAAGCTCAGGTGGTTGGAGACCAGGAGCACGCCCCCCGAGGCGGGCATGTTCCGAAACCCGGTCGCCCGCCAGCCGCCGAAGGTCGCCATGAAGGTCGCCACGAAAATCCGAACCGTTCGATACCAGAGCCTCCGCTCCGTTGAGCGAGCGGAGGAACGGGGTGAAGCGGTCGAATCGGCTTCCGGGGCGGCGGACGTGCTCACAGAATGAGGCTCCCAACCAAAGACAAAGCGTGAAGAAGGGGTCGGGAGGGCGAGGCTCCCGCCGAGCCGGCGCATGGCGTGGGGCTCGGCGGGAGCCTCGCCCTCCCAGAAGAACCGGGCAAGTCGCCAGCGGAATCGATCGCGTCCCGCATTATGGGCGCGCGGCGATGTCCCGGAACAACCGCTCGACCACCTGTTCGATCGTCAGGCCGGTCGTGTCGACGGTCTGGGCGTCGTCGGCCGGTTTCATGGGGGCGATGGCTCGGCTCGCGTCGCGGGCGTCGCGGGCGCGCTGGTCGGAGAGGACCGTTTCGAACTCGACCGATGCGCCCCGGGCGCGAAGCTCGGCGTGGCGTCTGCGAGCCCGTTCCTCCTCCGAGGCGGTCACGAAGAACTTGCGGTGGGCGTCGGGGAAAACGATGGTCCCCTGGTCGCGTCCCTCGGTCACGGTGTCGGCCCGCTCGGCGAAGGCCCGTTGCCAGGCCACCAGGCGAAGCCGGACCCCCGGGCTATCGGCCACGAACCGCGAGGCCTCGGTCACGGCCGCGTCGCGAATGGCGAGAGAAACATCCTCGTCTCCCAAAAGCGTCCGACCGGGGGGGAACTCGGCCTCCAGGCCCTCGGCGAGCCGCCCCAGCGCGTCGGCGTCGCGCAGATCGACTTTCCGCCGAAGCGCCGCCAGGGTGACGACTCGATACATGGCCCCGGTGTCGAGGAACCGCCAGCCGAGCCGGTCGGCCAAGAGCCGGGCCACGGTGCTTTTGCCGGCTCCGGCCGGGCCGTCGATGGTCACAACGCGGTACAAGATCGCCGTCTCTCCAATCAATCGCTCAGGCGCCGCTCATGTCGGCCGTGATCCGCCTGCGGCCGGCGAACCCAGCCTCCAGCTCGTGCCAGTGGGCGACCTGGGGCTCGCCCAGCCGCCAGCATAGGTAAATTTCGCGGCCGTCGCGCAGGCTCGGGAAGTCGCAGAGCCCGTCCTCGCTCTTCAGCTCGACGCCGAGCTTCCTCAGTTCTTCAACGTAGTCGCGAAGCCGATCCTCTTCGGTCTCAAGCTCGCTTCGGGTCTGGTCCAGTTCGGCGGCGTAGAGGTCGTCGGCCTGCCGCTTTCGGTTTTGACGGACGCGGGAGAGGCGCTGTTGCAGTTCCTCAACACGATGGTACTGGGCGACGATGTCGGTCACGATCGCCCGAACCAGGGGCAGCGCCCGATTCGCCTCGTCAAGGCTGTAGAACTTCTTGTCGGATTCCAGAAGAGGATTGGCTGACCCCATGAGAACGTCCTCGCTTCGGATGAATCAACGGCGACGGTGATGAGATGGTTGACGAACGGCCCGGATGCTCGAGAGGGCGCCGTCTCCGCTCGTTTCATTATAGAACCCGAACCACCCCCAACAAGTGACGCCGGGATCATCACCCAGCGCGCTCCCGAAGCCGCTTCAGCCGCCGCTCCACCTCGTCGACCGGCAGCGTGTTGAACAGATCGTCGGCGGTGAACCAGGCGCGGCGGGCGATGGTCAGGCCAAAAGCCAGGTCGTTGAGCCCGGCGACCGAGTGGGCGTCTGGGTTGACGACGATCGCCACCCCCTTGCGACGGGCCCGACGACAATGGACCGCGTCCATGTCGAGCCGGTATGGGCTGGCGTTGATCTCGATCATCGTACCGCTTTTGGCCGCGGCGTCGATGACGGCGTCGAGATCGACTTCGTAGGGGGCCCTCGACAAAAGCAAGCGACCCGTCGCGTGGCCGAGCATCGTCACCCGGGGGTTGGAGACCGCCTTGATGATCCGCGCGGTCATCTCGTCGCGGGGCATCTTGAACCGGGAGTGAACGCTCGCCACGACGTAATCAAAGCCGGCCAAAACCTCGTCGGGATAGTCGAGCCCGCCGTCGGCCAGGATGTCGCACTCGGTCCCCTTGAACAGCCGGAACTTGCCGCCGAACTTCTTGTTGAGGGCGTCGATCTTCGCCCATTGCTCGTAAACCCGCTCGATCGAGAGCCCCCGGGCCATCGCCAGCGACCGCGAGTGGTCGGCGATTCCAAGGTACTGAAGCCCCAACGCTCGGGCGCCCTCGGCCATCTCTTCAAGGGTCGCCTCGCCGTCGCTCCAGTCGGAGTGGCAATGGAACGTCCCCTTCAGGTCGCCAAGCTCGACAAGCTTCGGCAGCGTTCCGTTTTCGGCGGCCTCGAACTCGCCCGAGTCTTCGCGAAGCTCCGGGGGGACGTAGTCGAGGTCGAGCGCCCGGAACAGCTCGGTTTCGTCGCGGCAGGCGATCGACTTGGTTTCGCCGGCCAGGGCGTATTCGTTGAGCGAGAGCCCCCGCGCCAGCGCTCGGCGCCTCATGGCGATGTTGTGGGCCTTCGAGCCGGTGAAATAATGCAAGGCGAAGGCGAACTGATCGTCCTCCACTCCTCGAAGGTCGCACTGGACGAATCGATCCGGGGAGAACCCCGGCAACAGGACGCTCGCCTTGGTCGGCCCCTGGCCGAGAACCTTGGCGACCTGGGGCAAGGCGACGAAGTCGGCGATCACCGGCCCCGGCTCCTGGGCGCTAAAGAGGATGTCGAGGTCGCCGATGGTCTCGGCCCGTCGCCGAAGGCTCCCGCAGATTTCGGAGCGGATCACCCCAGGGCGGGAGCGGACCCATTCCAGGATCGGCGCCGCCAGGGCGAGGGCCTGATGCTGAAGGATCCGGCCGCCGGTGGTTTCGATGAAGGTGATCCCCTCCAGGATGTTGGCCTCGGTCTTGGCGCCGAAGCCCTTCACCTTGGCGATCCGCCCATTCTCGGCCGCGGCCCGAAGGTCGGACAGGCTCTCAATGTTCAGGGCCTCGTGCAAGACCTTGATCTTCTTGGGGCCGACCCCCGGCACGCGCAAGAGGGCCATCAAACCCGGCGGCGTCTCCTTGCGGAGCTTCTCGTAGGCCGGCAGTTGGCCGGTCGTCGCAAGCTGAACGATCTTCGCGTACAGCGTCTCGCCGATTCCGGGAACCTCGGCGAGCCCTCCATCGGCGATCATCTCGGTCAGGTCCGCCGGCAGCCCCCGCAACGCGTCGGCCGCGTTGTGATACGCCCGACACCGGAACGGGTTCTCCCCCCGCACCTCCAAAATCGTCCCCATCTCGTCGAGAACCTGAGCGATCCGAGCGGTTTCCATCAGCGTGTCCTTCCCACGTTCCCGGCGAGGTCGATCTTAAACCGAGGTGATCGACCCTTATTGGGAATCGACCAGCATGGCGAGCCGATGATTCTCAATCTGGCGGGCGACAACCATCTCGCTTACCTGGAACTCGCCGGCCAGCCGGCTTATGTCTTCGTCGGACACCATCCCGGACATGCGCCGCGACAGCTCATCCGACGGCGCCAAGAGTTCGGCCGCGAACGCGCGCGAGGCCCGTTGAATCCAAGTATTGGACGATGTCAGAAGCCTCGGGGCAAAAATCGGCAAAGGAATGTGATGCGAATCATGCAAGGCGATCAAAAACAGGGCCCGCGCAAGCAGAAATCGGTACGCCGTGGAATGGCTCCGTGGAATCAATGAGACTAGCCGTCCCGAACCCGCGTCATTCAGGACGACGAGTCCTTTGATCCGGCTGGCGACTCCATCGCGGGCCGCAACGAAAACGGGATCCCCGGCTAGAAAAGGCCCTCCTCTCGCGATGGCCTCAAGATCCTCGATTACTCCCGGCAGTTCGCGCCGGGCTCTGTATTCTCTCGCCAATCGGTAGCCACATTGATGCGCCTCCTCCTTGCCGAGACTGATCTTGGGGAGCGCGTCGTTATGAATCAGGAGTGATTCACCCAAGACCTTGATGGCCTCCCGCACCCAAGTTAAATCGGCGTAAAGCGACGAGCCGGATGAGCAGTCGGCCAAGTCGCGTTGGAGCGCGGGAGCGAGTTCGGCGAACGGCCCCTCAATGAGCGCGGCGATCTCGTCGGTTAACTCGCGCGGGTCGTAGGGATCGAGCCCCATCGCGGCGGCCGACTTGCAGAGATGCTCCTCGGCGCCCACCGCGCCGCCAATGGCGCGCCAGTCGTCTTGAAGCTCTCTGGCCTCGTCGGAATTGACGGACGCGCGTTCGTGAACGCGATCCGCAACGGCGTTGATGAAACGGCGCAGCCCCGCGGCAACTTCGTTGACGGGAAGGCGAATTTCGGTTCTTGTGATGAACCGAACCGGATAAGTGGAGTTCGAATCGACGGGATCTGGAACACACCGCAGAACGTGGTGGTCCCCGTCCCGGTGAAGGGCGAGATCGGGTAGCGCGAAGCCGTTCCGGGCCGCGAGCAGGTTGTGGCGCTGAACCCAGGGTCTGAATTTCGGGTTGGCCGCCAGCGCCCTGCCGCCTTGAAGCGGATCACCCCTAACCCCCTCGCTCATCAGAGCCCACCAGTTGTCGACGATCCACCTCGCAAGGGGAAAGGCCGATCCATAAACTCCGCTTCTCAGACTTCCGGATCCGAGCCCCAAGCAATCCGTCAGGCAAACCTCGCCGCCCTCCGACGAGGCTCGAATTTCCAGACGCGCCCAACTCGCGCGCTGGAGTTCGTCGCGCACTTCCGGCCCAGACTCCCACTCCAGCTTGAAATCGAGCATCAAATTCTCCAATCGAGTCGGTTTTCGGGATCCCTCGGCCGTTCAACATCGTCGATCGGCCACGCTTTGTACGATCCCTGGGCCTTGTTGGTCAGACGCGCCTCATACAGCCGACCGTTCAGCCATCCCCATACATGACGGGGAAACTCGCCGTCGAATTGAGCCCCGACGCAACCACGGCGGATGGCCTCGCGAAGCGCGGGGGTGATGGTTGAGAAGTCCGTCAAGCGGGGATCGCACCGAGCGGCGTCCGACCGCAAAGCTGGGGGGCCGGCGTCGCTCGGATAGTCCTTGTGTTCGGCGCTGCCAACATAGCGAGCCCGTCCAGCAACATCTTCGGGGCCGGGCCCGCCTTCCGGCCATGGTTCGATTGACTCATGCTTCGCTCGAACGTGTCGCTTGCGGGCCATCTGGATCCTCGCCTTCGCCGTTGACGGTTGTGTCTTTGTCGCTCCGTTCGCCTTCATCACCCCCCGACCGCCTCCAGCGACTCCCAGCGCTCGTATGCGGCGGCGAGGTCGCTTTCAAGGCTTTGGAGCTGGGCGTTGGCCGCGGCGATGGCGGCGGCGTCTTGTTTGTAGAAGGAGGGATCGGCCATCGCGGCGTGGAGGTCGGCGAGGGCGGCTTCGAGCTTCTCGATCCTGGCCGGAAGCGTCTGAAGCTCCTTGCGCTCCTGGTTGTTCAGCTTCCGAGGCTTGGCGGCCGCGGCTTCGGCCGGCTTCGCGCGGGGGGATTCGGCGGCTTTGGTTTTGGGCTCGGGCGAGGGCTCGGCGGGGCGCTGGCGGAGGTAGTCGTCGTAGCCGCCGTCGTATTCCTTGACCCGGCCGTCGGGCTCGACAACCAACGTGCTGGCGACCACGCCGTTGAGGAAGGCCCGGTCGTGGCTGACCAGAAGGAGCGTCCCCTGGTAGTTCACCAGCAACGACTCCAAGAGTTCCAAGGTCTCAAGGTCGAGATCGTTGGTCGGCTCGTCCATCACCAGGACGTTCGAGGGCTGGGTGAACAGCTTCGCCAGGAGCAGCCGGCTTCGCTCGCCGCCGGAGAGGTGCTTCACCAGGGTCCGGGCGCGGTCGGGAGCGAAGAGGAAGTCCTGAAGGTAGCCCAAGACGTGCCGGTCGCGGCCGTCGATGGAGATCGTCTCGTAGTCGCTGACGTTCTTTTGGACCGTCTTCTCGTCGTCGAGCGCGCCTTTTAGTTGCTCGAAGTAGGAGACTTCGAGTTTCGTCCCGTGGCGGATCGTTCCCACTCGGGGGGCGAGTTGGCCGAGCAAGAGCCGAAGCAGCGTCGTCTTCCCAGCGCCGTTGGGGCCGATGACGCCCACCTTGTCGCCCCGGATGATCGTGGTCGAGAGGTCTCGGATGATCGACCGATCGCCGTAGCCGAACTCGACGTCCTCGGCTTCGATGACCAGCGTCCCCGACCGCTCGGCCTCCTGGGCCCGCATCAAGGCCGTCCCCTGCCGCTCCCGCCGCTGCTTGTGAGACTTGCGCATCGCCTCAAGCGCCCGGACCCGTCCCTCGTTGCGGGTTCGGCGGGCTTCGATCCCCTTGCGGATCCACTTCTCCTCCTCGGCGAGCTTCTTGTCGAACAACTCGCGCTCGCGGGTTTCGGCCGCCAAAAGCTGGTCGCGGCGGACCAGGAACGTCTCGTAGTCGCAGGCCCAATCCATCAGCCGGCCGCGATCGATCTCGACGATCCGCTTCGCCAGGCGCTTCAGGAAAACCCGGTCGTGGGTGACGAAGACGATCGTGCCGTCGTATCGGAGGAGAAACGACTCCAACCACGCGATCGACTCGATGTCGAGATGGTTCGTCGGCTCGTCGAGCAAAAGGATGTCGGGATCGTCGACGATGGCCCTCGCCAGCAAAACCCGGCGCTTCATTCCGGAGGAAAGTTCGGAGAACCGGGCGTCGGGGTCGAGCCCGATTCGCGAGACGACCGCCTGAACCCGGTGGTCGGCGCCGCCCAACCCATGATCGTCGTCGGGAAGCCCCTCGGCCACCTCGTCGGCGACCGTGCCCCCGTGCCCTTCGGGAACGTCCTGCGGGAGCCTGGAAACCCGAAGTCCCTGCTGGCGAAGGATTTCCCCCTCGTCGGGCTCGATCTCGCCGTTGATCAGGCGCAGAAGAGTGCTTTTCCCCTCGCCGTTGCGACCCAGCAGGCAGACCCGATCGCCGGCCTCAATCATCAGGTCCACGCCGTCGAGGACCTTGGGGCCGCCAAACGATAACTGAACCCCGCGCAAACTCAACAACGCCATGACTTCACCAATCCGCGACCCGCGACCGTTCCCCGACACTGATCGATGTCCAACGTATCAGATTCCCAGACCCACCTTCGAGGCGAGTTCCCGAGGCCCACGGGATTTAGAGCAAGTTCTGCTTGAGTGAACCGCTTGGCTGCGGGGTGGCCCGGGTTCGCCCCGAACCCGGGGCCCCAGCTTGGAGATTGGGTTCGTTTGGCCAAAATCGCGCGATTGACCGTTCGGCCTCCGGCGCGGAGATTGGGTTCGTTTGGCCAAAATCGCGCGATTGACCGTTCGGCCTCCGTTGGGGGTGCCCCGGGTTCGCCTCGAACCCGGGCGCGCTGGCCTCGGCTTCTCCGCCCGGGTTCGGAGCGAACCCGGGGCACCCAGCTTGGAGATTGGCTTCGTTCGGCGAAATTCGCGCGATTCGCCGTTCGGCCTCCGGCGCGGAGATTGGCTTCGTTCGGCGAAAAACCGCCCGGTTCGCGGCGTCTTGTGATTTTCGAATTTCCAAAGAGCGAGGAGAAGCGAGATCTTCCCCCCTCATATGATCAGCGGCGGAGAACTCCAAATTTCATGATTCTGAAAATCGCCGCGCGGAATTCGGAGTTTTTCCATGAGGAGGGGCGATCTCTTGTGGAATATATCGCCACGTCGCCCTCTGACCCGTTGGCGGTTGGATCGATGCGCTCGCTGGCGCTTCGGGCTTGTATCTTTGTTGTAACGGTTTATCAAAACGGCGATCGTAACGCCTTGCGGCCAAACGGTTTGTCCAGAGCAATTTTCCGTTGACCGTATCGCTTGACTTCCGGCATGGGACGTTGTGGCGCGGGCGGCCCGCCCGCGGATCGGCGGCGGATTGCGGGCGAACGCCGCGTCCGAAGCGGGTTGGCCCGCGGGCGGGCCGCCCGCGCCACGGGGGATCTCGGTTCTCAAAGCTCAAGTTGAGACCAGGAGTTCCGTTCCCACGCCGGTCGAAATCGCCCCCGGAGGACAGGCATTCTTGCCTGTCCGTCGCCGAGTTCGGACAGGCAAGAATGCCTGTCCTCCGGGTTGTGTCGGGCAACTCCTGGAACCGTTACAGTAGAGGTATTCGAACCGCGCGTCCCCACAAGGCAAGCCCGACGCGCCAGCGAGTGCATTCTCCCCGACCAGTGACAAGAAAGAGAGGCCGTCGCCAAGCATCCTTCCGCCCTCGGGATCGGTAAATTCGCCCCTCGACCACAGCATGAGCGCGTCGCGCCAAACAAGAACGCCCTCAACCCCAACTTGAGGAAGCCCAACCCCATGCCGCTCGGACAGATCATCGCCGCCCTCGCGGTTGTCTTCGCCCCAATCCAAATAATGGGGGCCGAACCGCCGGACAACCCATCTCGCGCCGGGAAGCTCGGCTGGATCCGACCGAGCGGCGACAAGACGCATTTCGTGCTCGACGGCTCGAACGAGCGCGTCGTCATGTGGGGGTTCAACTACGACCACGACGGCCCGGGAAGGCTCCTTGAAGATTACTGGGCCGACGAATGGAACACCGTGGTTGAGGACTTCCGCGAGATGAAGGCCCTGGGGGCGAACGTCGTCCGCGTCCATCTTCAGACCGGCCGGTTCATGAAGTCCGCCGACCAGCCCGACGAGGCGAACCTCGCGCGGCTTGGCGAACTGGTGAAGCTGGCCGAGGAGACGGGGCTTTACCTCGACATCACCGGCCTGGGCTGTTACCACAAGTGGGACGTTCCCAAGTGGTACGACGAGTTGGAGGAATCGGCCCGCTGGGACGTTCAGGCTGAGTTCTGGAAGGCGGTCGCCAAGGTTTGCAAGGACAGCCCGGCCGTCTTCTGTTACGACCTAATGAACGAGCCGGTTCTCGCGGGGGGCGAAGGGGAGAAAGCCTGGCTCGCCGGGGAGCCCCTGGGCGGCAAGTATTTCGTCCAGCGGATCACCCTCGACGCCAAGGGCCGGTCGAACCAGGAGATCGCCAAGGCCTGGATCGAGCGGTTGACGTCGGCCATTCGCTCGGTCGACGACCGGCACATGATCACCGTCGGCGTGATCCCCTGGGCGCAGGTGTTCAAGGGCGCCAAGCCCCTGTTTCACGACCCCGAAGTCGGCGCGTCGCTCGATTTCGTCAGCGTCCACTTCTACCCCAAGAAGGACAAGCTCGACGAAACGCTTGAAGCCCTAAAGGTTTACGAGGTCGGCAAGCCCCTGGTGATCGAAGAGATTTTCCCCCTCTCCGCCAGCCACGAAGAGACCGCGACCTTTATCGAACGCTCGCGATCCCACGTCGACGGCTGGATCAGCTTCTATTGGGGCCGAACCATCGAAGAGTACGAAAAGGACGCCGACCTCAAGGGCGCCATCGTCGCCGCCTGGCTGCGCAAGTTCCGGGAGATGTCGCCGCACATTCCAACCGAGGACAAGAAGTAGGGAGAGCCGGCGTGAGACTCGCGAGATTGGACACTCGGCGCATCTCCGATTGGGATACATTCCACGATGTCTTCACGGAGGTATTCGGCTTTCCAGACTTCTATGGCCGGAACATGGACGCCTGGATCGATTGCATGACATGCCTCGACGACGCAACGGCCGAGTTGTCCGAGATTCAGGTTCTCCCAGGCGAAGTCGTCGTTCTTGAGTTGGAGCACGTTAACGATTTCGTCGGACGATGCCCCGAACTATTCGAGGAGATTGTCGATTGCGCGTCGTTCGTCAACTGGCGAAGGATCGAGAGAGGCATCCCTGCGGTGCTGGCCCTCTCGTTTTACAAGACGACCTACCTCGCTGGGCCACCGCAACCGCCCCGCGAGCAAAATCCTCAAAATCCGTATTGACGGCCCGGCCGACTCCGGATTAAATCCCCGTCGTCGGAAACCATCAAGTGGCCGCGAACGCGGCGATCGGTGGAACGCCGACCGGCTGGCGCTTGAAACAACACCTTTGACCTGACTCCACGACGCAGCCTCAAGCACCCGCCGTCACCCTTCTCCGGATCCGCCCAAGGCGAGCGGTTCGATCGCTCGCCGCGCGGCGTCGGCGCGGGGAAATCAGCGCAAGGAGCACCACCAGGAGGTCAGGTCGCGCTCGCTGGGACGCGAGCGTTCGAGGGAACGTCGCCATGCAACGGATGCGAAACGACACCGGGAGAGTTTTCTTCGTTCTCGTCTTGCTCGCCCTGGAGGGCCTTGGCGCCTCGGTTCGGGGCGACTTGATCCGCCCCCGCAACGCGCGGTCTTACCCCGACATCGCGGGCGACATGGTGGGCGAACAGACATACTCCTTCGACTCGGCGTCGCAGACCGGCGTCTTTCGGGTCACCAACGCCCCCCACGTCATCACGTTGGAGCCGGGGGGGAAGAAGATGGTCGACGTGAAGCCCGACTTCGAGGGGACCCTGAACGAGACGCTCCAACTAAGGTTGGACCGCGACGGGAGGCTCGTCGACCAGCCCGACAACCGCTTCGAACTCCGCGGATCGGTGATGATCGGCGGCAAATTCTACGAGGGCCTCTTGCTGGAGGGCCGCCCCACGGCCTTCGGCGCCCGGAGTCAGAACGGAAGGCCCAGCCAGGACATGGGCGTTTTCGACCTGAACATGAAGGTCACCGGAGGCAAGCTGGCCGAGGCGTTCGGTCCCGAAGCCTACCTCCGCATCACCCCGCGGGAGAACAGCACCTTCCGGGGGGATTTCTCGGCTGATTTCTCCGGCGAGAGGCCGCTGACGAGCCTTCGGGCCGCGAGCAAGGACGAGGCCATTCCGGTCCCGGAGCCAACCTCGCTGATCTTCTTCCTCGCCTGCGGCGCCGGCGCGCTTGGGGCGAGACTGCGCCGGCGCGGGAGGGCTCGCGGAAGACTGGGAGCGGGAAGCGTCAGTCGGCGAGGAGCGACGCCGACAATTTCCCGAGCGCCTCGTTCTCGATCTGACGGACCCGCTCCCTGGTCAGCCCAAGGGATTCGCCAATCTCCTTGAGCGTCTTGGGGGGGGAATCGTTCAGGCCGAACCGCATCCGAAGCACGGCCGCCTCGCGCTTGTCCATCTCGTCGAGCCGGTTCATCACGATCCGAAGATCGTCGGCCTCGACCATCTCGACGTCCGGAGCGCGGGCGCGTTCGTCCATCAACATCTCGCCCAGGCTCCAGCCGTTTTCCGGCTGGTCGGTCTGGGGGACGAGGTTGTAGACCTTGATCGCCTTCTTGACGATCGCCAGCTTCTTCTTGGGAAGCTCCAGCACCTTGGCGATCTCTTCGGTTGTGGGGGGGCGCCCCAGCTCCTCTTGCAGCTCGGCGGACGCCCGACGCCATTTGAAGAGGAGCTCAACCATATACGCGGGGATCCGGATCGGCTTGGCCGTATTCACAAGCGCCCGCTTGATCGACTGCTTGATCCAGTAGCTGGCGTAGGTGCTAAACCGCGTTCCAACCGCCGGATCAAAGCCCTCGACGGCCCGCAGAAGCCCGAGGTTCCCCTCTTCGATCAGGTCTTGAAGCGCCAGTCCCTTGCCGACGTATCCCCGGGCGATGTTCACCACGAGCCGAAGGTTGGCCCGCACCATTCGCTCCCTCGCCTGGTCGTCTCCATCGGCGATTTTGTGGGCGAGTTCCTTCTCTTCGTCGGCGGTCAGCAGAGCCACTTCGTTGATCTCCCGGAGATAGGTCTCCAGGGGGCTCTGAACCGTGTCTCGGCGATGGCGGCGAATCCGGGCCATGAAGATCCTCGTTGTGTCAGTCGTAACAAGGTCTGCTCACGTCCCCGAATCGGTGGACGAGAAAAACGGAGCCAACGCGGCGGCCGCGCTCGCGAACCAAACCGCGCCCCAGGCGGGCCATCGGGATCAAAATCCAAAAGAAGGAACGAACCGCTCCCACCCTCCGCCCGCGCTGGAGGCGCCGGGCCGGCGAGGCGCGTGGGCCGAGGCCGATTCCCCACCGATCGAGTCCGGTTCGCGCTGCGCCCCGGACGCGGTCGGATCGGTGAAATCGAAACAAAATGGGGCGGCCGACCGGCTCGAGCTCGTCCCCATTCGAGACGCCTAGCTCCCCCATGACTTCCTCGACGCCTCGCCGCCACCGGCTCGACGCTAACAGTATCGGACACCCCCGCTAAGCTTGATAACCTGAGAGGGATGCGGAATGCTGGGCTGAATTGGAGATATGCGCGACATGCGGCTTTGGCAAGGAGCGCCCAATGCCGGTGTTGCGGCGGTCGCCCCGGTTAGACCGAAGGCGCGGGCGGCGGGGTGACTAAAGCAAGTTCGTTTGGAGCATCGCTTGACTCTCGGGGTGGCCCGGGTTCGCCCCGAACCCGGGGACACGGGCCTCGGCTTATCCACCCGGGTTCGAGACGAACCCGGGGCACCCAGCCAATACGATCCAGAAAAAATTGCTCCGAAGCGGGGGTCACGGCGTGGCGGGAAAGCGGCATATTGGACGGCGGCGTCCTCCGACCAACAAGCATGCCATACGAAGTCGCGGAGCGCGCAAAAAAAACGCCGACCCGAGCGAGGCTCGGGACGGCGCGGGTGATGATGATTGCAAGCTTGGAGGAGCTTACTCCTGGTTCTCGGTCGAGCCGCCCATGCTGAACAGGGGGCCGCCTCCACCCAGACCACCCTTGAGTTCCTTGGACTCCTTGGGCTCCTTCGGAGCGGCGGCTTCGGCGGTTTCGCCCTCGGTCGCCTCGGCCTCCTCGTCCTCTCGGGTCCAGTGGGCCTTCTTGCGGGAGAGGCCGATTTTGCGCTCGCCGCGATCGACCCGAAGGATCTTGACCTCGATCTCGTCGCCGACCTTCACGACCTCTTCGGGGCTGTCGACCTTGTGGTCGGCCAGCTCGGAGATGTGCAGAAGGCCTTCGAGGCCCGGCTCCAGCTCGACGAAGACGCCGAAGTTGGTGAGCTTGGTGACCTTGCCGGTGACGACGTCGTTGGGCTCGTAGCGGCCGGGGATGTCGGTCTCCCACGGGTCTTCCTTGAGCTGCTTGAGCCCCAGGGCGATCCGCTTGCGGTCCTGGTCGACGTTGAGCACCTGGCAACTGATCCGCTGGCCCTTTTCGAGAACCTCGTTGGGGTGGCCGATCTTCCGGGTCCAGCTCATGTCGGAGATGTGCAGAAGGCCGTCGATGCCCTCTTCGATCTCGATGAACGCCCCGTAGTTGGTGAGGTTCCGAACGGTTCCCTCAACCATGGTGCCCGGCGGGTACTTGCCGGCGACCTGATCCCAGGGGTTGACCTGGGTCTGCTTCATGCCGAGCGAGATTTCCTGCTTGTCCATCTTGATGTCAAGCACGACGACTTCGATCTTGTCGCCGGTGTTGACCAGCTCGCTCGGGTGATTGATGCGCTTCGTCCAGCTCATTTCGGAGATGTGGACGAGCCCTTCGATACCCTCTTCGAGCTTGACGAACGCCCCGTAGCTCATGACGTTGACGACTTCGCCGACGACGCGGGTGCCGACCGGGTACTTCTCGGCGACGTTCTCCCACGGGCTGGGGGACTTTTGCTTGAGCCCCAGCGCGATCTTCTCGCGCTCCTTGTCGACGTGGAGGACCATGACCTCGATCTGGTCGTCGATCTTGACCATGTCGCTGGGGTGGTTGATTCGTCCCCAGCTCATGTCGGTGATGTGCAGCAGGCCGTCGATGCCGCCGAGGTCGACGAACGCGCCGAAGTCGGCGATGTTCTTGACCGTCCCCTTGCGGATCTGGCCCACGGCGATCTCCTCCAAGAGCGCCTTCTTCTGCTGCTCTCGGGTGATCTCGATGAGCTTGCGACGGCTGACGACGATGTTGCGCCGGCTTTCGTCGATCTTCAAGATCATGCACTCGATCTCTTGATCGATGAAGTCGGCGATGTCGGAGGGGCGTCGGATGTCGACCTGGCTGGCGGGCAGGAAGACGTTGACGCCGATGTCGACAAGCAGGCCGCCCTTGATCTTGCGGGTGACCTTGCCGGTGACCACGTCGCCCTCGTGGTACTTGGAGATAACCATCTCCCAGGCGCGCATGCGGTGGGCCTTCTTGCGGGAGAGGACGATCTCGCCGGTGTCGTCCTCCATCCCTTCAAGCAGGACCTCGACTTCGTCGCCGGGCTGGGGGGCGGGCTCCTCCTCCCACTCGTTCAGGGGCACCAGCCCTTCGGATTTATAGCCCACGTCGACGACGACCTGATCGCCGACGATTTCAACGACCTTGCCCTGGACGATGGTGCCGATCTCGAAGTTCTGCCCCTCGCTCAGGAACTCTTCGAGCGTTTTGGCGCCGTCGCCGTCGGGGACGGTCAGAACCGCCGACAGCTCATCCTCGTCGATGTCAAATTCACGTAGGAGGTTGCGATCTACCATATTTCCGATTCGTAAGGGGCTTCCGTCCCGCGCCGCCTTGGCCGAGACGGACTCGTCAGCCGCGATCCCGCGAACGCCCCGCGTCGAGGCCGACGGCGCAAGGCCGATCGCGCCCCGGGCCCCCCGTCGCGAGCTGACGAAAGTCTGATTGAAGGTGAAAACCACCCCTTCACGCGAGGGATGGAGAGACGCAATCGACCATTATAAGTGAAACCCCGTCCATGACAACGGATCTTCCGAACGATCGAACGATCCGACAATCGACGAGGCGACCTTGACGGCCGGGGCCGCTCGTTTTAGCCTGCGTCCCGTCCCGACCGCTCCGCCCGATGGTTCGAGCGCCGCGGGTCCGGGAATCCCACGCGAGGCGCCCCACGGATGAGGCGAGCGATTTCAAGACGGTCTCTTTGGCTCGCCCTGCTGGCGTTCGCTCCGGGTTGCGCCACCACCTCTCCCCTGATTCATTCAATTGAATCCAGCGCCGAGTTTTCCTACTCGGCGGGCCGGGGCGTTCAGGATTTCGCGGCCCCTCCCAGCGCCGTTATCCCCGCGGTCTTCGCGGCGCTGACGGACCTTCAGATGGACGATCCCCAGCCGGCCCGCGACGGGGTGGTGACCCGGATCGAGGCCCGAACGCGCGACGGCCGCGCCGTCTCCCTCACGGTCCGCCCCCGCGCCGGCGCCACCCAGGTCGGCGCCCGGATCGGCTGGTTCGGCGACGAGGCGCTGTCGAAGGCCCTGCTGGAGCGGGTCGGCGTCCGGGCCGGCACCCAGGCCCCCGAGGCGATCCCCGACGAGCCCCCCAGCACCCCCTCGGGAAACCCCTATTTTTCCCGATCCGCCATCCCCGACGAAGTCATGCTCCGCGACCTGGCCGACGCGCCCTACCACGACCGCGTCATCCCCTAAAGTGACGTCAGCCCCCCATAATCCAGGCGAGCGGGGAGCGTCAGCCCCCTGTCCGGCCGGTGGGCACCGTCGAAAAGACAGGGGGCTGACGTCCCCGCTCGCCTGTTTCAAAGCGGTCGAGCCCCAACTCTGGCCTTAATAACTGAGGGCGTCGGCCTTCACAACAACGTTTAAATTGGCCAACCGCGGCCCGGGCTGATTCCGCGTCCATGCGCAATCGGGGCCCGGGCCGTGTGGCCGATCA
>Ga0182738_1001699_pt1 | contig 27036 bp, 19 predicted proteins | sample eDN5th30CBELigMG_FD_128876 | JGI IMG/M metagenome (GOLD analysis project Ga0182738, IMG submission 128876) | Enriched Miracle-Growth compost microbial communities from Emeryville, California, USA - eDNA 5th pass 30_C BE-Lig MG (version 2)... ...
ACATAAAAATTTTGATTATGATTATGATCGTGGCTTTGATCTGGCCTCATCGGTCAGTATCGTTCAAGAAAAAGTTAGGACTTTCTGGAAATGGAATGAATGATGATAGATTTTTTCTAGAGGGAGAGACAATTATTCTTGAATAAGATGATTTGCATTGAAAGAAAGATATTAAACGGGGGCCTCTTGAATTTTTTTTTCTTCTAGTTTCCAAGCTTACACCAGTTGAAGGTCATACATACAGAGGCAAGTCTAAAATTTTTATCACTTTGTTTTTAATTGAGACGAGGTCAGAGTTGGTTCAATTTCTTCAAGTTATAAGTTCAGAGTCCTTGACTAAAATATCAGTCAATCAATCAGCAAAGGCAGTTTATGAATAAACTCGAAAACCAAAAAACTCCCTCTATTCGCCAAAAAATTTGAGCTTAGCCCAGAGGATACAAAGAGCCGAGGATAAGATGACAGAAAAGAGCTCAGCTCTCGAGGACTTGAACTTTTGGAAGAGAAAGTTTTTATATCTAAAATCGTGGGTTTAAATTTATGATGGAAAAATGTTCCGATTCAATCATCTTTGTTAAACTGTGGGAGGGTTGAAGTTATAAAAGACAAGACGCAGACAAGAGAGTAGATCAATGAGGTAGTTCGAAAGGGAAATATGTAGTTTTAGAAATTTCATGGAGTTATGATATGAGTTTTGGCGTTGGTAAGAGTTTTTCTCGAATTTCGGTTAAAACCAGAAAAGAACTTTTAATTCCAGGCATATGAAGAATCCAACTAAATTTAAGTGGGAAAAAGAAAATTCGGTTTAATTTTTTGCGATTCTGGGAAAAGAAAAAGGAGCAAATAAACTAGTTTTTCTGCAAAAAAGTTTCAAGGGGTATTCCGAAAACTTTGTCTTTGGACTTCCAATCTTCCTTTTTGATTTAAATGAATTTGATTCTATCATGAAAAAAGCCCAAAATCAAATCATCATGATCAGTAAATTTTTAATAAAAACCCTTGAAATAAGCAATCAGAAGAAATTGGGAAATCTTTTATCATGAGTGGCCAAAATGTCTGTCAAATGAAAACATTGTCAAATTTCAATGAATCTGTCAAAGACAAGCTATTGCATTTTTAAAGTAAAATGACCAGAATCATGGTTTTTCAAGGGGATTCTTGAGAAAGTGGCAGTTCAACCAAGAAGGAAATAGAATGAGTTTCTGGTGGATAAACTAAAATATTTTTTAAAAAACGAATGAATGCAAGATTCTTCAAAAAGCAGTCGCCAGTAACGTGTAACCTTCAAGTTTCACCCATTGCCTTTTGTGGGTAAACTTGCTTAAATCAAATTAATTCACAGTTGTTTGCATTAAATTTTTCAAGAACAATCAAAAATTCGAGAATCAATTTTCATTTCAAGTTTTTGCAAGGGGCGAGATAGAGAATGCTTAGACTTTCAAGAAAAAATCATGCTCTATGTCTTTTTGTCTGAATTTAAAAAAAAAAAAGAAAAAAGAAAGCTGATTGAAAGGAAATTTCAAGACACTGTTTTCCGACAATCTAAAAAATGAAAAAAATTGTGGTGATCTTGTAAGAAGAGCAGACTTCAGAGGCCATTCAAAGGAATTTTGATGTTTTGAGCGTGCAGAAAATGAGCGTTGATATTTATAGTCTCATGAAGATTCCAAGAGGCTCAACTTTGTTTCATCAATAAACCTACTTATTAGTTTGAAGGTTTAAAAGCATGATGATTTGGCAAAACTCGCTCAAGGAGACTGTAGTTCCATGGATTTAAATAAAGTTTTTTGAAATTCCTATTTTATTTTATTTAAAAAGTAACCGTCGGCACGAGGCCAAATAATTATTATATCGAAGCAGTTTTGGTTGTAGCGAAGAACATTGGGGCTTCCTTTTATTCTTTTCTGAAGATTATCTTGTTCAAGGTTTCAGGAACCCAAGTTTAAAATGAGAGGAGACGAAAAATTTTAGGGAAAGTGAAAGACTTTAGATTTCAGAACTTTCCATTTTTTCAGCAAAAGTCGAAAGAAAATGGTCAAAAAATCAAAAATACTGAAAGAAGGAAAAATATGAAAAGCTAAAGCAGTGGCTTGAAAATTTTCTGGAAAATTAGGATAGTTTGAGCTTTTTAAATTGAAAACCTAAAATAAAACCGGACAAAACAATAAGTTTATTTGATTCAAGTAGCTATTTTTTCTTTCCATGCTCACGAAATCCAAGTTTTCTCTTTAAAAAGTAGAAATCTGACCCTCAAGCCATTTCAAAAGAAAATCTCAAACTTCGAGACAGGATTCTCAGGACAATTCTTTGAGAACAAGAGAAGTCAACCTGCTAAAATGTTATGAATTGTGTAAAAAGAACATTCTATTATATTAATAACTGTAAATTTAACACCAGTAGTGGTTTATGAAACTTGAAAAATAAAAAAAATAAACTAGTTGGTTGTATCTCTCTCAGAAGGCCTGAGGAAGCTCAGAGAGACGAATATTTCCATTTTCAATCAGGGAAATTTTATTTCCAGGAGTTTTATTTGCGTTGAGAAATGCACCAGGTTCTATTGATTTGAGACTGGAAAAATTTTCTCTTTGAACATTCAAAAATTTTCATCTCTTCTCTCAATAGACAGAGTAAAAGAAGAGAAAGGCCATTTCATATTTCTGAGGCTTCATCAATGGAAGTCGAATCATATCTTGAATAGAGTTGTTTAGTCTGACGAAACATTTTAAGTTTTATCAATAGGAAGGAATAAAGGAAGATTCTTTAAACTTGAGACTCCAACTAGATGCAGATATTCATCTCGAGAGTAAAAAGACTTTGTTTATTACTCTGAAAGAAACCTCGTTGAAGAGGAGTTGAATAGATTATGAAAAGGGCTCGAGAGAGCGTTTGAGATCTCAGTAAAAATTGTAAAAATTTCTCTCCCAACAAGGACTGGGTTTCCCCCTTCCTCGAAAGCCACATTCTTACAAAAATTGACAAAGCCTGGTAGTTAAATGCAAAATATTCATCCAGGTTATTTATAAAATTGAATTGTAGTTTATAAAGAAGAAGAAAGGAGAGAATTGGAATTGTTATTTTGAGAATAAGATAAGGTTTAATTCAACGGTAAAAATATGTGGTCAAAATCTTGATTTCGTGAGTTAAAGAGAAGAAACGTTGCCTTCTCTATTATTCTCTTCAGCATAAGAATTGTTGTTGCAAGGTTTATGACTGTCAATCTCAAGAATTTATTGGAAGCGAAAATTCTCTGTTTTGAGCAGTTTTTCCTTTAAAAGTCAGATAATGTCATAAATCTCATCTGTTAACAAACTCTCCATCGATATTTCAAGTAAGATCTTTATGCTGGCAGAAAGTGTGGCCAACTCATACAAGAAGGCCTTGAGAATTGATTCGAATCTTCAACAATGGAGATTTCGAGAATATTTTGTTCTTCTCGATTTGAGCTTATGGTTCTTTTTTTTAGAGAAGGGAAGGTATTATTGATCACTCTGGGTCACTCTGGTGACAAGTAATTCGTGTTCTCAATTCATCAGTATTGCATTCATAATCTAATCAATAGTATGAAATTTTTTCTATACATTATAAGATCATAATCATACTATTTGATCTGCTTGGGGGTCACATCCAGAAGTCCCAATCCAAAGTTTGATCCCTGAAAGGGTTGTTTCGTTACTTTTGTTATATTCACTTATGCGCTTATAAAAATAAATATTTATGACAAGCACATAATCTCAGGCCTCTTTAATGAGGCTTCAGCCCCTAGCCAGTATTTTCTGTGAGCTCTTCGTCTTTCTGGTGTTTTTCAGTTCAAATCTGTTGTTTTTTGAACCCCATTCTCCCATTTATCACCAACTCCCTTATTGGTGCATTGAAGAACTGAGCCAACCAAATTCAATCTTGAAAAGAGCTCTTTAGGAAGAATCATCTCTTTGAGTGGCGTCTCATAAACTCACGTCCAGACTACTTAGGGGAATTTGAAGGAAAAGTAGGAGGAGGAGGATTCAGCAGCTACTGGATTTAGATGCGCCATTAATTAGAGGCGAATTTCAGGGTTGCTTCTTTAGATGAAGGAGGCAGTTTTAGATTTCATTTCTTTGGCATTGTTTCCTCTTACTTTTTTATTTTGAGGCATACTGAAGATGGGACTTGAAAATGGATCCATATAAATTACAAATGGATTTAAAAAGCAAAATAAAATGCCTTTTTCAATATCTAGAAGACTTTTGATATCATCCGAAAATTTTTCATCAGGATAAAAAAAAACGAAGGTTTAGCGAAAATAATATTTTTTTTTGTCTTGAATGAGATGAGGTTATTTTCTTCATTTGTTTTCAGAAAGCAATTTTTTTGTGTATGGACTCTGTTTTATTTGATTATAAAATTTTTTATTGAAAAGAAGAAAATACGAACATTCATTTCAAATATGACGATTTTTTTTGGCAAGAAATTTAATCTGGAAAGCTTTAAGGATGAAAAAAACTCAGTTCTGCTACAAATTTATTGGAATTTTTATCAGCTCATATTTTTCTTCTTCAAGCCAAAAAATTGGAGAGTTCAAAATTTGAAGATTTCTATTTTTTTGGGAGAGTTTTTTCCAAGAAAGATTTTTCAAGTTTCAGGTTTCATCATGATCCTCTGGAGAATAATTTTTTTTGTGAGGAATTTTCTCGCTTTCAAGTTTAGCAGAATTTCATCTAGTGATTTTCCTAAGTCTAAAAGTCCCTTCAGTTTAGCCAAATCTTGTCTAAAGCTCGAATTTTGATGAAATTTTGACTAAAATTTTTTCCACTTTTAGAAACAATTTGAGAAGAAAAAAATGGAGATTTTTTCGAAATAATTTTTTTTCATCAAATCTTTTTTCAATCTCCTTTATCTTTTAAAAGTTGAAAACATGCACCTTGCGGTTGAAAATCAATTTTTTCAAGTTACGGAAATCATTAATTGTGTTCCAATGGTTATACCTTCCGTCTTGCCTTTACAAGTTGATATCTTTCCCAGTCAGAAATATCATCAGAAGGCCTTGGAGCCCCTCCACTCAACTTATTCCTGAAATCAGCCTTCATCCTCTTCGCGGAGCTGAATCCTCTGTAAATTTCTGCATTCGCAGTGGGAAAAATGACATAAATTTCAATCAATTTCATTATAGCCTCAAATCCATGTTTAAAAAAATCTTCTGTCAAGAAGAGGTGATAAATGATATCACCTTCCCTTTTTCTTGACATGAAACTTTTCAACTTTGAAAATTATTTACTCTTCCATTCTATAGTAACAAGCTCTTGATCTAAAATAAGCTCGTTATTTTTTGAAAGATAATGCTGAGGAAAATTTTTGAAAAATGAAATTCTGACTAAAAGTCTAAAACCTTAGGAAAATCACTGATTTCATCCAATGAGGTTGACACTTCTTTCTTAAAACTTGTTTTATTTTCAAATCTTCTGAAATCAAGTGAAAAATTTTTTTCAAGAGCAAAAGAGTCCGAATTGAGATTTTTAAAAAATCAGATTTTTTTTTAATGTAAAGAGTTCAGGAAGATTTTTGAGTAAATGAATAATATCAAAAATATTATTTTTAATCTGATACTTTCTTTGAAAGCAGGAATTTTGCGCAATTTACTTTGGATAAAATCAAAATGGTTTCTCCAGGAAACTCTCTTTGTCTGAAGAAAAGAATTCAAAGAGAAGAGGCCCAAAAAAAATTAAAACGAAAGGATTTCCCTTGTTTTGTGAAAAAAAAACCTTTTCCTTCTTTTTGATTTGTGTCAAATTTGAAAAAAAATTTGTTTTGATTTACGCCAAGGAAAATCACTGTTTATTTCCTTTTTTGGAGAGGTTTTTATTTGGGATAAAAATTTGATGTGATAATTTCATATGATCTCCGAACTTTGAGAAACAGAGTTGACGAATAAACTGATATCCTGATTTTTCGGTTGGAGATTCCTCAAAAAAAATTTTACTCGGAGAGAACAAGAGATAATAAACTGACTCTATTTTTGAGAGTGAGACCAAACAAATTATTTATTCAAGTAAAATCAAGGCTTTATTTGTCATTTAGACTCGTGAAAAACATTATATATATTAAAATTGATTTGAGAGAATAAAGATGGCAGACGGTTTTCCTAAAGAAGATGAATTAAAAGTGTCCAACAACATTGAGGAGATCGTGGACAAAACTTTCGCTCAGGTTGATACAAACAAGAATGGATTTATTGATGAGAAGGAGTTGGGCCAAATGCTAAATGCTTGTGCTTCTGAAATAGGAATCCCAAATCCACCACAGGAAGAAGTTCATGCAGTTTTACAAAAACTTGATCGCAATAATGATAACCAATTATCAAGAGATGAATTTCGAGCTTTGGTCGTGAGACTCTACGAACAATCTGAAAAAATGAAAGGAAAATAAAATTCCTGGAATGGAACTTACGTACTTGCTTACTTGCCTGCATAAATGAATAAATTTATCTTATATATTTACTTCTTGTTCCGCAAAGAGTTTTTGCTGGCGAATAGAGCCATTTTTGTTGCAATTTTAGTAATTATAATGTCTGTATGATTATTGAGATTGCAAGAAGATAAAATCAAAAATTGAATTTTCAACAAACTTTTTCTGGACTACAGGCTGTCAAAGAAGTGAATTCCTCAGGCTTCGAGGTAAAAGAGAATGGTTGAGAGAGGAAAAAAGAAATTTTCTTGAAATGGCAGGAACCTATTTGATAAAAACTCTCGTAAAGGATTTTCAGATTTTTTTTTTTGCAGAGACAATGTTTGCATCTGGGAATCTGAGGGGATACTCTGTATTTCTCTGCTGACGGGTTGACCTCAAAAAAGTATTGGAGTGAAGGATATTGAAGAAGGAAGCGAAGAAAAATTTCTTTAAGGGAAAAAATTCATGAATCTCCTATGCTAATCGAAATGGTTTTACTTAATCAAGACTTTCTTTTGATCATGAAAATTATTGAGCAAGAATATCTTTTGGAGTGGGAATCCACATCAAGGATTTTCTTACTTTTTTTCTTTGAAATCTCTCAAGCTGTGATCAAGCTAATTTCGATAACAAAAGAAAAATCTTCATCAAAATCATTAATAGTTGATTTTTTTCTTCAAAGAAGAACTTGTAAAAAATTTAAAGAAAAATAAAATAGCTCGTTTTATATAAAACAGAGAAAAATATAATAGTGGTGAGTTACGAATGCCGCATTTATTTTCTCCAAATGAGTGCGCCTAAATCAGATAAGGAAAATTCCTTCTGATTTCTTTCATTCAGGAAGCTCGAAAGAGTTTCAATTTCAGTATCTAAAAGGTTCTAAATAAAAATCAAAATAAAATTCCCTCAGGAAACCAACAGTTTTCCTTTACAGTTTAATCGAAAAAATGAAGATGTCTTTCTTCTTGACTTTCTGCTGAATTACCGCATATTTCAAAGACGTGGAGATAGAGTCTCACTTTTCTATTCTCATGATTACATTACTAAATTTGGTTGATTGCTTTACTATTTTTAGTGAGACCAAGATTTAATGAAGTTGATTGATTCAAGAGCAATATTCATACTTTGCTCGTGTTTAATTTTGGATTCTGCATAAATGCTTGGCTTATCCAGCTACTGAGGGCACAGAGCGGAATAAAATCAAAGCAAGTGAGTTTGCTTAAGATCAAAAAGAAGAGCAAATGATTTTTTCTGTCAAATGTTTAAATTTTCAAATTTTAATTTTCATTTTCAAAAAATCTATAAAATAATTTGCCTTTTTTTCAACACCTAAATCTTACTTTTTCAAAACTAAGAAGATTCGAATTGGAAATTTGAAGCGAAACTATTCACCACAGACCAAACTGGGAAAGAAGGTGGCTAACTTGAATTTTTTGGTTAATTAAATTTTGAAATTCTGAGTATGCTAATTCTAATATTAGAAACGCGAAATTTCTGAATCTAAATCGCCTCATACATCGAATAAAATGTCAATTTAAAATATAATTTCAAATTACTTTGATAGTTGACTGTTGGAGACCATGAGGTCAAACAAGCATATTGAATTGCAAGATGAAACCACGGATGGTGAGATTTCTGAGCGCAGCATCGGCTCAAGGGGAGGAGTCTCTGGAAAACGTCTCTGGATATTCTTGACCCTTCTCCCTGTATATCTCTATCTATTCGTCACTCTTTTTTATTATGACTCCCCTAACCAGCAAAAGCTCATGGCTGTCTACAATGAGTTTCCATTTGCAGAAAAATTAGAGCCAACTCCCTCTGACCCTGCCCCCTCTCCAGGAGAAGATACTCCTGTCAAACCTGAAGAACCTGTAACTGAAACTCCCAAGAGTGATGATGATAATCCACAAAATCCTCCTTCACAACCTGAGCCTGAACCAGAGAAAGAGCCAGAACCAAGTGTTCCCACGGAGCCAGAGACACCAGTTGTTCCCAAGAAGCCATATCAGAATTTAAAGTGGAGTATAGACGGCTATACTCAAGTTTCAGGAGCAGATTATAAGGAGACAATGCCAACAGTGTTTCATCTCCGTAACCCAGCTCCTATGAGGATAAATCCAAAGACTTATCTTGATAAACTTGAGGTTTTGATCGTGGTTTATGACCCTGACCACCTCAATCTTGTGATCAGGGATGCCGACAGACCACGTTATGAGATTCCTTTTGAAGAGCCATACCCTCATGTGCGAAACCCCAAAAAGATCACTTTGGAAGAGTCAAATTTCGACATTTTCGTGAGGTATGACCCATTCGACGTGATCCTCATCAGGAAGAAAACTGAAGAAGTCATATTCAAGCTCACAGATCGGCTTATTTACACCGACTTGTACATTGAATTTTCCTTTTTCACGCCAACGAACCAAATTTACGGGCTTGGAGAACGTCTGAGAAATCTTCAGTTCACCCCAGGAACATACACGCTCTTTATGCTTGACCAATCTGGAGAAATCGACCCTGGTAAGACTGGTTTTAACCAGCAGGGACATCACTCAATGTATATGATGAGGGAGAATTCGGGCAAGTACCACGTGAATCTCTTGAGGAACATCAATGCTCAGGAGGTGATTTTAGGTCGTGATGGTAACGGTAATAATAAAGTGACCTGGAAATTGATTGGTGGAGTGATTGACTTGAACTTTTTCTTGGGAGATTCTCCAGAAGAAGCCTCTAGAAAATACCACGCCTATCTGGGAGGATGGACTTTGCCTGCTTTATGGCATCTTGGGCACCACCAGTCCAAGTTTAGCGGGTATTTCAATGGTAGCCATCTGGAACAGATTATTCTCGGCTTCGAGAATGCCTCTTTGCCATTGGAGTCTCTTTGGAGCGATCTTGACTACACTGTGAAGGGCAAGAGCTTTGTGCTTGATGAAACAAAATTCCCTCCAGAGAAGATGAATGAACTGTATAAAAAGCATAAGAAGAGATGGGTCCCAATTGTGGATCCATGGATCCCATATGACAGAAATGAGCCAATATACGAATATGAAAGGATGATGAAACTGTCAATGAAAGATAGTCGAGGAAGTATCTGCACAGGAAATTGCCTTTCGGGAAAGACAGTTTTCATCGATTTCTTGCATCCCGACACTGAATCTTATTGGCAAATGCTTTTGGGGAAATTGAATGATAAGTGGACTTTTGATGGAGTGTGGCTGGATGCTAATGAGGTGACGAATTATCTGGATAAGCCCTTATACGTTTTCAGAGAGCACAAATACTATGATTTACCTTTTTACCCAGGAAACAAAAACCTCTTTAGTCAGAGAATTGTGGCTGTTGATTGCGTGCACTATGGCAATTTGGATGAATATAACGTGAGATCCATTCCCAGTCTCCTTCAATCAAAGTACACATACAATTTCCTCAAGAAGCGGTTCCCCTTCCCCTTTATCCTCAGCAGAGGTTCCATGATGGGTGGAGGTCAGTTTGCCTACACATGGATCCCAGACGTCCGTTCGAAATGGAATTCGATAATTCCATCTCTTGGATCAACACTCACCTTTAGTTTATTTGGAATTCCCATGGTTGGTGTTGATATTTGCGGCTTTATCGGGGACAACAAGACCCCACCCGAACTCTGCGCTCGTTGGTATCAGCTCGCTGTCTTTTATCCCTTTGCGAGAAACGCTCACACACCATTGATTAAAGAGGATAATTTCCAAGAGCCATATAGGTTTAGCAAAGATGGAGATTTCTATGTGGCAATTGTCGATGCCATAAGGTTGCGTTACAGTATGCTCAAGCATATTTTGACCCTCTTTTATTCCAAGAAAAATTTGTCAAAGCCATCTGGAACGGGAACAATTATGCGTCCTCTATTCTTTGGATTTTATGATGATCCAACATTGCCTCCTTATGGTGACAAGGTTCATGATGAGCAGTTTATGTTGGGAGATTCGATAATGGCAGCGCCTGTCTTGTATGAAAATGCCAAAAATATCGAAGCTTACTTCCCAAATTGCAGGTGGTATGACTTGAGAACATTTGGTGAAGTTGCTGCAAGAGGAAGGAGACAAAGAATCAGTGCCGATTTCGATGAATCTGTTCCCCATTTCTTGAGAGGAGGACACATGGTTTTCAGGCAAGATCCAACAAATGTCAGTCATGCTGAAGAATTGAGCCAAATATTTACAATGGTGGTTGGACTGGGCGACTTTGCTGAAGTTGACGGAGGAATGCACGAAATGGCAAGAGCCGAAGGAGAGATCCTTGGGGTTTCCAACTACTCCGAGCATTATATTGATGAAAAATGCTCCAATACTGACTGTATTTTGAGCATAAAGGCAGAGTATAAAACCAGGGCAAGCACACTTGTATTGAAAGCAAATAATAGGCATCAAGATAGTAACGTAGAGCCAGTTTTTGTGAATGAACTATATTTGTTGGGTGTTTTTAGAGAATTTGAACCTGCGTTTACAAAAGCACAAATAAAGTCTGTCGACACCGAAGTTGAAATTGAGGTGTCTCTTGAAGGTAACTGGGTAAAATTGACATTCTCTGAGCTCAAATTCGAAAATAACAAAGAATATACCTTTACTTTCAGTCCATAGGTGAGATAGTTAAAAATATTTGTGGCTTGCCTATTTGTCTGTTTGTTTGTTTGAATTTCATGAATAATAACAATATGGTCTATTGAAAATCAGAGAATTGTAAGAAAGAAATTACTTTCAATGAAAAAATCTTTTGCAGTGTGAAAAAAGTTTAAAATTCATATTTGACTGATCATACAGAGATAGAATCTTCTTTTTTCAACCATCACGGATATTCCTCAGAGGTAAAAGTTTGAAAGCTAATGACTTGGGCTGTGAAAGAGATTGACTCCATTTCATATAATCTTCCTGTTAAAGCAACTAAATTACTTGTTTTCTTTAGTTAAGATTCAATAAATATTTTTAATTTTTGAGAGAGGATCATACAGTTCTTTTTCCTTTCATCATTTTTTTTGTGAAAATCTCATCTTTGAATCTTTTAAAGCTGATTCGTAGCTAGTTTTGTGGTGAAAAATGACCTATTTTCGCGTTTCTGAAGATTTTTATAATAAGGAAAATTCTTGTATTGTATCTGTATCAAAAGCATAAAAGTAGAATTTTATCCTCATTTTTTCCTAAAATTTTGTTTCCTGTGAAAAGAATCCCAAAATAATTTTTCTCATGGTAATTCAAAAAAACGATTTCGCTCCCTTCATTTCAAAGTTCCATCACATCAGCATTGGTGGCTGTGAAACATTCAACCTAGTGGAATATCTCTCTTCTGTTTTATGCGCCAAATTTATGAGCTAGATAGAGGAATCAAAAAAGTTAATCTAATTTGGAATTTTCGAATCAGGTTTCTCGAAAACTTTTAGGCATAGAGTCAAATTTTTTACTATCTGATTTAAATACCAAAAATTTCTCTCAAAGTTATAAACATTAAAAAAACAAGCTCTCATATGATCTCAACAAAATCCGCTTTTGCTGGCTTGGCTTTTGCCGCTCTTCTGACCTCTTTCATCATCGCTGTTACCCATGACAACACTGATTGCAAGTATGCCACAAATGGAAGCGATTGGAAACAATGCACTGAAGATCACAGCATCACCTGCAACACTCCTGCTGTTAACATTATGGCCTCTCTTGAAGCTTTAAGCCAAAGGGGTGACTTTGATTTGGTCTGCCCCTGGAGACAAGGTACTTCAATTGTCACTTACATTTCTCTTGCTCTTTCTGCCATTTTCTTGCTTGCATTTGTTTTTAGCCCCAGACTCAAGTCCTTCAACATGGCTTCTTTGTTGTTGATTGATGGTATTTTGGCCATGGGTTTCCTTATCGCCTCCTTTGTTATGATGATTATTGATATTGTTGATGGATACAACACTGTCCCCGATGATTACAAGAAGGCTGGATTTGAGTACACTACCTCTCAAGCCATCTACATTGCCAATGCTATTCTGACTTTCTTGGGCTTCGTTATCATCTTGTTCTTGACCATCACTGGCTTCAGAACTCATTCCAAGGGCACCACCGCTTTGCTCCATGAGGAGGGTGTTATTAGACAACATTAGACGTAAGCTTTGGTATTATATCGATATATCAGTTGTTTGTTTATTTCAATTGTGTTTATTATTGTTGAGATTGATTGATAAATAGTAAAATATAGAATCTTATTCAGAATTGATAGAAATAAATGGTTTTAGTTTGAGAATAAATTTAGAAGTTCAAAAATACAATTTACTGAGAGAGAGAAAAACACTTCTTCAAAGTGAAATAATCTATTGAGGGGTTTAAGAATATCTTATGAATTTTTTTCTAAACTATTTCACTTCGACAGAAAGACTCTGAATTGATTTTATTTCAAGTTTGAATAAAGTTGTTTTGAAAAACTTGCAACAACCAAATTTTTTTTCAAAATAGATTTTTATTTTTTTTATTTTGAAGCAAAAGACGCAAAATCTCAGGAATTTTTTTTCTATTTTTCAGATTTTGGAAACATTAGATCCGATTTTTTTTTCTGTTTTGAAGAATCAAAAACTTCAAATCAAGGAGATTCTGAAAGCTCAAATATTCTCCTGATTGACGTTCTCAAATTAAAAAAAAAATCATTTGCAACTCTTTTTGAAATTTTCTTCAGATTAATGTATAATACATTAATGATTCTTGATATTTATCTGAATTAGAGACTTGAAAGAATGCTTTTAAAAGGAAATTTGAAGAAAATGTGAGAGAATTTTTTTTGCAACATTGTACAAGGAGGAAAATCTCAGTCAGCTTCTCAAACGATTATTTTTCTTGACATTATCAGAATCAGAAGAGGTCTTAAACTTTGAAGAGAAATACTTTTTCTGTCTCGATTCTTTACAGAGAACAAATCTTAAGGGTGACATTTAAATAATTTAGAGATACAATATGAAAAATATTGAATACGTGAAAAGTCCACTAGATTTCATGAATCAATAAATTTTGATTCAAACCTTCTTTTTCAAGTAAAGCTTCTGTAACACTCTTGGAGTATTGTCTGAGTCTTTTGAGAACCGAAAACAGCATCATTAACAAAACACTGGCACTCAGACTTGCATTGACAATAAAGGAGGTTTGATTCCTTTCAAACTTAAACCCAGCTCCACTGATATGGCCTGGAGTATTTTCACTTCCATATGAAATATCAATAACCATCATTGATGAAGAGAAGAATATTGCTGTTATTGTAATGATTGAAAATAGCGTTATCAAGGCAGCTTGATCAAAGGACTTGATTTTTGGGTTGAAAGTATGAAAGATGAGGAGAATTAGCGAAAGGGTATGAGCAACATAGCTAGCAATGGATGTACTTTCAGCCCAAGGACAAACGATGTCAAAATTGGTGTGATTTTCTTTCGTCAGTAAATCAGTATTGATGCTTACAGCTGGGATAGAACAGAAAAGGTCACTTGAGGTTTGACATTGGCTCCAACTTTCGTCATCAGTGGTATACAAGCACCTTGAGTGTTGATGGGTAATGAGAAGAAGAAAAGAGCTCAAGAGAGTGATAAAACTGATACTGAGAGGGAAAATTCGAAATGCAAGAGATGATTCTAGCATAATAGGGAAGAGAGGTTGGGGGAATAACAGAAGGAGGGTAATAAGTTGAATTAATTAATAGTCTTAAAAGATACCTTTTCGAAGAAAACAAAAAGATTAAATAGAAATTCGAAAAATCTAAACATCCAGAGATACTCTGACAAGTGATTTCGAGTTCTGGCGGTGGAAATTTCAAGAAAAGAATGGATTGTTTGTAATAATTTTTTACAAACCTTTGTGAGAGGTTTTTCTGCAGAAAATAATTCGTGCAGCTTATGGATTTCTTCAAAAAGATTTGACCAAAATTATTAGATGAATGAAATTTTCAATCCGATAATAGACTTATGAGTGAGACTGATTTATTTAAATGTCGAAAATGAGAAAACAGTTCAGTAAGCAATTTTTGAATACATAATTTACTCTAAAAATTTTTGAAAATATCAAGAGTTTTGATATTTCTTTCGATTTAGGGACTTGTATAAAAAGCCTGAGCATGATCATCTTCATAAAGCAAAGCTCCAGAGCCTTTGCTGCGATAAGTTCTGAATCCGAAAATAGTCAGGATCAAGACTCCCATAAAGCTCAAAAAAGTCATGACTGCATCACCAATGTAGATCGCCTGAGTTGTTGAGAATTCAACAGCTTTCGTTTTCGGACCATCAGAAATAGATTGGTATCCATCTATGATATCGACAGTCATCATAACAAAGGAAGCAGCTAGAGCTATCAAAGCGAAGCCTCCAATAACAACTATTAAAGTTGCTGTATTAAAGGGTCTAAGTTTTGGACTTAAGAGATAAGCGAACAAAAATAAGACTGAGAAAAGATAAGAGATATGACTAGTCATCGAAGTCTGATCTCTCCATGGACAGGTCAGGTTAAATTCAGCAGTCTTATTCACGATCGCAACATTAGCCTGGACCCCAACAGCAGGAGTATTACATGCTAAGACTTGACTATCTTGGCAGAGGTGCCAACTGCCCCCTTCAGTGAGGAATTGACAAGTGGTTTCATTATGAGTCAGAACAATAATAAATGAAATGAGGAGAGCAAGAGCAGTTAAAGCAATGAGAGACTTTTCAGGATTCATCAGGGATAAAAATTGAAATTATAAAAAATGGTCTTTGAGAAGATGATATAAAGTTAGAGGAGATAGAATAGATTTGACTCTATCAGAAATTTTGGCAAATTCTAAAGATTTGGCTTAGTCTAAAGTTATTTTTTTATTTTGACCTTGAAAATAAATGAAACAAAAAATCTTCCAATGAAAGACAAGGGCTCAGAGCGAGTAAATTAAGAGATATGGAGAAATCTGAAGGTTGAAGATGAGTGCACTGCAAGCTGAGAAAGGAGTGAGGAAAAAAAAAATAGAAAAAAAAGTTAGGGTGAAGTGATTTTGCTCAAATAAAAAGGTTTAAAAATTAGATATTGTCCAAAAGACTAAATTATTTAGACTTGGGCAGCTAATATTGAAAATTCCATAGATGAGAACAGACTTCTTGAGAGTCTTTGTGAGAAATGTCTTTCCCAGTCTTGTCAAAAAAGCTTTCATGGCAATCAAAGGACCTTGGTGAAGAAATAATTTGTTTAATTTTGCGTACGGCCAGATAAAATAATTTGAGATTATTCGTATTATTTTTGTCCAATGGCGGGGTTATTTTTAATATCTGAGAAAAAATGAGTTCATGCATGCACTCAGTTTCTATGAAGATATATCAGGCATGAGGAAGAGGGAGCTTTGATAATACAAGGGGGAAATTACTCAATACAAGATATCAATCAATTTTGTGACTTGCGAAGCAAGTTGAGAAAGGAAGGACAAATAATGAAGCTAAATTTCCAATTTTTCTTAGGGCAAAAAAAAAAACTCAGGATAAAATTTCAGGATTGCTGACAAAAAGTTAAACTTTTAGAGCCAAATTTCCCAAAAGCCCTGTTTGACACCTTTATTTCCATAAATCAATTGTTTTCTCCAAAGAAAAATCTTATCATCGGCTTTATTCACATCATGTACCAGGTTTTCCGAGAAACTAAATCAATATTGTGATTCTGACCTGATTAATTTATCTTATTTGAATAAATTCTCTCAATAAATGATCCCTTTGAGTAAATGGTCGAGATGCTCTCAGTTTGTTTTGTTCTTCGAAGAAATAACTGAGATTTTGATAAGAAAAATCAATGAGAGCATTTTTAGCGCAAAACAAATTTTTTCTCCCAGATTTTTTTTTTCAGACTTGAAAAAATTTTAGACATTTTTTTTAAGGAAAAAAAAAAAAACAGGAAAATTTGTTACGATCAATCAATCCTCCCATGACTTGAAAGACTCATCAAGACATTCCTTTCACAAAACAATCACTCTCTATCCTTGAATATCCCAGCTCAGGGTCGGACTTTCAAAAGATTTTCAAAGGATTGCGAGGATAAAAATTACTCTTAAAAAAAATCGAAGAGCAATGAGAAAGATTATTTTAACCAGCTGAATTTCTAAAGGAGACAATCCATGGCTTCATCTTCCAGAAATCAAGTGGAACAAAATTTTTTTTTATTGTGCCGATATTTTTTCTAATTGATGCAGAAGTTAGCAATCCTCCTGAAGGTAAAAAATTTTCCTTCGAATTCATTCAGGTTTCCAAACATATGGAAAAGAGCCTCGAAATGATTATAAAGAATTATTAAACTGAAGCAACGGGAATTAAAGGATAAGTTCCCTCCACTGAAGAGAGTCGAACGAAAGCTCAAAGTGTTTGTCAAAGATGAACGAAAATCATTTAAAAAAGATCTGATGTCTCTAATTATGTCATATTTGGATTATGAGAAAATTACAAATTCAAGTCTCCAAAGTTCAAAGGTAGAAACATTTGAATTAGGAAGGGAACGAAGGATTTTATGAGGTTTTTGGGGACTTTGAGTCTAAAAGTTTAGGTTTCCTGAACTTTTAGACATAGTCCTAAGATTTTAGGGATAAGAAGAAAAACCTAAACTTTTTGTCAGCAATCCTGAAATTTTATCCTGAAAATTTTTTTGCCCTTTTTCTTAATCTCCTGCTTTTAATTTAAAATATTGTGATTACACCGGAAGGGTATTTAAAAACAAAGAAATTAATTCGTGAGAATAGAATGCTATCATTTTCCACATTTTTGTGGCGAAGTACGAGCGGATGATTGAAATCCTCATGTTTTGGTTTGAGTTGTTTGTCAAAATTGACTATATTTGCAACTGAAATAGCAAGAGCCCCAATAAAAATGAAAACTAAGGATGTCATAAAGGGCGTCTGGTCCATTTTATGCTTGGGCTTCATTTCCATGTATTGAGAAAAATCTTCATTCGTGAGGTCAGAAATCATCATTCCAACAACTACTAGTAAAGAAATAACCACCATAAGCGAACTTACAAAAATTGTAAATCCCAAATTTATTTTACTTTGCCGAGCATTTACCAAAACTACAATGAAAAGATTAAGGGAGGTGAGAACAGCTATATAACTTCCCGTTAGAGGTTTTTTCGGTCCAAGGGCACAGAAGTTGAAATGAAGTTTGATTCGAAGCTCCTGGAAGTGTAAAAGCTTGAATATTTACAGCTGGAGCATTGAAACAAGAGAGTGCAATATTTTCATTGCACTGGCTCCAATCGGTCTGATGGTGAGTGAGAATAAGGATAAGTGAGCAGAATAAGATTGCCAAAGCAACATTTCTTGAAATCTGAGCGGCTAATGTAGATCTAAAGATCATCTTTGGAAAGTTTTTAGAGGAAGATTATAGTAAACTCGACTTTGAAATACAGAAGAAGATTAAGAAAGTATGTATTGTCTCTATATATTTTACAAAAAGGAAAAATGGAAAATTCCAAGTTGCGCTTGAAAAAATTCGAGTTTTTCGTCCCCTTCTTCCTCAGGCGATGCTTTTTAAAAAGGAAAATTTTGTAATATAAATAAGTGAAGTTTTTATTCAATTCCTTGGATTGTATTATGCTCATAGAATTACACAATATTATGGATCAACAATATACATCAAGAATAATTTATCTTACACGAATGAAGTTGGCATTTCTTCTATCATCATTTTCGTTGATTAAACTTCCACGATTATTGGTCTTGGAATGTTCTTTGAAGGCATTTAAAGTAAAGAGAATGCTAAGAAGGATGCTGAAGAAAACACAAACAGCACTGATAATATACATTGTTTGATCGACTTTTAAATTTGTTAGAGAGTCATCATTATAGTCATCTTTGCTATCCCGTCCATGTAAAATATCAAACAACATGAGGATAAGTGCACCAACTGCCAGAGCAATCGCTCCAAGACCGAAAACAATACTGATTGTGATAATTTTTTTGCTTTTGTAGGCTTGACTGAACTTTATCACCAGAAATAGTGCTAATGAAAAGGCAATCGCAGAAAAGCTTGTGATATAAGTTCCATTCGACCAAGGACAAGTTAATTGCATATTGAAATCTTCTCCTGAAGGGTTAAAAGTGAACTCAACCTGTGCTGCAGGATCAGCACATGGATGACTAACACTAGCATCACATTTTGCCCAATCGTGATCGTTTGGGCGTTTAAATACGCATTCTGATCTGCGGTAAGTGATTGTAACGGCAAAGTTAGTGAGTTGGACCAAAAGAAAGATTGCCATAAATCCACTTAGATTTTGAAATGCTGAAGTCCTTTTAGACATGATGGATTAGTTTGGAGCCAAAAATAAAATAATTGCGAATAGTTTTGGAATGGAAAGGTCAAATTTTAAATTTTTAAAATCAGTAATGGAAATACATATGCATGAAATTTCATCATTAGAGAGTAGGGGAAGTAAAATATAAAAATAAGCAAGATTTTAAGTTAACTGTTGATAAATCTGATATAATGGTCATGAGCATAAACCTCCGCTTCTTCTTCTGCAACGTTCTTTCTAAATTGCCCACGGGTTTTAAATGCATAGATGGTAAAGATGGTGACAAGAATAAAAGCCAGAGAAATTAAAACAGCATCAATAATAAAGACAGTTTGTGTGACAGTCACCTTTTCATTTTCTCCAGCATTGAAATCAAATTGGGTATTGTGTCCGTCCCTAATATCCACAAGCATTGAGCAGAAAGTAAATAAAAGAGCTCCAATACAAATGAATCCAATGCTTCCAATCGCAGTGTTCAACCCAAATGATTTGAATTTTGGAGTAGATATGACGAGGACAACAAAAACTAATGAGAGACTAATTGAAATATAGCTTGAAATTCCTGTTCTCTTTCTCCAAGGGCAAACAATTTGTGCTTCGATATTAAGGCCAGCAGGAGACTCAATAAGATCAATTGAGCTTGCTGGGTCAACGCATTTTGCATTGAAGCTTTCATCGCACGGTTTCCAGTCTGAAGCTCCTGAAGGTCTATAATTGCAAGTTTTGTTATCATGGGTGAGAACTAGAGTCAAAGCAGCTATCGAAACAAGGAAAAGGCCTGTTATATAAATATTGAGAGTTGTTGAAGTTTTGCCCATCTGGTATCGAGTGAGAAAATTGAATTATAAAATGAAGAAATTGAAAAATTTGTAAAAATATGAATAGTTGGATATTATTAAAGAGAGTAGAGAACAAGAGGATGATTGGATGTAGAATTTTCGATATCGTTGTTGAATTTGAGATATTTTCACGTTGGCTGTTAGAAATTAAGATAGAGCAAAAATCAGATTTATTTGTTCAACGATCTTGACTGAATTAATCCGATAAAAGTCGATTTTCATTTTCAAACAAGAAAATCTCAAAATGACTTTTGTCCCTGAATTGATTGAGTTTTGGTATGAAAAAAAACCAATTTTATGGTATCTATCTCTCTTTTTTTCTTTTCTTCAAAGTATTGAAGTGATAATTTTGCTGGGAAAATAAATTTGTGTAAAGGGAAGAGGTTCAAGAACTTTTTGAGTTCAAGTGTCAAGTTAAAAAACTCAGATTTTTCACAAATTATTATTGATGAACGAACGTACATACTCCCAAAAAACTCCCAAATGAATTAATTGACTTCTTTCAGTCCAGTTTCAGTTCATTCTAAAAAAATTATTAAAGATAAATTTCTATTGTCTTAAGCTTACCTCATATATCTTTCCTGGGGATTTGTGTTATTGCTACCTCCAATCGTGATGCCACCACGCGCGGTGCCTGAAGCAAAAACTTGATTGCTGCCACCCTTTTTCTGGCGAGCATAGAGCTTATAAGCAAAGACAGCTTGAACAAGTGCAACGATTGTGATTATACCCACAAAGACAGCTGAAAAGATATACCACTTTTGGCTGTATTTATAGTTTTTGAGGGGACTTTTAGTATAGTAATCATGGCCTTCAATGACATCAGTTATCATTAAAGAGCATCCAGCAACCAATAATATTGTACTGAGGATACCTGAAACCATCAAAGTTGTATAGGATCTAATATTGACTTTTGGTAAGAAGAGGATGCACATAACAAGAGTCAGCAAATAAGAAAGATAAGTAACACCTGAGGCTCTTGAACTCCATGGGCAGTCAATTTCCATAACGACATTATTGCTGGTTTCAGTCATGGTAACAGCTGAGGCAGCACAACTTCCAGAAGGATTGATCCCATTGCAGGCTTTTGTCTTACCATTTGAAGTAAAAGTACAGCCCACACTAGAGTGATTAGCTTGAATGACGAGGTTGGCGAGAAGAAGGACAATAAGAGAGACTGAGATGATGTTTCTCGCACGATGATAGGGTTGGAGTGCTTTTCTGCTTGTCTTGGTTGTCACAGGAAGCATCAAAGGAAGAAGGGTAAGATGTGCGAATAATTAAAATATTTTATTTAATAAAGAAATCTGAGTTTGGTTATGCTCCAACTTGAAAATTATATGCCGTAGTTCTTTGAAATGAATTGGCAATTAAATGAACAAATACTGTAAAATTATCATCTTATATTTTATTTAAACTTGAAACAAAGTTTTCTTGAATGAGCTGAGAATGAATGGGATTGGAGCTAAGGGAGAAAATGTTTTTTCTTTCAAAACTCTCAAATGATTCATTTTCTCTTGGTTCTTTTGGAAGTAACAACAAATTTTGAGATGAATTTTCTTGAGAAAACTCTTTGCGAGAAAAGAGGTCCAGAAATTTCCCCTCGGACTTATTAAGGTTCTGACTAAATAAACCATAGAGAAAACTTAATTTTTACTGTATTTTTTCGAGAATGAGAAAGTAAAAATGAGAGAATAAGTTAATTCATTCATTAAAGATTCAATTTTGTGACTTGAGAATTCAAAATTTTTTTTATCGAAAAAGTTGATTTTATTTTTTCCTGTGCTTTCTGAGAGTTTGATTCACAAGAATTCTTTATAAGGAAAGGTTGGATTTTTAATTTTTGGGATTTTTTGCGAAAAAAAATTCTTGAGGTGTTCTTATTAAAGTTGAGAAATGATAAAAAGCTTCGAGACTTCTTCCAAAGTACAATATTCCTGTTTCCTTCGATTTTCTCTTCCATTTACTTGACAAATGAAAATAGAGAGGATTTCGAAGAGTTGAAGGTCTTGAAGATTTTTACAATTTTTTTTTTAATATTTTTTTACAAATAATTTATTGTAATTTTTTCATGAATTCTAAAATTCAGGAATTTCTTTCATTTGGCTGAAAGTCTTATTTTAGCACGATAGACTCCGATCTTCCCGTAATACGTCTGAAGTCTGGATTAAAACAAGGTATTAATAAAGTTATCAAACTTGACGACAAAATAAACATTAAAAATACCAGCGAATTCATTTAAAGCAAAAATCAATATTTAGAGACAAGAAATTATTTCCTTCAAGTATTGTTGTTTCGCAAACACAAACAGCCTATTCTTCCACAGTTTGAACTCTAAAAATTTAGAAGAAATTGCATACTCTTAATACCTTAACTGACTGCCAAGATCGCTTGTGTACTCATCTACAAGTTTCTCTGCAGGTTTAGTTCCAAAGATACTCAGCATAATATTTGTCAAGAGATTCAAGCCAACAAAGACAGATGTGACAATAAATATGACTTGAGTAAAGGAAACACCTTTCCATTTTTCATTTGCATAATGATTGTATCCCACCATCATATCATAAATCATAAAAACAAGCGTAGCTACGAGCCCAATCATACTGAGCATTCTGAAGACGATAAGCAAGTTATGGTTCGGCCTTTTGGAGAAAGCCATCATGATCAAATAGAGCGCAATAACCATAGCAGTGATGTAGCCAATGACCGCAGTTAAAAGGTTCCAAGGGCAGGAGAGATTCACATCAATATATTCTTCTCCAAGCATATAAGATTTGTTGATTTCATATGCAGGTGCTCCACAAACTCCGCTGGAAAACTCATTATAGCAGGTTTTGAGATCAGTGCTTTCATCTTTATAATAACAATGAGTCGTGGTGTGTAGAGCTTGAAGGACAACAGTGATGATGGTAAAGATGCCAGCGAAACCAATGAGAGTGTTGCGTGGAGAGAAAAATTCACCCATGTTTGAATGATTTCAGAATGAAAAGAGAATTATTAAACTAAAGGAAGTAAATGAGCTAAATTTAATAAAAGTAGGAGGTAAATATGGTTTATTAAAAAGAGATTTTTTCTGGAATTCTAAACTTTAGACTTGACAATGTTGATCGAAAATTGAGAGAAAATTTGTTGGCGTAAATGAAGGGTTTAATTTGTAAAAATAAAAAGCGAAAAAACGCGATAAATGAGAGGGGAGCGTCAAATGTTGTTAATTGAAATTAAAACAAGGAGTTGGACTTTGGGTCGATTGAAAGCCGCACGCAATCGATGAAAGTTTTTCAAAGCAGAGAAAATTCGTTTTTAGCCTCTTTTTTCGATCGATAGTCATTTTGGTCTCTGAAGGAATGAAGTGAGGTTTCCAAACTTAATCATTTGTTTTGGGCGTTTTGAGTGCGAATTGAGCCATCATCTCAAACTTGAACAGATTACAGGACATTTTGAATTATATGAGACTCTTTATCTTCGTATTCTATTGGGATTCAAAAAATTATGAGAAAAAAACTCCTCACTCAGACTCTTTATGAAAAACTGAACCGCCAGTTTCAAGACGAATATTTGAGTTAAAGTTTTTTTGCTGTTAAAAAAATAATGATATTTTCCATTCTCATAAATTATTGTTAGAATATGCACTGGTTGAAAGGTAGATATGGCCGCAATTGAAAAGGATAAACAGACTCTCTGAAGAAAGTATGAATAATCAAATGAGCTCGAAAAATTGCAAAAAAGATTGTTTTGGGCACCTCTAAAAAAGGAAAGTGAAAAAAATTAAAGCAATTAAAATAATAAAGATAAAATGAACTAATTTTATAAACATATTTCTTCCCAACGAAAGGAAGAAAAGATAACAACGATGGTTGTGTCAAACACTTATTTGAATTGGAAGAAATATATCACACAAAATTTTTCGAAGAGACCAATTGTTGAGAGAATTTTCTTTTAATTATGCAATAAAAAGTTTTTCTTATATAAAGGTTCGATTCCGATTTTGACTTGATTCAATCTAAATCTTTGTTTATAAAATGAATAATAAAGGTGCAAAAAGTCTTGATTCCACTCCATTTGCCTCTCAAAATCTGAAGTTCTTTTTCTTTTTAAATTTCGAGCTTTTGGAGGATTTCAGAAACCAATTGATAAATCAATTGATATTGTTGCTAAAAGAAAACTTAACAAATTTATTAAAAAAAATTTTACAGCTGTTTGAACCATTCCGAATCTTTGTAATCTCAGTCTTCTGACAACACTAAAAACTGAAATTCTTGTATCCTTTTTCACTATTTTTCAGAAAGAAAGGTAAAATAGACTTCTAAATATTTTCTTTACGGTCAGCTTGATTGCTTTGAGCATAAGAATATATGATTTGACGGATATTGTGAAGAGCTACTAAAGTTCCTGATCTTCCAATACCAGCACTAGAAATTTATGGCTCAAACCCACTTTTTATATTGATATTCACCTGCAATGAACAACAACAGGACCGTTACCAAGCTTTCTTCTTTCATCAATTCTATCAACCAACTCTTCCAAGATATGTCTTTGTTCGTGATCAGGGACACCATGATCTGGCCAACCTTCCCACTATTTAAAGAAAATCAATATATTTGTTAGAAAGCTGAAAGTATTCTTACTTGATAATGAACAACTTCTCTGCTGCTGCCATCTCCAGACTTTTGGAACAGTTTAAAAAACTCTAAGTATTCATATGAATATTACTTTAACAACGAAATGTCTTTCGACGAGATTATGGTCTCTGTTGATTCTTTCTTTGAGACTAACATGCTTGTGTCCTTTAAATTCTTGTTCTTTGATTTCTGGCCAATATTCACATGATTGTTGCTATCGAGAGTTGAAAATAAGAAACTTCAAACCAAAGTTACTCTCGTTCCAGCTTTTAATTTGCAGAGCATGACAATAGTGTGAACTTTTTCATTAATGACCATTTTCCAAAAATCTGCAATGGTCTTTTCGATGGGACTTTGGCAGACAATAAATGATTTATCATCGCCTTTAACGCTTGACTAGGGGGTTATGATGGACAGTTTCAAAAAAATTATTTACACCAACATAAGAAGCATTGATATATGTATTGCTCTTGCTGTTTTCAGCAGGAAGGGCGACTGTGTTGTGTCTATCTATTCAAAGGTCTGTTGAGAATATTTCAAAATAGAAATATTTTACAAGGAAGGATATCACTATAACGATTGAATTGTTTGACATCTTCATCATCGTTCAAAAGTTCAATGATCTTTTGGTTTGCGGTCAATTTGTCAAGTCTCTGAAAAAAATAAAGGATAAGAATATTGAGCAGGGTACTTTGAATTCAAAGTCAGTGTCATAATTTGCAGTTTTAGCGACAAATTGAGTGATGGGGAAGCCTGGTTCATATTCCTGGCATTTATAATCTTTCAAGGTTGGGTAAGTAAAATCATCCTGGCCCATAGCCCCAGTCATAATCAGGTTTTCAAGACTATTATAATTAGGGAATCAGAGGAAGGTAGGATGAAGCCGATGGGTACTTTGGAATAGGATTGGTGTTGGATTCCATGTGAAAAAGATTTAGATGTTTTTTTAAATATATTTTTTTAATTTTGAAAACAAAAAAACTTGGGGAACTAATAACTATAAGAAATTTATTATTGTGGAAATTAGAATTTGAGTCTAACCGAGTTTATTTGGGAAATCATATAATAAAAATATTGTTACATGATCCAAGCAAGAGTTGTTTTGTTAAAAAAACTCTTCATGACATTATAAAGTTTGGAAGGGAAAAGAAAAATAGTTCCTTGGTTTATATAATTAAAAATAGTAAATATAAAAAATTTATTGTTGATGAGACTTTAAGCTTGTTGAGGATTGCTCTGAAGTCTTCCAACAAGAAGATCAGCGTTATCCGAAGCCGTATTGAAGTTGGATCTATAAGCCATGGGAATGGTGAAGTTCTGCCCAATATTGGCAAATCGATTTTCATCTCTATTCTCCTATTTAAAAATTTAGAATTGTGATTTATGAATCGAGTTTTACTTTGTCTTCATCAGCTCTTCGTTTAAAGTATTCTTTCTTGAGTCTTGTGAGTTCTCCTTTGATTCTATCGATTTCGAATTTATGAACATCAACCTTGACACAAATTTTAGAGAAAAAAAACATCGAGAGATACTTGAGATTGAGATTGTCTTAATTCACCCATCATCTTTTTCATTTGAGCAGACTTTTCTTTGAGATTTTCTTTATACATAGCGAGCTCTTGTTGGATTTCAGGTCCAGGCTGTCTTGCAAGAATATTTTTGAGTTCCATGTATAACTTTTCTTTTTCTTTGATAAGATCATCTTTTTCTGATGCCTCCTCAGTTTTGGCAATAAGTCTTCTTTGAAGCGCTTGGATTTTCAGGATTCTTTCATAGTTTTCTTGATCAACAGCCTCAATCTTTCTCCATCTGTGAACATTCATTGGAATTTCGACTTCATCTCTCAAAGCCTTAACCTTTCCTTTCTGATTCAAAAGTTCTTTATTCAATGAAGCAACTTCCTGTTTCAAATCCTCGACGCATTCAATCTAGTTGTCATAAATTAGAATTAAGAAGAATTATTTCAATACTTGTTCTTTGGTATTCTCAAATTCTTTACGGAGTTTGATAAGGTTATTTTGGAAAGAAGCAAAACTCTTTTGCTTTTCTCTATAGTGAGATTCGCCCTTGGCCAAATTTGACTGGGCGATTTTGATCTTTTCATACAATTGGGCCAATTCTTGATTTCTCTTGATAAGTTGACCACCCAAGATATCTCTTTCATTGACAACCATCTCATAATCTTTGTGTTGACGGGCCTTTTCTGTATATGCTTCAGAGATGATAAACTTGAGCCTAGCCACTTGATCGGTTTGGTCTTTTATAACACTGTCTGTATTTGCAATATTCTTTTCGACTCTTCCTTTTTCGACCTTGTTCTTTTCGTTTTCTCGGACAATCTTTTGGACTGCTCTGTCTTGCTTGACCAGATCAGCATCCTTAACCTTGAGTTCATCCTTTAACTGATCGACTTGATGTGACATTCTCGTATATTTCTTGGTAAGGTCTGCGATTTCCTCGTGAGCTTGTAGGAGATTTTTACTGTAGAGGTTTCTGTCGCTTCTGACAGCCTCATACAAGTTTTGTTGATGCTTTAATTTTGCATCTAATTCTGTGTTCTTTTTCTGAAGCTCATTGATCAAATTATTCTTGATTTTCAACTCTTCTAGTGTCTGATAATACTTGGCATGAGCTTGTGAAGCATCGATCCCATACTTTTCTTGTTCCTTTTCGAGAAGATTGATAATTCTATTGAGTTTTTGAGCTTCGATTTGATAGCCTCTGATATGGTTTTCTAATTTCTTGAGATTGTTGTGGAGTCCGGCAAGTTCTCCGTCAATGAGATGTTCTTCATCTTCTCCCTTTCTGATATCTCTATTAATCTCCTCCTTGTTTCTGAACACAGTATCGATTTCATCCTCCACACCTGATAAAGCCTTCTTTCTCTCTTCGAGA
>Ga0182738_1001700_pt1 | contig 27021 bp, 34 predicted proteins | sample eDN5th30CBELigMG_FD_128876 | JGI IMG/M metagenome (GOLD analysis project Ga0182738, IMG submission 128876) | Enriched Miracle-Growth compost microbial communities from Emeryville, California, USA - eDNA 5th pass 30_C BE-Lig MG (version 2)... ...
ACAGGCCCGCGAAGCCATCTGGCGCGGCGCGCAGCGGCGGGCATCGCTGGACGGTTTCAAGAGCGTGTACAGCATCTTTGTCTCGCGGATCGACGTTTACACCGAAAAGCACGTGCCCGACCTTTCGCCCGCGGCGCAAGGCCAGGTCGGTATTGTGAACGCCAAGCGGATCTGGGCGGAGAACCAACGCTTCTGGAGCGACAAGGGCACGCCGCTGGATCAAGAGATGATCTTCGCCAGCACCGGCACCAAGAAGCCTGAGGACCCACCCACCAAGTACGTGGCCGCGTTCGCCGGCAGCGACATCGAAACCAACCCGCCGGCCACCAACGCGGCGGTGCAGAAGTCTGGAATGACGTTCACCCGGCAGGTGGACAAGCTGCCGCCGCAAGAAGTGCTCGACGAGATCGACGAGAAGGTCGACTTCGCACACCTGGAAGCCACGCTGATGGCCGAAGGCATCAAGAAGTTCGCCGATCCGTTCCGGGCCTTGCTGGAGCTGATCTCGGACAAACGGGCTGTGCTCTCGACCTAGAGCGGCGCGGCGGACAGCAGCAACGAGCAGGCGATCATTCGACTTTTCCGGTTGCGCTGGTTTCTCGACCTTATCGCGCGGTCTGTGCCGATACAGAAAGGCGGGTGCGTCCTTGTGGGGCACCTCCCGCCGAATTTGCTCGTTACGGTGCGGCCTTTGCAATTTAAACGCATCGAGAACGACCGCACCCCTGAAGCGCTAGCGGAAAGCCGGCTGTAACCCCCTGCCGCAGCAGAGCTTAAGCAAGCAACTTGGCCACGTCACGGGCGGCAAAAGCAGTGGCGGACCGCCGCGCAGCAGACAGGCAAAACAGCAGGGCCCACGACCCCGGCAGTTGCCGTGCGAGTCGGGGCTAGCAGGGTTCAGCAGCTTGCCGGGGATGAAAACTTTTTGAGGGGATCGTGACCCGCGCGCTGGGCCGGTTCTCGGCCAGTTTTCTTCTGCTCAGGCGTCGGTGCATGCAGCGGGATCGTTCAATCAACCTTCCATCCAAAACAAACCACAAGCGGTAGAGCCCGGTATGAGAAACGTATTGACCATGGTTTTGGGCGGCGGACGCGGAACGAGGCTCTTTCCGTTGACGCAGTATCGTTCCAAGCCGGCGGTGCCGGTGGCCGGCAAGTACCGGTTGATCGACATTCCGCTTTCAAACTGCATCAACAGCGACCTGAACCGCATCTACGTGCTGACGCAGTTCAACTCCGTCAGCCTGCACCGGCATATTCGCCTGACGTACCGCTTCGACCAGTTCACCGGCGGCTTTGTGGAATTGCTGGCGGCCCAACAGACCATGGATCGGTCGGACTGGTACCAGGGCACCGCCGACGCCGTGCGACAAAACCTGCGGTACATCGAACAGCCCTGGGTGGATTACGTGCTGATCCTCTCGGGCGACCAGTTGTATCGGATGAACTTTCAGGAGATGGTGCGGGCTCATCAAGAGTCGGGCGCGCATGTGTCCATCGCTGGCCTGCCTGTCGATCGTAGTGAGGCTAGTGCCCTGGGCATCATGCGGCTCGATGACGATGGCCGCGTGGCGGGCTTTCTGGAAAAGCCGCAGACCGATTCGGAAGTGAACATGGTTCGTACCGATCCGGCCTGGGTCGACGCCCGCGGAATCGAAAGCCGTGGCCGCGACCTGATCGCCAGCATGGGCATCTACCTGTTCAACCGCGAAACGCTGGTGAACGTGCTGCGCAAGACGGATTACTGGGACTTTGGCCGCGAGATCTTCCCGGCCACGATTCGCAGTCATCGCGTGCAGTTGCACCTGTTCGACGGCTACTGGGAAGACATCGGTACCATCCGCTCGTTCTATCACGCCAACCTGCAATTGGCCGGTCGGAATCCGCCGTTCCAGTTGCATCTGCAGGACCAGCCGATCTACACGCGGGCCCGGTTTCTGCCGCCTTCGCAGCTGGACGGCGTAACGGTCAAGAATAGCCTCATCGCCGATGGCTGCACGATCGGCGAAGGCACGGTGATCGAGAACAGTTCGATCGGTCTACGGTGCCGCATCGGCCGCAACGTGACGATCCGCAACAGCGTGATCATGGGCGCCGATCAGTACGAGTCGATGGATGACATGGCCAACAACCATCGCAGCGGCGCGCCGGAGGTGGGCATCGGCGACAATACCCATATCGAGGGCGCGATCGTCGACAAGAACTGCCGCATCGGGCAGAACGTCAAGATTCTCAATCAGCTCTCCAGCCCTGACCGCGATATGGAGGGCGTCTGCATCCGTGACGGCGTGGCCGTCGTGGTCCGCAGCGCCACCATCCCCTCGGGCTACGAGTTGCTTAGTTAACCGCGTAGCAGACGCCCACAGCCAAACCTCAGTTTGCATCAATCAGCCCCGCCCGCTTTGCCCCCATGAGGGAGCAAATCGTGCGGGGTTTTCCTATGCGCCGTAAGTGGTGGTGCCACCGCAAATTCCGGCGAAACGCGGCTAATTGTCGGTGGGGCAAACCCCCAGGAGTGCGGGAGGGATGTACTGCGAGAAAAGGTAGGAACTTGCTGAATGGAATAGCCAGCCCGTCCGCGTAAGATTTGCCATGTTCACTGTCTGGAACCTGTTCCCCCAGGTTCCCCGCTCTTCATGTGCGATTGGCCAGGCCGGGGCCAATAGAACCGATTGCTGTTCTCCAAGGAAGTTGCATCGATGGTTTCTGGTTCAGCAGAATCAATCTGTTTGTGTGCCCGCTCAGCGATCCAACGCTCGCCCTACCCGCAGGTGCAGCGGGTTTGTTGCGAGTTCGAAGATGGAATGATCCGCCTGCGGGGCCAGGTTGCCAGTTATTACCTCAAGCAAATCGCACAACATGTCGTCTGCCGGGCGGTGCCCTCCTCGGTCGGGATCGACAACCAGTTGGAAGTAGGGCAACGGACTTCGGGGCAGTTTTACCTGTAAGCGGCCCCTCTCCCCATGAGGAGAGCCCCGGCCGACTGTTCAGGCGGACGAAAAACAAGCAGATTCCCAAACGACAGCCATTCGGCTGCCGCAGCCAATCGAACGCCGGGTTTTCCCGCCCGGCACATGTCGCACGATTGGCCGCCATCGTAAGCCAGCCCGCTAAACCGCGGCACGACGATTGCCAAATCGCGGATGCTCGCGCGTCCCCGCGAATCGCACCGTCGCCGCCCAGGTCGGCGGAAAAATAGCCTGTGAGCCTTTGGTCGCCTGGATGTGTCTATCCAGGCGGGAAACGGAGGAGGGCGTCAACGCCCATCGTCATTCCCGGGACCATGCCTGCGGTGGTCCACCCTTGCAACCGCGCCAGCGGAGGCACTGTCGGGGGGGTGACGCAGCCCTTGCTAGCGCGATCGGTAGGAGGACCCTGACAGATGCTTGTACTGGGACGCAAGGTTGGCGAGCGGCTCTTCGTAGGAGCCGACATCGAAGTCGTGGTGCTGGGAACCCACCGCAACCACGTGAAACTGGGCATCATCGCACCCAAGGAAATTGCCGTGCGGCGCGAGGAAGTTCAGCGGCGGATCCTGGCCGCCCAAGCCATCCAGGAAACGGGCGAACCCCCGCAAGGATGAATCGACCCCATGCCAGGGATGGTTGGCCACAAACGACAACAAAAGACAACATGATCCAATCCGTTAAGCGTCACACGACTCTCAAGAAACCCGGCGAACGTTGGCAACTGGACGGCACCCAACTGGTGGTGCTCGACGTGCGCAACGATTGCGTCACCCTGGGCCTGCCCGCCGAGGCCGCCGTCCTGCACCGTCCCACGCGACGTTCCCCCAGATCGCGGTTTAGCGGTGCCTCGGCCCGCTCCGGCTATTTCTGGTATCCCCAGGGCGGTCCTTGTCTGTTTGTGGTGCATGTCCGCGCGAATGAACCGATCGCTCTGAGCGTGGGCCACTGCGTCGTGGCCGAAGCGATTTCCCACGACGGCGTGCAGCTCAGCTACAGCGATTCATGCACGGCTGAAGTCAACTAACGGAGGTCGGCGCGGCTGGTTTCCGCCGCCGGTGGAAACAGCCGCCAGGCTTGCCTAGCGCAAACCTGCGGGAGGGGGTGGCCCCCCGCAGGCAATTGTCCTTTAGTGCTCGATGGCGGTTAAACCGCCGCTTCTTTTCCAAAGCGGGCCGCTGCCTGCTTGGGTCGCCCATCAACCCTGCCGTGCTTGGCTGCCATTGGGCGCCCCTTCCGCCCCTGGGGGCCCGCTGGGGGCAACTTTCCCCTGGCAGCCATGAGCAAACTTCTCTCCCTCAGCGGGGTGGTTCCTGCGCGTCCAGCACGGTTGTCGCCGCAACACCTCCGGGCGGTTTCCTACCCACCCGGCCACCTGTCGTCCCTAAGCGGCGAACCGCCGGCCGGCAACCTAGCTCTTTTTGATGGGTGCTGAAACGCCCTAGAACTCCCAGGCATCCCAAGCTTTTCGGTGGTATACTTATTGGCGCTAAAGGACTGGTGCCTGGAGCCGCGCCACCCGATGTTACGGCGGGGCGTCGCGGCTGGCTGCATCGGCTTTTACCCACGTCTGCGACCATAAAAACGGCCATCGCACCGCCCATCCTGTTGCGGCGGTGGTGGAAAAAGCAGCACCCGAGGTAACGCCGGAACACTTTTCGGCAATTTCCTCTGGCGCTGGGGTCGGTCCTCTACCCCGGTTAATGGTCCCTGCGGGGGAAGCACCAGCGGCCAGACGCGATTGGCTGCCACACGGCACGGTTTTCGCACAACAGGTTGCGCTTTGCTAACACTGAGGATCGTCCGACATTCTTCAGCAGGGCCGGGAAGAACGGCGCGCCTCGATGACCGCTGGCCAGTTTGCGGTCGTCTGCGAAAGGCGAACGGGTACAGGGGCTGACTATCTTCCCAGTGAGGTTCTCCTGCAACGCTTCGACAACTAGCGCTGGGGGAACGGGTAGCAGCTACTTCCAGGGTGGAAATTTAGGTGACAGAAAACAATTCTCGCCGTATTCAGGTGTTGGTGGTCGACGATCACCCCATCGTGCGCAAAGGCTTTGCCAACCTCATCAACAATGAGCCCGATCTGCAAATCTGCGGCGAAGCCGAAGACATCAGCCAGGCGCTGCGGGTAGCTCGTGAGGCTGAGCCTGATTTGGCAATCATCGACCTGGCACTCAAAGCGGGCAACGGTTTGGAGGTCATCAAGGCCCTCAAATCGCACAACCCCAATATCAAGATGCTGGCCGCCTCGGCCCTCGACGAATCGCTGTTCGCCGAGCGGGCCCTGCGGGCGGGCGCCCAGGGGTTCATCAGCAAGAACGAAGCGATCGAGAACCTGATCGGGGCCATCCGCGCGGTGCTGGCCGAGAACATCTATCTCAGCCCCAAGATGACCCAGCGGCTATTGCATCACGTTTCGGGGCGCGGGCTGACCATCGAAAGTTCGCCGGTCGAACGCCTAACCGATCGCGAGCTAGAGGTGTTCCAACTCTTGGGCGAGGGGCTCAGCACGCGGCAAATAGCCGCCAAGATCCATTTGAGCCCTAAAACGATCGACCGCTATCGCGATAACATCAAGCAAAAGCTGCAACTGAAAAACGCCACGGAATTAATCCGCCAGGCGACCCAGTGGGTGCTTGAGAATCGCTGAGTAACGCTGCCTCAGGTCGTTTGCTACCCAGCGTTTAGCGCTCGTTCAGCATCCGCATGAATTCGCGGAAGAACGGAGCGTTATCGTGCCAGGTGCGGGCCGTGACCAGGTTGCCGTCGACCACTGCCGGCTTATCCACATAGTGGGCCTCGCCTTGCTGCGCGTCTAACGCGCACTTGGCCACCGTGGTCACGGTGCGGCCGCGGATGCAGCCTGCCGCCGTCAGAATCTCAATCCCGTGGCACACGCAGGCGACCGGCTTGTTCGCCTCGAAGAAGTGCCGCGTGATTCGCAGCAGGTCCTCGTCGTAGCGGAGGTACTCAGGGGCACGCCCGCCCGATACGAACATGCCGGCGTACTCTTCAGGTTTCACATCGCGAAACGCCACGGTTGCCCGCAGGTGATAACCGGGCCGCTCCTGCGTGATGTCCCACGGCGGATCGGCACCCGGCGGCACTTCGTGCAGCACCATGTGATACAGCCGCGCTTCGGGGCCGGCGACCACGACCTCGTAGCCGTCTTCTGCCAGGCGGAAGAACGGGTACATGGTATCGAGTACTTCGGTCGCGTCGCCGATGGGCATTAAGACCTTCTGCATGGGTGCGCTGCCCTCCCCTTCTGCGAGCAAGTGGTGGAAATGAAACCGCCGCTTGAAACTTAGGTGTCGTTATCGTGCTGGCGGCGGCGATACACGATAAACGCGCCGATCAGTGCCAGCAGCGAGATTCCCACCGCCACCAGCGACCACTTCAGCATGTCGTTGACATCCGGCGGCGTGGCTCGCTCGATTTCTCGATGTTCAGCCTGCGAGGGTTGCGGCCGAGGGGGCCGCGCACTGGGGGCCGGCGGCGGCACGGTGGACGAATCGGCCTGGGCGAAGTACATGCCCCGCGTTACCGCCTGCGGGTCGATCGCCTTGAGCTCTTCCAGGTATTGCTTGGCCTCGGGCAGTGGGCACACGCTCAGGTACTGCACCACCGGCGTGCGAATGAAATACGTGCTGGGTTCAGCCGTGCGGAACAATTCCACCAGCCGATCCATTACGGTCCAGTCTTCCCAGCGGGCCAGGTCCGAGACCACCAGTTCGGCCGTTTGTGGCTTGTCGAGCAACCGCCGGAACGCCTCTTGAAGACGCGGCCGAGGGATGATGTCTTCTTCTTCGCCGTGGAAGCGAACGGCTGTCACCGCGGCAAACACGTCCTCCCGTGAAGTATCAGCACCCGTGAAAAACTGTTCTTCGATCAGCGGCATGCCTTCCACGCCGGCCAGTGCCAGATAAGCGGCAATGATCGAGTCAAGCGCTTCGGTCGGCACATCGTGCGAACGGTTCACTAGCATCTGCTCTAGCTTCTCGCGATCCTCAGCCTGGCCGCACAGCGAGAGCATCAGGTAATACAGGCGTTTGCGGCTAGCGGCGATTTGATCATCGCCGATCCACTTCCAGAGTTTTTCGCGGTTGAAGTGCGGGGCCAGTGCCTTCACGTCCTCGTAAGGCGCCTTGGCAAACTCGTCGTAGGCGTCCTTGTCGAGCATCGTTTCCGGGTGCTGCAGGTAATCGAGAAAATACCGCAGACGCTCGGGGCCGCTCTCGGGCAGCTTGACCACTTCCAGAACGTACTTGCCGGCCGGGCCGGGCAGGGCCATCGGCGTTGACCAGTACCGTTGCGGCTCGCGGTAACCTAGCAGCAGAAAATCTGAGCCAACCGGCTCCGTGCCTGCGAAGGCGGTTTCGATTTTGCCCGTCGGCTGAACGTCGTCGTCGCCCTTGAAAACGTGCGTGACCTCGAAGGTGCCCTTGGGGCCTTCGGGCAGAAAGCCCAGCGGGTTGTCATCGGTCGGGGCAGGCTCGGGCGGTTTGGCGATGCGCACCAGGCGACCTGTGGCGGCCAGGTCGGCCGTTTTGATTTCGTCGGCGATGGTGGGGCCAATGGATTCGCAGAACGGGCACGCCAGCAAGAGCGTCGGCGCAGCCCACGACAACACAACGCAGCAGAACACTGCCAACCGGAACATCGCGCGCCTCATCTCTAAAAGTGTTCTACGCCGAGTTCGCCCATGCGCACGTTGCGGTGCGCATGCCGCACGACTGGCTTTGCGAGTGCTTGGCCGGGCGGCGGTGCGGAGGTCGGTCCGGGCCGAGGTGACAAGGGGGCTAAGTTTTGGCGCCAGAAGCCATTCAAACCAACCCGCCCATCGAACCGATTATCTTAGGTGCCCCAACCGGCGGTGGAAAGCGCATTGCGCCTGGGTTCCGCTGCCCCCTGCCCTGGGAACCGGCCGCTTTGAGCCTGCCGCGGTGCGGTACGCGGCGCGCCCCTTGCTAAAATCCGGGCTACTGTGGCGACCGCTAGAAAACCCGCCGCGGATCGACAGTACGGCCGGCTGCCTGCGAGTACGGCCTTCGCTCAGACCGCCGCTAAATTGAGTTTGCCGCCTGGGTAGAGGCGGCAAAGGCGGCTATTTGGCGGGGCCTTGCGGCCGCCCTGTTGCCGTAGGTTGCCCCGGCTTTGTGGGGCCTTTGTTGTTCTTGTACTCCTGCCGACGGTGAACGCCATGACCAGTTGCCAACCGCTCCGCGTCACGATCTGGAACGAGTTCGTCCACGAGCGGGACAAAGACGCGGTCAAGGCGCTCTACCCCGATGGCATTCACGCCACTCTGGCCCAGGCGTTGGCCCAGCAGTTAGGCGATCAGGTTCAGATTCGCACGGCCACGCTGGATGAACCGCAGCATGGCATTCCCGATGACGTGCTGGCTGCCACCGACGTGATGCTGTGGTGGGGCCACGCCGCCCACGACCGCGTGACCGACGAGCGGGTAGATGCCGTGCAGCAGCGCGTGCTGGAGGGGATGGGGCTGATCGCCCTGCATTCGGCTCACGCCAGCAAGATTTTTCGCCGCCTGATGGGCACGGGCTGCATGCTCCGGTGGCGCGAAGCGGGCGAAAAAGAGCGGCTCTGGATCACGGCCCCAGGGCACCCAATTACCGAGGGATTAGAGGGCGAATTCTTCGAATTGCCGGCCACGGAGATGTACGGCGAGTTCTTCGATATCCCCTCGACCGAGGAGCTGATTTTCATCAGTTGGTTTTCTGGCGGAGAAGTGTTCCGATCGGGCTGCACATTTCGCCGCGGACGTGGTAAGATATTCTACTTCCGCCCAGGGCACGAAACGTTCCCTATCTACCACGACGCGACCGTGCAGCGGGTAATCGCGAACGCGGTGCGTTGGGCCGCCCCCCGTGGGGCGCCGTACTTTGGGCAAGGGCGGAATATCGAGCCGCCGCTGGAGGCCATCCAGCGGACCCACCAGGCCGATCCCAGCCTTCATCGGCGCGGTTGATCGCCGCCGGATGCCCTCGCGGAGTTTGCAATTTCCCGCTGAAGTTGCCGCCTCCGCCGGGCGATAACACCAAACTTGGCGTTGCCTGCGCTCGCGTTGTGCAGGCTGGCGGCAAGCGGGGTTGGGTGCCCTGTTTGGGTAAGGAAGAAACTGCGGCAAGCGGATGCCGCTCAGGGCGACCTAAAAGCCCGAAAATTACTGGTTTGGACCCGTTGACAGGTCCCAGCCTCATCCGTAGATTCAGTGATTCGTCCATTTTTGCGAGCGAATTGTCGCAAGCGAGTGCAAACGGAGAGCGACAGGTGGCCAACGAGACGATCCGGATCCGAATGGAAGCTTACGACCATTCCGTTTTGGATCAGAGCGCCGCGGAGATTGTCGATACGGCACAGCGGACTGGTTCCGAGGTGCACGGTCCGATTCCGCTGCCCACGCGCATCGAGCGCTACACGGTGCTCTCCAGCCCGCACGTGGACAAGAAGGCGCGCCAGCAGTTTGAGATTCGGACCCACAAGCGTTTGATCGACATTGTCCAGTCGACGGCCAAGACTATCGAGGCGCTCAATAAGTTGAGCCTGCCGGCCGGCGTGGACATCAAGATCAAGGCCACGCGGCGGTAGTCGCGGAGGTTGGCTGCGGCGGCTCGTGTGCTTGCCGCGGCGGGTGTTGGGTCGAGCCGTGGTTGGCGGCGGCCAGCTTCGGCTGGTGCGATTTGTTGGGGAACCGACATGCATTGGAAGCCGTGGGGGTAAAGGGGAATCGTGAGTGCCCGCTGTTGGGTGCTTCAATTTAGATTCCTTGTTCCCCCATCTGGCGAGTGACCACTAGGGACAATGCTATGGCTATTGGAATACTCGGCCGTAAGGTCGGGATGACGCAGATTTACGACGAGAGTGGCAAGGTGATCCCGGTGACGGTCATTCAGGCCGGGCCGTGCCACGTTCTGCAGCTTAGGACCCTGGAGCGGGACGGCTATGAAGCCGTGCAGCTGGGGTATCTGGATAAGCCCCGTCGTCTGGCCAGCCGTAGCGAGCGTGGTCATGTCGCCAGCAAGATGGACAGCAAGCGGGCTCGGAGTCGGGCGGCCGCCGGAGTCGAGGCGCCTGCCAAGGCAGGTTGTGAGCCCAAGCGCTTCATCCGCGAATTCCGCGGTTCTGTCGAAGGCTACGAAATCGGCCAGGAAGTCAACGTGGGTGCCTTCGAGGGCATCAAGGCCGTAGATGTCACCGCCACCAGCAAGGGGCGGGGCTATGCCGGTGCCATGAAACGGCACAACTTCAGCGGCCAGCGGGCTTCGCACGGTGTGAAAAAGGTGCACCGCCACGTCGGTGGTACCGGCAGTTCGGCCTTCCCCAGCCGGACCTTCAAGGGCCTGAAGATGGCCGGCCAGTACGGCAACGCCCGCTGCACCGTCCGCAATCTCAAAATCGCCGGTGTCGACGCCGAGAACCAGTTGTTGCTGGTCTATGGTGGCGTGCCGGGCCCCAACGGCGGGTATGTCGTCGTGCGGGAAACGAACAAGCTGGGCTAAGTGGCCCTCCCCAAGTGCATAACGCAGCCAGCGAGAACGCAGGCAACTGAAAGCGCTTTGTCAACATACTCGGTAAAGCCATGGTCAGTTTGAAGATATACAACCGCAGCGGCGATGAGGTCGGCACCTACGAAGTCGATCCGGCTGAACTCGCTCCGCGGATCAGCAAGCAACTGCTGCACGACGCCGTCGTGATGTACCAGGCCAACCTCCGTCAGGGTTCGGTCAAGACGAAGTCGCGCGGCCAGGTAGCCGGGTCGACTCGCAAGATGTACCGCCAGAAAGGTACCGGCAACGCCCGCGCAGGTTCGCGCCGCAGCGGCGTTCGTCGTGGCGGCGGTCACATCAAGTCGCGTCAGCCCCGCGACTGGTCGTACCGCCTGCCCCGCAAGGCTCTGCGGTTGGCCACGCGGATGGCGGTCGCCGCGAAGGTGCAGGACGGCGAGGTGGTTCTGATCGACGACCTGAGCTTCGAGTCCCCCTCGACCAAGGGCATGGCCGGCATCCTCAAGGCGCTGAACCTGGCTGGTTCGTCGCTGCTGGTCACCACGGCCGGGCTGGATGAGAACGTATACAAGTCGTCGCGGAATATCGCCAACGTGGCCGTTTCGCCGGTGGCCGAGTTGAACGCCCTGAGCGTGCTCAAGCCGCGGCGGCTGCTGATGACCAAGGCGGCCTTGGATGCCTTCCGCGAGCGGATCGCCGGCAAGGCCAAGGCGGCATCGACCACAGCCGAGTAAGCAAGGCAACACAGTCGCGGGAAAAGTCGCCAGACGGGGTCAAGCGGCCAGCGGCCGAGCCCGGGGATTGAAAAGTCACGACCATGAGCAATACCAAACAGCACCGCAGTTCCGGTGTGCAGCTCGAAGCCCATCAGGTGCTCCTCCGCCCGTTGGTGACGGAAAAGGGCATGCACCGCTCGGAGCGGCACAACGCGTATGCCTTTGAAATCAATACGTTGGCCAGCAAGGAAGACGTCCGCCGGGCGGTTGAAGAACTGTTCAACGTGCGGGTCCTGAAGGTCAACACGCAGAACCGTCGCGGCAAGCCTCGCCGGTCGCGCTTCCGCCAGGGAGTGACCAAGGGCTGGAAGAAGGCTGTCGTCACGCTGCACGAAGAAGATCGGATCGACTTCTTCTAAACCGGCCGCTGCGTCGCCGCCGCGGGGGGAGGCAAGCATCGCCCCCCCCTGCTGAGTCCGGCGAGTACGGTAGGCCGCACCCCGAAGAAGACACGAATTAACCCTGAAGAAAGACCAGAGCCATGGGCATCAGGCGATACAACCCGACGACCGCCGGCCGACGCGGCGCGAGTGTCAGCGACTTTGCCGAGCTGACCAAGGGCGCTCAACCCGAGAAGTCGCTGCTGCGTCCCAAGCATCGGACCGGCGGCCGCAACAACCAAGGCAAGATCACGGCCCGGCACCGTGGCGGCGGTCACAAGCGTCGTTACCGTTTGATCGACTTCCGTCGCAACAAGGACGGGATCCCGGCCAAGGTGGCCTCGGTCCAGTACGACCCCAACCGCAGCGCCCGGATCGCCCTGCTGCACTACGTCGATGGCGAGAAGCGGTACATCCTGGCTCCCGAAGGGCTGAAGGCCGGCGACTTTGTTGAGTCGGGCCCCAAGGCCGCTCCCAAGCCGGGCAACTGCCTGCCCCTGGCCAATATCCCGTTGGGTTCGTCGATCCACAACATTGAAATGCAGCCTGGCAAGGGCGGCGCCCTGTGCCGTGCGGCCGGTGTGAGTGCGACCCTCGCGGCCCGCGATGCCGACTGGGCCCAGATCACGCTGCCTAGCGGTGAAATCCGCCGTATTCCGTCGGCCTGCCGAGCGACGATCGGCCAGTTGAGCAACAGCGAGCACATGAACGTGCAGTTGGGCAAGGCCGGCCGCAAGCGCTGGCTGGGCCGTCGCCCGCACGTTCGCGGTACCGCCATGAACCCGATCGACCACCCGCACGGTGGTGGTGAAGGTCGCACCAAGGGCGGTCGCCATCCGGTGAGCCCCACCGGCAAGAGCGCCAAGGGTGGCAGCACCCGCAACCGGCGGAAGCCGTCGAACGCCGCGATCGTGCGTCGTCGCCGTTCGCGTCGCTACGGCCTGCTGAAGTTGCACCAGTAACACAACGTAAGGCTTCGCGGCTGCCGCCGGGCAACTGGGCAGGCAGCGGGGGAGCCAAGAGTCGGACAAGGTTGGCAATCGCTTAGCAGCGGAAAGCCGCCTGTCCTCGGACGGTTTCGAGTTTCGTGGTTCAAGCTAGAGAGCTTCCGCACGCGGGAGTGAACGCGATATGGGACGTTCGCTGAAGAAGGGCCCGTACGTCGATCTAAAGCTCTACCTCAAGGTGGAGCGGCAGAACGAGGCCGGCACCAAAGACGCCATCAAGACCTGGGCACGGGCCTGCACCATCATTCCCGAGTTTGTGGGCCATACCTTTATGGTTCACAACGGCAAGCAGCACGTGAAGGTTTACGTGACTGAGGAAATGGTGGGCCACAAATTGGGCGAGTTCGCTCCCACGCGGACGTTCCGCGGCCACGGCGGCAAGGGCGGCAAGAAGTAACAGCAGGGTTCGGCCAGGCGGCTGAGCGGCAATTAGCCGTGCAGCCAGGCAAGCCCCCGCAAGAAGTTGCGGCGCGGCGGCCAGGGCCGGCGAGGAGAGATACAGTCCGATGGCATACCAAGCAACACACCGCTTTGCCCGGATCAGCCCTCGGAAGGTGCGGCCCCTGGCCGACCTGATCCGCGGGAAGCGCGTCGACGAGGCGTTGTCGATCCTGGAGTTCCAGCCCCACCGCGGCGCTCGCATGCTCGAGAAGGTGCTCCGCAGCGCCCTGGGCAATGCGGAAGACCAGCGTTCCGGCGGGATCGCGCGGCTGGTGGTGACCGATTGCCGCGTGGACGGCGGGCCGATGTTCAAGCGCATCCGGCCGCGTGCCCGTGGTATGGCGTTTATGATCAAGAAGCGCACCAGCCACATCCACGTGGCGGTGGACCATCCGAAAAGTTAGGACGCGGCGGCGGCCGCTAGGCCGCGGCCCAGTGCTGACAGCGTCGCAGACACGAGGTGAACGTACTCCCCGCGGTTGAAACGGCCGGCACAAGTGGCCGACAGCAGGACCGCAGGCGTCGCCAGGTTTTCAAGCTCTGAGAGCAGAGACTATGGGTCAAAAAGTAAATCCCGTCGGCTTCCGCACCGGCATCATGACCGGCTGGAAGAGCCGCTGGTACGCCTCGAAGCAGGAGTTCGCTGAACTGCTGGTCGAGGACCAGAAGATCCGCCGCTACATCAAGAACAAGAAGGACGCCCAGGGCCGCGTGAAGTATCCGGCGATCGACAAGATCGAGATCGAGCGGACCCGCGACGAGGTGAAGGTCATCCTGTTCTCGGCCCGGCCCGGCATTATTATCGGCCGCAAGGGTCAGGAAGTGGAGCTGCTGCAAGAAGAGCTCCAGAACCTGGTTGGCCGCCGGATCAACATCAAGATTGAAGAGATCACCAAGGCCGAGCTGCAAGCGCAATTGGTGGCCGAGGAAATTGCTGACCAGCTTTCGCGCCGAGCCAGCTTCCGCCGCACGATGAAGCGGGCGATGGAAGCCAGCATGGATGCGGGAGCCAAGGGAATTAAGATCCAGCTCGCCGGTCGGCTGGGTGGGGCTGAAATGGCCCGCTGCGAAAAGCAGATCGCCGGCTCGATTCCACTGTCGACCTTGCGTGCCAAGATCGACTACGGCTTTACGGAAGCCAAGACCGCGCAGGGACACATCGGCGTCCAGGTGTGGATCAACCAAGGCATGTACTTCGAGGACAGTAACGATGGCGCTGATGCCCAAGCGGGTCAAGCACCGAAAGGCCCAAAGAGGACGTATAAGAGGTAACGCCACGCGCGGCAACCGGGTGGTTTTCGGGCAGTTCGGCCTGCAAGCGACCGAAGGTGGCTGGATCAGCGCGGCAACCATCGAAGCCGGACGTATCGCGGCGCAGCAATATCTGCGCGGCGAAGGTCGGCTGTACATCCGCATTTTCCCCCACAAGCCCATTACCACCATTCCGCTTGAAACGCGTATGGGTAAGGGTAAGGGTGAACCGGAGTACTGGGCGGCCGTGGTGCGCCCCGGTACCGTGCTGTACGAAATCGGCGGTGTGAATGAAGACATGGCGAAGATCTGCTTCGCTCGTCTGGCGCACAAGATGCCGATTCGCGTGCGGCTGGTCCGGCGTCACGCGGGCGTGTAGTTGCCCCCGGTAGCGGGGTGTCCTGCGGCGGCTGAGGGAATGCCGGTCGGCCTGCGTTGTGGCTGGTGGTGCTAAACACCCCGCGGCGACAACGGGTCGAGAGGTAGCCCAGCCTAGAGCAGCCCAATTGAACAAGATCGCCTGTAGCGGCTTTTGGGCCGCGGGGCAAGAGAAGGTACGCAGCGATGAAAGCCAACGAACTTCGCGAGATGAGCGACGAGCAGCTTGCCGAGACGCTGAAAGAGACGGTCCGCACGCTGTTTCGGCTCCGGATCCGCTCGCAGACCGAGCGGCTCGACGCTCCCAGCAACCTGTTGAAACAACGCCGGCTGATCGCTCGGATCAAGACGATTCAAACCGAGCGGATGACGGCCAAGACTGTACCCGCCAAGGCGGCACCGGCTCAGGCCGCTTCGGCCGGAAAGGCAGCGGAGTAACCCATGCCCAAACGAGTGTTTATCGGAGTTGTAACCAGCGACAAGGCTGCCAAGACGCGGCGGGTCGAGATCAACCGTCTGGTGCAGCACCCGATCTACGGCAAGTACATTCGCCGCAAGACGGTGTGCCACGTGCACGACGAGAACAACGAATCCAAGCGGGGCGACACGGTGGAGATCATCGAGTGCCCTCCCCGCTCGCGCACCAAGCGCTGGGAATTGGTTCGCGTTGTGACCCGCAGCACCGAGGTCGACCTGGCTGCCCTGCGTGAAACTGCCGCCAACGGCGAGGAAGCCGCGGCAGGCAGCGACTAAGGTTAGGCCGGTCCCCAGTGGGGGCCAGGCGGGATCAGTCGTCGGTGGTGCCGCGGCATAGCGGGCCAGGATGTTGGTGGTAAGAGAGTAGCAGTAGGTCAAGCGACGGCAGCCGGAAGAAACGGCGGCCGGATTTTCGGCCGGCAAAGGGCGTATCGATGATCCAGATGCAAACGCGGTTGAATGTGGCGGACAACACCGGCGCCAAAGAAGTCATGTGCATCAAGGTGCTGGGTGGTACGCACCGGCGGACCGCTGGCCTGGGCGACGTGATCGTGTGCAGCGTTAAGAGCACCATCCCCGGTAGCGACGTCAAGAAGGGATCGGTGGTCCGCGGCGTGATCGTGCGTTGCAAGCAGCCCACGCGGCGGGCGGACGGCAGCTACGTCCGCTTCGACAGCAACGCCCTGGTGCTGATCGACAAGGATCAGAACCCGCGCGGCACGCGTATTTTCGGCGCCGTGGCCCGGGAACTCCGTGAGCGGCACTTCCTGAAGATCGTCAGCCTGGCCGACGAAGTGGTGTGAGCCGCGGCGAGCAGCCACTAATCCAAGACAAAGCATAAGCGGAACAAGCAACACGGAACGCAGTCATGTTGATTCGCACTGACGACATCGTCGAAGTGATCACGGGCGATGATCGGGGTACGCGCGGTAAGGTGTTGCGCGTGATTCCCAAGAAGAACAAGGTCGTGGTCGAAGGCGTCAACCTGGTCTACAAGCACATGCGGCGGACCCAGCGCAACCCGCAGGGCGGCCGTCTGTCGAAGGAGATGCCGATCAGCGTGTCCAACGTGCTGTTGATCGACCCCAAGACCAACCAGCCTACCCGCATCGGCGTCCGGTACTTGGAGGATGGCACCAAGGAGCGCTACTCGAAGCGTTCGGGTACCAGCCTGGGAACGATCGGTCCGGCCAAGAAGGCGCACGCCAAGGGCTAGGCCAAGCGGTGGGCGGTCCCGCGGTTGGGGCCGCAACGGTTTCAAGCAGACGAATAGTTGGCAGCATTACCAAGGCGTTGAATCATGGCGAAGAATGCCGCGGCAACCGCGGAGAAACCTGCCGTCAAGCCCCGGCTGCAGGTGAAATACGAGCAGGAGATCGTGTCCGCTCTTGCAAAAGAGCTGGGTCGCGAGAACCGGCTGTCGCTGCCCCGGTTGCAGAAGATTGTCATTAACATGGGCGTGGGATCGGCCATCACCGAGAAGAAGCATCTCGAAGAGGCGGTCCTGGCCATGACCCAGATCAGCGGCCAGAAGCCGTCGGTCACGCGGGCACGTAAGTCGATCGCCGGCTTCCGGCTGCGGGAAGGGATGCCGATCGGCTGCCGGGTGACGCTGCGGGCTGCCCGCATGTACGAGTTCCTCGACCGGCTGATTTCGCTGGCGTTGCCTCGGGTGCGCGACTTCCGCGGCCTGAACCCCAAGGGGTTTGATGGCAACGGCAATTACAGCTTAGGGCTGAGCGAGCAGTTGGTGTTTCCGGAACTGAACCCCGACCGGTTCACCCGGCCCCAGGGGATGAACATCACGCTGGTGATCAGTGGCAACAGCGACGACGAGTCGCGGCTGTTGCTGCGTCAGTTCGGGATGCCGTTCCGCACCAGCTAGGGGACGTTCGATCCGCGCAGCCTCGCGTTGTGCGGCGTCAATCGAGTAACACTGAGAGCAAGCAGCCCATGGCAAGTAAGTCGAAAATCGCCAAGGCGGCCCGCCCGCCCAAGTTTTCCACCCGGCGCGAGACGCGCTGCAAGTTGTGCGGTCGGTCGCGGGCAGTGTACCGGAAGTTCGGCATTTGCCGGATTTGCTTCCGGAAACTGGCCGACCAGGGTTTGATTCCAGGTGTCAAAAAAGCGAGCTGGTAGGGGGTTCCCTGTAAGATGATGACTGACCCCATTGCCGACATGTTGACCCGCATCCGGAATGCCGTGCGGATCGAGCGGCCCGAGGTGGAGCTGTCGGCCTCCAAAGTCAAGCGCGGCCTGGCCGATGTCCTCAAGCGCGAGGGCTACATCTGGGACTGGGAAGAAGTGGAAGCCAAACCGGCTAACCAGTTGCGGCTGTATCTCAAGTATGGACCCAACGGCGAGAAGGTAATCCGCCATATCAAGCGGGTGAGCCGTCCGGGCCGGAGGATTTATCGCGGCGTCACCGAGCTGAAGCCGGTGCTCAATGGTTTGGGCATCTCGGTTGTCAGCACCAGCCGCGGCGTGATGAGCGATCGCGAAGCCCGCCAAGGCAAACTCGGCGGTGAGGTCTTGTGCGAAATTTGGTAGTTCGGCGGCGGGTTTAAGAGTTAGCCCGCCCCCAGTTGTCGGAAGCATTTACGATGTCGCGAATCGGGAAGAAGCCGGTAGCCGTCCCCGCCGGGGTCAAGGTGCAACTGGCCGACCAGACAATCGAAGTGGAAGGCCCCAAGGGCAAGCTCCAGTGGAGCGTCCCGGCGCCGATCACCGTCCAGCACGATAGCGAGACCAACGAGCTGCGCGTCGCCCGGCCCGACGATAGCCGCGATAATCGGGCGTTGCACGGCCTGTCCCGGGCGCTGATCCAGAACATGATGGTCGGCGTCACCCAGGGCTACGAGAAGCGGCTCGAGATCGTGGGCGTGGGCTACCTGGCCGCCGTGCAGGGCGATACGCTCCAACTGCGCGTGGGCTTCGCCAACGAGATCCACAAGAAGATTCCCAGCGACCTGAAGGTCACCTGCCCGGACCAGACCCACATCCTGATCCAGGGCCTGGACAAGCAGCGCGTGAGCCAGTTCGCCGCTGAAGTGCGTGCCGTCCGCAAGCCTGAGCCGTACAAGGGTAAGGGCATCCGGTACGAGGGCGAGGCCGTCCGCCGCAAGGCCGGTAAGGCCATGACCAAGTAGTGCCGGTGGCCCGGCGTTAGCCGCCGCCCGCTCTGCAAGATCGAAACAACCAAACAAGCGATAAAGCGTGTAGAGGGCTGCCGCAGGCGGAGAAGCAAATGGGGCTTTTCCGGCCGGGTCGAGCAGTACAGTGAAGGGATAAGTTGCCGTGAATCACGAGAAGGCGGTTGGCAAGCAGCGTAAGCGGCGGACCTACCGGGTACGCAACAAGGTCCGGGGCAGCAGCACGCGTCCTCGGCTGTGCGTGTTCCGCAGCCACAAACACATTTACGCCCAGGTCATCGACGACCTGGAAGGCCGTACCCTGGTCTCGGCCAATAGCCGCGACAAGGGCGTGGACCTCAACGGCTACGGCGGCAACAAGGAAGCGGCAGCGGCCGTCGGCAAAGCCCTGGCTGAGCGGGCCCTGGCGGCTGGCATCAGCGAAGTGGCCTTCGACCGCGGGGCCTACAAGTACCACGGCCGCGTGGCGTCGCTGGCCGATGCGGCTCGCGAGGCAGGCTTGAAGTTTTAACGTGGCTTCGCCACAAACGATTTGAAGGCCACCCCGCTGGCACAGCGGCGGCGGCACAAGACACAAACGCACCGGGCGGTTAGCGGCTCGGTTCCTGGCTCGGCCACTCAATGTAGCAGTTGCCAAACACCAGGAATCGCCGGCGGCCCACCTGGTCAGCGCGGCATTTGCGAAAAGCGAAGGAGTTTACGTGGCGACAGCAGAGTCAACACGCGGCGAACTGATCGACAAGGTCGTGAAGATCCGCCGGTGCGCCGCCGTGGTCAAAGGGGGGCGGCGCTTCAGCTTTACAGCCATGGTCGTCGTCGGCAACGGTGAGGGCCGCGTGGGCTGGGGCTACGGCAAAGCCAATGAAGTTCCCCCCAGTGTGGAAAAGGCCGTCAAAGACGCCACTCGCAACATGATCCACGTGCCCATGCAAGGCACCTCGATCCCCCACACGGTGGTTGGCCGGTTCGGCTCGGCTCGGGTGATCCTGATCCCCGCAGCGCCCGGTACCGGGGTGATCGCGGGCGCCAGCGTCCGTGCCGTGTGCGAGGCCGCGGGCTTGCACGACATTTTGACCAAGAGCTACGGCAGCACCAATCCCATTAACCTCGTGAAGGCCACCATCAACGCCTTCGAGTCCCTCCGCACGCCCGAAGAGGTGGCCCGGCTGCGAGGAGTCGAACTATGAACCTGCACGACGTCAACGAAGGCATTCAATCGAACAAGAAGCGCCGCCGCATTGGTCGCGGCCCTGGCTCCGGCTACGGCAAGACGGCCGCCCGCGGTCACAAGGGCGCCCGCTCGCGTGCCGGTTACAGCTCGCACCCGGCGTTTGAAGGCGGCCAGATGCCGCTGGCCCGCCGGGTTCCCAAGCGCGGTTTCAACAACCGTTGGGCCAAGACCGTGTGCGTGGTCAACGTGGCCGACCTGAACGACGCCTTCCAGGACGGCGACGAAGTCACCCTGGAAACGCTCCGCGGCCAGAACCTGGCCAAGGGCGTGTTCGACGTCCTCAAGATCCTGGGCGACGGTGAACTGACCAAGAAGCTCAAGGTCACGGCGCACCGCTTCAGCAAGTCGGCCGAGGAAAAGATCCGCCAGGCCGGCGGCGAGACGGTGGTGTTGCCAGGACCGAAGAAATTCGTCAAACAAAAGAAGCAGAAAGCCGCCCAATAGGCGCTCGGCACCGGTCCGCTCGCCGCCTGCCTGCTAGCACGGCACCGCGGGTGGGTATGGCATAGCAGCGGATGGCTAAGCCGAGGTCGCTTATTCTGCTCGGCCAGCTTGGCCCCATGGAACGGGGCCATTGCGCTGTTTATTTATTTCGAGGACGGATCGAGCCATGTTGCAGAAGTTGCGCGACATCTTCACCGTGCCGGAACTGCGCCAGAAGATTCTTCTGACGCTGCTGTTTCTGGCCATCTACCGCGTCGGCTGGCATATTCCCCTGCCCGTGGTCGATCTGAGCAAGACGTTCTTCGGCCAGGGAGTTGCCGAGGGCGAGGGTGGCGATGCGCTGCAGGGCGTGGGTACGTTCGGCGGCTTCATCGAACAGGTGTCGCTGTTTAGTGCCAGTCAATTGAGCCAGGCCACGATCTTCGGGCTTGGCATCATGCCGTACATTTCGGCCTCCATTATCTTCCAGCTCCTGGCCAGCGTTTGGGGACCACTCGAACGCTTGCAGAAGGAAGGTGAGAGCGGCCGGCGTAAGATCAACGAGTACACCCGCTATGCCACCGTGGCGATCTGCCTGGTGCAAAGCTGGATGTATATCAGTTACATGCAGAACATCAGGCCCGAGTTTGCCGTCAATTCCAGCGCGCAGATGCTGCAGTTGACGTTCGGGTGGCAGATCGTCTGCGTGATGATTATGACCTGCGGGACCGTGTTTCTGATGTGGCTGGGCGAGCAGATCGACCAGTTCGGCATCGGCAACGGTATCAGCTTGCTGATTATGGCGGGCATTTTGGCCCAGCTTCCCAACTCGCTGCTCGATGAGCTGCGTCCGGTTTGGGAGAACGGCCTGCAATTGGGTGCTAACGCCGAGCGGTTGGTGGTGCTGGCCCTGCTGTTCGTGGCCGTGGTGGTGGGCGTGGTCTTCATGTACCAGGGCCAACGCCGGATCACGACGCAGAGCGCCAAGCACGTTCGCGGTCGCCGCGTGTACGGCGGCACGCGGCAGTACCTGCCGCTGCGGGTGAACCAGGCCGGCGTGATGCCGATCATTTTCGCCAGCAGCCTGTTGTTGTTTCCCTCGATGATTTTCCAGTGGCTGGGTTGGTTTGAAGTGGCCTCCTCGTTCCAGCGGGGCACCTCGTTCATCTACAATCTGTGCTACGTGATTTTGATTTACTTCTTCTGCTACTTCTGGACGGCCATCACCTTCAACCCGAAGGACATGGCCAACAACCTGAAGGACTTTGGCAGTTTCATTCCCGGTTATCGGCCGGGCAAACGCACGGCCGACTACCTGGAAAAAGTGATGGTGCGGATCACCTACGTGGGGGCGGGCTTTTTGGCCCTGGTGGCGATCATCCCGACGATCGTCAGCACCTCGATGGGGGTCGACATGGCGACCGCCAGTTTTTACGGCGGTACCGGCCTGCTGATCGCCGTGAGCGTGGCGTTCGACCTGGTGCAGAAGATCGACAGCCACTTGGTGATGCGCAACTACAAGGGCCTGCTGGAAGGCTAACCGCCCAAAAGGTGCCACTGGCTGTGCCAGTGCCGGTTGGCTGGCTCAACAACACAAACTTTGCAGCATAACGTCAGCCTACGACTACAGAAAAGGCGGCGCGGCCGAGTGCATTGGCGGCGTCTGGGCCCCTTTTCAAGTGGTTGACGTCAAGGTAAATTAAACAATTTCCAACCTGGTACGGTCCCATGAAAGTTCGAGCCAGCGTCAAGCGCATTTGCGATAAGTGCAAGATCGTAAAGCGGCGGGGAGTGGTCATCGTGATCTGCTCCAATCCGCGTCATAAGCAGCGGCAGGGTTAAGCCGCTGCCGGTCGTGAGGACCATCCGCGGGAGTTCAAGAGAGTAACCACACATGCCTCGTCTTCTCGGTGTCGACATCCCCAATGATCGCCCCACGTGGGTTTCGTTGACCTACCTCTACGGGATTGGTCCGCACACGGCGCGGGAGATCTGTCGCAAGGCTGGGATCGATCCCAATCGTCTGGCCAAGGATATTCCCGAGGCAGAGGTGGCCCGGATCGCGGCCCTGCTCGACAACGAATACACGGTCGAAGGTCAGTTGCGGCGTCAGGTGACGCAGAACATTGCCCGGCTGCGCGACATCGGTTGCTACCGCGGCCTGCGGCATCGTCGCGGGCTGCCGGTGCGTGGCCAGCGGACGCGGACCAACGCCCGCACCCGCAAGGGCCCCAAGAAGACCGTCGCCGGCAAGAAGGGCGTGAAGGACCTGCGGTAACGCGTGTGCCACTGGCTCTGCCAGTGCGTATGATCTGTGCCTGCCGGTAGCAGAACAAGACCCAACCCAGAACAGAACAAGACAGACTTCGGGAGAAGTTGAAGGTGGCCAAGGCAAAACGTCGCAAGGTCCGCCGGAATGTTACGTTGGGGGTGGCCTACATCAAGGCGACCTTCAACAACACCACGGTGACCATCACTGACAACCGCGGAGATACGCTCTGCTGGGCGAGCGCCGGCACGTGCGGCTTCAAAGGCAGCCGCAAGAGCACGCCGTTCGCCGGGCAGTGCGCCGCCCAACAGGCTGCTGAAAAGGCAGCCAAGTACGGCGTCCGTGAGCTTGAGGTGCGGGTGAAAGGTCCCGGCAGCGGGCGCGAAAGCGCGATCACCGCGCTGGAGTCGGCGGGGATGACCATCAAGTCCATCGAGGACATCACCCCGCTGCCCCACAACGGTTGCCGCCCGCCCAAGAAGCGCCGCGTCTGAGCGGCACGGCCGCAAGCCGGCCGGTGCGGTCGCCATGGTGTCTCGGCAAGCTCTTGGGGCCTGCCAGGTTATGGCGGCTCGGCTTGGTGCGGCCCTCTGGTAACCGCGGCTGGCGGTGTTTGTAGCTCACCGCTGCTTTTGCAGGTGCGGGGCAGTCTCAAGACAACCTTCCGGCACGCATCGTCGGGGGGAGCATGGCGGCGGAAGTTAAGCCGCCGCGAATCGGCCTGCGGGGTAAAATCGCCTTGTGGCCGGCAGACTCTCGACGATCATCGGAAATTTCGGCATACTCAGCGTTTGCACTCAAAGGTTCGCCGCCGATTGGCCTGTGCCAGCTCCGTCGCGTGCGGCCTCAGATTTAACCCAGGGGGGTTAACAATGCGTATTCGTTGGCGCGGTTTGGAGCTTCCCAGCAACGTCCAATGCGAGCGATCGACCCTCACGCCCACCTTCGGTCAGTTCACGGCGGAGCCGTTTGAGCGCGGCTTTGGCGTCACCATCGGCAACAGCCTGCGGCGGATCCTGCTCTCCAGCATCGAGGGCAGCGCCATTACCCAGATCAAGATCCACGGCGCGCAGCACGAGTTCACCACGCTGCCCGGCGTCGTGGAGGACATGACCGACCTCGTGCTCAATGTGAAGTCGCTGGTGGTCAAGAACCACAGCGAAAGCACCAAGGTCGTCCGCATCGAGAAGAACACCAAGGGCGTCGTCACCGGTGCCGACGTGCTGACCGACGAAGCGGTCGAGGTGATCAACAAGGACCACGTCATCGCCACGCTCACGGAAGACGTGAGCTTCGTGATGGAGATGGTGGTGGAGAACGGCCGCGGCTACGTGCCGGCGACGGAGCACAGCCCCAACGTGCAAGAGATCGGCATCATTCCGATCGACGCCGTGTTCAGCCCGGTCACCAAGGTGCGGTACGAGATTGAGGAAACCCGCGTCGGTCAGAAGACCAACTACGACCGGCTGATCCTCGATATCCACACCGACGGTTCGATCGGCCCTGAGATGGCCCTGGTCGAAGCGGCCAAGATTCTCCGCAAGCACCTCAACCCGTTCGTGCAGTACAGCGAAATGGGCCCAGCGGTGTATGCCGAGGCTCGGGCCACGCAGGCCCCCGTCGGCGATGCCGACCTGGAAAGCAAACTGAACATGCCGCTGGCCGAACTGAACCTGTCGGTTCGGGCGATGAACTGCCTGGAGTCGGAGATGATGACCACGGTGCGCGACCTGGTGTCGCGGACCGAGGATCAACTGCTCGAGGTCCGCAACTTCGGCGAAACCACGCTCAACGAGGTTCGCAGCCGCCTGGCCGACATGGGCCTGCGGTTGGGTATGCGGATTGGCTCGCCCAGCCGCAGCGCGTTCTAAGGCGGCGGTGGATAGCGGCCGCGGGCGGGAAGTGCCCACCGCATCGGATACAAGGTTTTTACAACGACGGGAGCAGCCGGCGGAAGGTTTGCCGGGCATGGCTCCTCAATAGTCGAGGAGCAGCCCTGGCAGCAGCGGTTGTTCCCCAGCCATTCGGAAGATCGGAACCATGCGTCACCGAAAGCGCGGTCGCAAGCTGGGTCGCGGTCCCAGCCACCAGCGGGCATTGTTGCGGAACCTGGCCAGCGCCCTGTTTCTCACCGAGCGCGATGCCGAGTTCGATGACAACGCGCCCAAGGTCAAGGGCCGGATCATCACCACGCTGGCCAAGGCGAAGGAAGTTCGTCCGCTGGTCGAGCGCTGCATCACCATCGCCGTCAAGGGGCTGAAGGCCGAGCAGGAAGCCGCCCAGTACGCTACCGATGCCGAGCACGGCTCCAACGAATGGAAGGCGTGGCGCGAGAGCGACCGCTGGCAGCAGTGGAACGCCGCCATCGCCCCGGCCGTGTATGCTCGCCGCCGCGTGCTGCAACTGATCGGCGACAAGCAGGCCGTGCGCGTCCTGTTTGATGAAGTGGCCGAGCGGTTCGAGGACCGGCCCGGCGGATACACCCGGATCGTGCGGCTGGCCAAGCCGCGCCTGGGCGACGCCGGCGAGCGGGCCATCCTCGAGTTCGTGGGCGTGCGCGACCGGGCGCACCAGCGGGCAGAAGCTCCGGCCTTCGAAAGCGATTCCGGCGAATCGCAGCAGGAACCCGAGACGGTGGCCGCTGGCGAAGGTGCCGAGAGCGGCAAGGCCGAGTAAGTCGCTCCCCGCGAGGGCGCAACGCTTGGCCACTCGTGAGGAAGGATCCCGTGGGCGGCGCATCATCCGTTTCCGGCTTCAACTTCACGGCGCAGATGGAGGCACTCTGCCGCCATGCCGTAGAGCACGTGGAGCCGCTGAAACACGTGGACATGGACGCGGTGGCGGTCACGTACCGCCAAACGCGCAAGGCCGTGCTGCATGGCTTGCAGGCGTGCCTCACCCCGCTGCGGTTTGAGAACGGCGCCCGCGAGATGGTTCGCGGGCGTTACCGTTGGACCATGCCGCGGATCGTCGGCCCCTCTGGCCGGGAACTGCTGTATATCCTCAGCTTCTATCTGCCGCGGTTTCTCGACCGCACGTACCGCGACAAGCTCGTGACGGTCTTTCATGAGCTGTGGCACATCAGCCCCGCTTTCGACGGCGATTTGCGCCGCCACGAGGGCCGCTGCTACATGCACAGCGCCCGGCAGGCCGACTTCGACGCCCAGGCGGAAGCGCTCGTCGATGAGTGGCTAGCGGCCAATCCGCCCGAGGAACTGTACGACTTCCTCAAGCTCAACTTCCGCGAGTTGGTCGCCCTGCACGGCAGCGTGTATGGCCACAAAGCGGCACTGCCCAAGATGGTGCCTGTGCCTCGCTAACGCAGCAGCGATCTACTGCTGGATGGATTGCAGGAGCGCCGCCAGTTCGGGTTCCAGTTGCGGCACCGGCGGCGGTTCATAGAGCCTGCGGATGAAGTTGCGATGCCAGCGGCTTGGCGCGTGCGGCAGCCAACCGTGCCGGGCCATCAGCCGCTCGCTGAGGCGGACGTTGGCCGCGTCGCACAGGAGCGCATCGCAGCCTTTGATCTGGGCGATCTGGTCCAAGAGTCGCAGCGCTTCGTGCAGTGTGGCCAGTCGAACCTGCGGCGTGCCGACCAGGAACTTCACCGCCAGAAACTGCGGGAACCGCCGGGGCTGATTGAAGTAGATCCAGCAGCGATCACCCGGCGCGCTGCGCCGCTGCCACTCTTTCCAGGCCATGAACTCTTCGACGGCGAACAGCGTCGGCCAAGGGCGAAACCGGACCTGGACCAACTGACGATCGGCCACTTCCAGCACGCCGTACCGCCGGCGGCGCACCACGGCAGCTTGGGCTGTCAGGTCGGTCACGGTTTCAAACCACGGCATACTTGCTTCCTTTGCGGAGTGAGCGGCAATCGGCAACGATCTGCTGCCCTGCCCTGTTGCAAAATTACCTCACAAACCGGCCGCCGCACCCGGCGGGGACCATACTCGCCGCCCTGCCCAATCGGCACGCGGTCCCGTTAAGCCCGTGCCATCGCTACGGCCGGCGTAACCGCTTCGCGCCCCGTTTGGTTGCATCGCGCGGTTGGCGGGCGCATGATGAACCCCGCCCCCCGCCTGCGGTGGGGCTTCGCACTTCGACCCCTACGACTGCCCGCTTCTTGCCTGGGGGGAACGAACGATGAACGCACGGCCCACGGCACCACCTTCTTTGCGCAGCCGGGTTTGCTGGACGCTCGCAGTACTCTTGGCTGGCATGTTCGCACCACGGGTTGCGGCCGCAGCCGAAATGCCCGACCCCGTGCCCGGTGTGGAACGCCAGCCACTGGAGGCCCAGGTCCGGCGTGTTGTTCAGGCGTGGGAGTTGGCCACCGGCGGTCCGCTGCCGCCCGCGAGTCGCAAAGCCTTGGAGGCAGCACTGGCCATGCCCTCAGGCAACCCGCCCGCCGATGATCGCGCCGTGGCTGCCATCCAGCGGGCACTCGATCCGCTGTGCCTGGCGATCGTGAACGTCAATCCCGAGAGCCGCGTCACCGTCGCCCGGGGACCTGCCGCCGCCGAATTGATGCAGCACGGTTGGCGGTCATTTCTGGTGAAAGTGGTGAACGAGGCCGGGGTGACGGCGGCCCTGCGCTGCCATAGCCCTAACGCGGTCGACCCGCAGCGGTCGAGCAACCTGCCGCGGCCCGAACCGCCCCAACAACCGGTCGAGCCGCGCGACAACTGGCTAGGCATTGAATTGCACGCGTCGCAACCACTGACCGCTAACCTCA
>Ga0182738_1001701_pt1 | contig 26990 bp, 28 predicted proteins | sample eDN5th30CBELigMG_FD_128876 | JGI IMG/M metagenome (GOLD analysis project Ga0182738, IMG submission 128876) | Enriched Miracle-Growth compost microbial communities from Emeryville, California, USA - eDNA 5th pass 30_C BE-Lig MG (version 2)... ...
CACGCGAATCACTTCCCTGAAAGCTCCCCAAAGGAAACTCCCGGCAAGACGATTCACGCGTTTACGCAAACGCATTCCAATCGCAAGACTTTCACCAACCAATTTGCCAAAGATCATGCCGCCGGTTTTGAGTCCGGCGGCTCGCCTGTGTCAGGCGGGTTCGGAAGTTTATCGGCTGTCAGCCTGCCGTCAACCGTGCGGGGCAAAAAAATTCTCGCCTCTCGAGAGCCGGTGGTTTCGCTCACAAATCGCCCCCTGGGAGAGCGAGTGAAAAGACTGTGCAAGCGCGCGAAAGAGAGCATGTGTTTGAGAGAACCGGGCGTCCGGGGCCGGTCTCATTGAGGACTGCACGCTGCGCCCTGTCGGGGAAATGCAGCTCCCTGCAGCCTGCAGCACCGGAATCGGCGCGAATCCGGGAACTGTTCTGAATCCTCTTGACCCCGGCTGTACTTTTCTCGTGTAATGCGCGCAACTTCTTCGCCGTCAATGGATTGGCAGGCTGATTTTGCTCACGACGTTCGACCGATATCTGCTTTCAAAATACTGCCACGTGGTTTTTGTGTTCTGCGTTGCCACCGTGGGGCTGTTCGCTGTTGTCGATGGATTTACCAATCTCGACGCCTTTCAGAGCAAGGTCGATCAGAATCATGGCGGCACGTTCGATCTGTTTCTGCGGATCGGGCAGTACTACCTGTTTCAGTCGGCGCTGATTCTCGATACGGCCGGCCCGACGATCATGGTCCTGTCGGCGATGTCGGCCCTGGCGCTCATGCTCCGGCATGGAGAAATTCATCCTGTGCTGGCGGCAGGCGTGCCGACATACCGCGCCACGCTCCCGTTGATGGGGGCTGTGCTGGCTGCCAATGTGCTGCTGTCTTTGAATCAGGAGCTGATTCTGCCCAGCATTGCTCCTCACCTGCAGGGACGGCACGGGGAAATGGCCGATGACGTTCAGCGGGCGGAATCGCAGTATGACTACAAGTCCAAGATCCTTGTCAGCGGCAAAGGAATTGTGCCAGCCGAGCAGAAGCTGCAGGAGCCGGAATTTCTGCTTCCGACCCCGGTGCTGGTGAGCAGCTTTGTGTCACTGCAGGGAGACAATGCCTATTACATTCCCCCTGGCTCCGACGGAGCAGCGGCTGGCTGGCTGGTGCAGAACATTCAGCCGAAATTCGAAGACCTCCCCCTGACCGAGACCGGCCGCCGGATGATGATTCCTCAGCCTAACGGAACGGATGTCTTCATTCACATGGGGTTGTCCTTCGATCAGATGAACCGGCAGGCGGCGAATCCTCGACTGGTCTCCACGGCCGGACTGATTCGCAAGCTGCAGCAGCCATCGAGCACTCTGCTGAGCCGCCGTCGGCTCGAAATCAAGCTGCATGAACGGATCACGCGGCCGATTCTGACCTTGATCGGGCTGTACCTGGTCATTCCGCTGGTTGTGCGCAAAGAACGGATGAGCGTGATGCAGCAGGTGACCAACATTGCCACCTGCGCGGCGGTACTGGGGGGCGTGTTTGGCGGAGTCATGGGGTTTCAGATGCTGGGCGAAGCCGGACTGATGCGCCCCGAACTGGCAGTCTGGGGGGCTTTGATCGGAGCCGGAGGACTGGCAGGCTGGCTTTCCGGAACGGTCCGGACCTGAGCAGGCCGGAATCGTCCCCGGTGCCGTCCCCTCCCCCTGTCGGCCAGCGTGGACGATGGACGCTGCGGTCCGTGTTCTGGTCCCTGTTGCGGGTATTGTCGTTGTCATGCGAAGAGCCTGTTTTGCCGCCGGTTCCGGAGATTCGCACTGGCAATGACCTGAAAGGGAACCGTACACTGCACAGAACCTTGGCTTCCTGATGGCACGGCCGGGGGGACTTGGCGCTGCAGTTCCGGGAACAGGCTTCCCGGTGCTCCTGAAGCGTGAATGTCGGGTTCTGAATCGAGAGCCCTGAGGATTGTGTACGAGCGTTCGAGACCTACTGATTCACTGCGTGAGGATTTCGCATGAAGGTGCTGCTGGCCAACCCCCGGGGATTCTGCGCCGGCGTCAACATGGCGATTGAATGCCTGGAGGCGTGCGTTGAACAGTTCGGGGCGAACATCTTCGTGTATCACGAAATTGTCCATAACCGCTATGTGGTCGAGCGCTTCACCCAGCAGGGGGTGAAGTTCGTCAATGAAATTGAAGATGTCCCGTTCGGGGCGATTCTGCTGTACAGCGCCCATGGAGTCTCTCCGGAAGTGCGCGAACGGGCGAAGTCCCGCAATCTGCTGGCGATCGACGCCACTTGTCCCCTGGTGACGAAAGTTCATCTGGAGGCGGTCAAATATGCCCGGGCTGGCTACAACATCATTCTGATCGGTCACGACGGGCACGATGAGGTGATCGGCACCATGGGGGAAGCTCCAGAGAGCATTACCCTGGTGGAAACGCCTGAAGATGTGGACCGACTGCAGTTTCCACCAGAAGCCCGACTGGCCTATCTCACGCAGACCACGCTGAGCGTGGAAGAAGCCAGTCAGGTGATCAGCCGGTTGAAGCAGCAGTTTCCCGGCATTGAATCCCCGCCGAAGGAAGACATCTGCTATGCGACGACCAATCGGCAGCATGCCGTGCGCGAACTGATCGGCCAGGGAGATCTGCTACTGGTGCTGGGAAGTCAGAACAGTTCCAACAGCCGCCGCCTGATGGAAATCGGGCTGGCCAGCGGCAAGCCAGCCTATCTGGTGGATGGCCGGCATGAACTGCAGCGGGAATGGTTCCAGGACATCGGCTGTGTCATTGTGACGGCCGGTGCCAGCGCCCCGGAGGTCGTCGTGGAAGGCTGTCTGGATTATCTGGCAGAGAACTTCGGTGCCACGGTGGAGGTCGTCACGACGCGGGAAGAACACGTCACGTTTCCGCTGCCTCGCGAACTTCGGCAGCTGCGGGCGAAAGCCGGGACCGCCTGATCGGCAGCTTTCCGCAGGCCGCCAGCACGGCATCAGTCAGGCGCACCTGTCATCAGGTAATGAGGCACCCCTGCAGTCCGGCATCTCTGCAAGTCGGCATCTCTGAGTCGGACGTCCCTGCGTTCGTTCCGCATTTCCTGCATGCGGAACGACTTCACGGTTTCGTATCCCCTGCCATCGCTCGAAGGGAGGGGGCGTCCGTATTCCGGCAGTGAAACGCGGGAAATGCGCTGTCTGAAGTGGGGCCGGGGCGTCGGTGGCTCAGTGCTGCTGGCTGCGGAGATAAATCATCTGGCGAGCCCGTTCCACGGCCTGGGCCTTCTGAGCGAATCCCGAGGGATCATGCGGAGTCGAAGCCAGTGCCGCGGCCAGATCTTCGCGGGCTTTTTCCAGCGAGATCGTTGCCACCAGCATTGCCCGGCCGGTCAGAATGGTGACGATGGAGCCTTTGATCTGCACGAAGCCGCCGTCGATGAAATAATGTTCGGAGTTGCCGGAGAGTGACTCGAACTTGAGTTCGCCGATTCCCAGCCGCCCGACCAGCGGGGCGCGGCCTGGCAGGACTCCGATCTGCCCGTCGTCCAGTGGAAAGCGAAGCGATCCGACCGGCTGATTGAGCAGGGTCTTTTCCGGAGTCACCAGAACCAGTCGAAGTTCTTTCGTGGCGATCATGGCAAACACGGGCCTGGGATAAAGGAGTCTGAAACAGTGTTTCCCGTCGACACTCTGCGGAAGTGCTGCCGCCTGATGCAGGCGATGGCGTTCCGCTGGGCGAAAACCGGGTTGTTCAAAAATCGAGGGCGAAAACCGGGAGGCGTGCGGACACGCATTTTCCCAGGGAGGATTTTGTCCATTGTGATTCGGCGTCGAACCTGCTGGAGCGGCACCGAATCACAGGCTGTGCAGTCCGGGATTCAGTTCCCCTGCGCCATGCGCTGGGCCTGTTCGGCAGCTTCCTGAATGCCGCCGACATACATGAAGGCGCTTTCGGGAAGATGATCCCATTTTCCGTTGCAGAGTTCTTCGAACGAGGTGATGGTCTCTTCCAGCGAGGTGAATTTTCCTTCCTTGCCGGTGAACACCTGGGCCACGAAGAACGGCTGTGACAGGAAGCGTTCGATCCGGCGGGCACGATGCACCACCTGTTTGTCGTCTTCCGACAGTTCTTCCACCCCGAGAATCGCGATGATGTCCTGCAGTTCGCGGTAACGCTGCAGAATCTGCTGCACGCGACGGGCGATGGCATAATGCCGTTCCCCGACCACGTTCGGATCGAGAATTCGCGATGAGGATGCCAAGGGATCGATCGCGGGATAGATCCCTTTTTCCGAAATCTTTCGTTCCAGATAAATGAATGCATCCAGATGGCTGAAGGCGGTTGCCGGGGCGGGATCGGTCGGGTCGTCGGCCGGCACATACACAGCCTGCACCGAGGTGATGGCCCCCTTCTTGGTGGAGGTGATCCGCTCCTGCAGCTGCCCGAGTTCCGTTCCCAGGGTCGGCTGATATCCCACGGCCGACGGCATGCGGCCCAGCAGAGCCGACACTTCGGAACCGGCCTGGGAGAACCGGAAGATGTTGTCGATGAACAGCAGGGTGTCGGCCCCGGTGGTGTCGCGGAACCATTCGGCCATGGTCAGGCCGGTCAGGGCGACACGCAGACGGGCACCGGGCGGTTCGTTCATCTGTCCGAAGACCATGCAGGTCTGTTCAATCACCGAACGGCCGGTATCGCCGATCTGGGTTTCCTGCATTTCCAGCCACAGGTCGTTTCCTTCGCGGGTTCGTTCTCCCACGCCGGCAAACACCGAGAAGCCCCCGTGTTCCCGGGCGATACGGGCGATCAGCTCGGTGAGAATCACGGTCTTTCCCAGACCGGCCCCGCCGAACAGACCGGCTTTTCCACCGCGGACGAACGGTGTCAGCAGGTCGATCACCTTGATCCCGGTTTCGAAGACTTCCGTTTTGGAAGAGAGATCCTGCAGGCTGGGAGCCGGACGGTGAATCGGCCAGCGTTCGGCGGCGTTGACTGGTCCCCGGCCGTCGATCGGTTCGCCGAGGACGTTGAACACCCGGCTCAGGGTTTCTTTTCCGACCGGGACAGAGACCGGCGAACCGGTGTCGGTCACTTCCATGCCGCGCACCATGCCGTCGGTGCTGCCCAGGGCTACGCAGCGGACACGTCCGCCGCCCAGGTGCTGCTGCACTTCGCCGGTGACGTTGATCTTCACGCCTTTGATCTCGGCGTTCACCTGAATGGCGTTATAGATCTTGGGTAGGGCGTCTTCGGCAAATTCGACGTCAAATGTCGAGCCGATGATCTGAGTCACCCGGCCGATTGAGGATGCGGTTGCTGTGCTCATGGTTTTTCGCAATTCATCTGGTCAATCGCTCCCGGCATCAGGCGGCCGTCGCGATCGACAGGTCATCAAGTTCACAAATTTATGGACTGGCGGCACAGGGACCACAGGCGGCGTTTCCCTGTGACGGGTTTCCCTGTGAAAGTTCCGGACAGATCAGGCCAGTGCGGCGGCTCCGCCGATGATTTCGGCGAGTTCCGACGTGATCTGGGTCTGACGTGCCCGATTGTACAATTGGGAAATATCCCGGATCATTTCGTCCGCGTTTTCTGTGGCCGACTTCATGGCCACCATACGGGCGATCTGTTCACCGACTGCAGCATCGAGGAAGCACTTGAAGAAGCGTGCCTTGAATGCGGCGGGCACGATTTCTTCCAGAATCTCTTCCGCGCTGGGCAGAAATTCGAAGTCCACCGGATGATTGGTCTGCCCGGCGTCGGCTCCCTGAGGAGCGGTGGCCAGATCACCAAACGGCAGCAGGGTTTCGACCACCGGCACCTGCCGGGCGGACGACAGGAACTGCTGATAAACGACATCGAGGCGATGCAGCCGTCCGGCAATGAATTCCGAAACGTATCGGTCGGCGATCTGGTTGACTTCGTCGAACGACGGCTTGTCTTCGAACTGGGTGAAGCTCTGTGCGACCGTCCGTTTTTCGAACTTCATGAAGGAGAGTCCCCGTTTTCCGGAGACTTCCACGGTCACATTCTGGCCGGCGGCCTGAATCTGGCGGATGCGGGTAATGGCTGTCCGCAGAATTCCCCCGTTGTAGCCTCCGCACAGACCCCGGTTCGACGACAGCACCAGCACTGTGACGTTGTTCACATGATCCGGCTGTTTGAGCAGCGGATGATTGAACTCCAGGTTCGAACGGGCCAGATCCGCAACAATCTCGTTGATTTTGCGGGTATAGGCCGCTGCTTCGGTGGCGCGGTCCATCGCTTTCTTGAACCGCGCGGTGGCGATGAGTTCCATCGTCCGCGTGATCTTGCGAATGTTTTTCACCGCCTTGCGGCGTTTTACCAGCGCACGTGCTTTGGCCATGAGAAAGTCGGTCAGGATTCAGGAGTAAGGGGAGCAGGAATCAGGGACGGAGTTCGTCCACTAAGCCTTTGCTGTCACAGCAGCAGGCTTCTGCTGGGACTGAATGCGCTGCTGGAATTCCGCCAGGGCGGCTTTCAGCTGCGATTCGATTTCGTCCGTCAGGGCCAGTTCCCGGATCAGGGCGTTCCGCACTTCGCTCTTTTCATCCTGCATGAAGGTCAGCAGTTGTTTTTCGGTTTCGGCCACCTGCGCGACTGGAACCTTGTCGAAGTAGCCTTTGGTGCCGGCGTAAATCGAAATCACTTCGTCGGCCACGGTCAACGGCTGATACTGCGGCTGCTTCAGCAGTTCGACCATGCGATAACCGCGGTCGAGCTGCCGCTGCGTGGCGGCATCGAGTTCTGTTCCCAGCTGCGCGAAGGCTTCCAGTTCGCGGAAGGCGGCCAGGTCGAGTCGCAGGGAGCCGGCGATTTTCTTCATGGCCTTGGTCTGGGCGTTGCCCCCCACGCGGGAGACCGAAATCCCCACGTTGATGGCTGGACGTACTCCGGCGAAGAACAGGTCGGGCTCCAGATAGATCTGGCCGTCTGTAATTGAAATCACGTTGGTCGGAATGTAGGCCGACACTTCCCCTTCCAGGGTTTCGATGATCGGCAGGGTCGTCATCGAGCCGCCTCCCAGTTCGTCGTTCAGCTTGGCAGCCCGCTCGAGCAGACGGCTGTGACAGTAGAACACGTCCCCGGGATAGGCTTCGCGTCCAGGCGGACGCCGCATCAGCAGAGAGAGCTGGCGATAGGCCTGGGCCTGCTTAGTCAGATCGTCATACACGCACAGGGTGTGCTTGCCTTCGTGCATGAAATATTCGGCAATGGCCGCCCCGGCATACGGGGCGATGTACTGCAGCGGGGCCGGATCGGCAGCGGAGGCGGCCACGACCACGGTGTAATCCATGGCACCGGCAGCCGTCAGGGCTTCCACCACGGCACCGACGTTGGCGGCGCGCTGTCCACAGGCGACGTAGATGCAAATGACGTCGCCACCCTTCTGGTTGATGATCGTGTCGACAGCGATGGCCGTTTTGCCGGTTTTGCGGTCTCCGATGATCAGCTGGCGCTGGCCCCGCCCGACCGGAGTCATGGCGTCGATGGCTTTGATGCCGGTCTGCAGCGGCTGCTTGACCGGCTGGCGCTGGGCCACGCCGGGAGCCGGGCTTTCCACCGGACGGGTGGTGCTGGTGATGATCGGGCCTTTTCCGTCCAGGGGATTTCCCAGCGGGTCCACGACACGACCGATCAGGGCCGGGCCGACGGGCACCGACAGCAGGGCTCCCGTGGTTTTGACCTGATCGCCTTCTTCGATCCCCAGGTAATCACCCAGAATGATGATCCCCACCGAGGATTCTTCCATGTTGAAGCACAGGCCCCGGGTGCCGTTGGAAAACTCGACCATTTCCCCGGCCATGGCCGAAGACAGGCCGACGGCGCGCGCAATCCCGTCGCCGACCTCGATCACGCGGCCGACTTCTGCCGTCTGAACCTGACCCTGAAAGCTTTCAATTTCCTTCTGGAGAACTGAAGCGATCTCGTCCGCTTTGAATTTCATAGAGATAACCCTTTTGCAGTCGCTGGTGCAGGTTGTTCAGACGCGCCTTCAGCGACCCGTCGTAAACTGTGTCTCCCACCTGAATCACCAGACCGCCGATCAGATCGGGTTCGACCGACGGAATCAGCAGCGGTTCGAGATTCAGTGTGGATTGAATGCGTTGTTTGATGTTGTGCAGCTGTTCATCCGACAACGGGATGGCGCTGCGGACGTGAATGCGTTTTTTTCCGGCCCGGCGTTCGAATTCGAGCCAGGCTTCATGGACCACCTGCGAAAACAGCGACAGCCGATCGTGTTCGGCCAGCACCCGCAGGAAGTTTGCGAAAGTCGGTGAGGAGACCGGCTGAACGGTCCGGGCCAGCAAGTCCTGTTTCTGGTCACTGCTCAGCAGCTGGGTCGTCAGCAGGTTGTGGAGTTCCGGGAAGCGTGCCAGCACGTCGTCCTGAAACGAAGTCAGTTCTTCCAGCGGCTCTTCCATGCCGGCCGACCGGGCGGCATCGAGATAAGCGATGGCATACACCCGGGCCAGCGCCTTGGAATTCGGATCTTCCAAAACGTGTGCAGGTCGGGTTGTGGGAGTCGCTTCGGACATGGGCGAACTTCGCTGGCGTCAATGAGGAGTAACGGCAATTCTGAACGTGTCGATCCGGCCGGTCCGTCTGGATCAGCGGGAGTCGGATGCGAAACCATTCAGGGCTTCGGCAATCAGTCGGGCATGGTCGTCTGCCTGCAGGCCTGACCGTAACCGGTTTTCGGCCAACCGGGTCACCTTGCTGGCCAGTGTCGAAAAGATGTCATGCAGTGAGCCGTCCCGGCTGCGGCTGACTTCGAGTTCGGCACGCTGCCGGGCAATCTGCACTTCCTGTTCGGCAATCGCCAGAATGTCATTCTGGGCAGAAACCGCATCACGCTGGGCTTCGGCCAGAATCTCCCGGATGTTGCCGTCCAGGGACTGAATCCGGGACTTGGCATCGCGCAGGCCGGCCTGGGCACTGGACAGATGGCTTTCGGCCAGCTGAATCGCCGAGGCTTCGGCCTGTTCCCGCTCGGACATGGTCCGCAGCAGCAGATCCCAGAGTCCCAGCTTTTTGACGGCCAGGATCACGCCCAGAAAGGCGATCAGAGACCAGAACGGCAGGTCGGACCAGATCGAATACGGAGCAGCATGAGGATCGGTTGCGGCCGGGGAATGCTCTGCCGGCGCGGCCGGCTCTGAAGCCGCCGGGGCAGTCTCCTGCGCCGGGCTGGCAACGGGCAGGCCCAGGCAGGCGATGGCCAGGATGGATCCCAGCAGTGTCAGTTGCAGAGCGCGCCTCAACATATCAGCGTGATTCCTCAATGGCCTGGTGGATGTCATCCGGCCGGGCATTTCGATTTTTCGGGGAACAATGCTTTTTTCTGGAGAGCCTGCGGCAGAAGCCGGCCTGAGACAGGCATCGTCTTCCGTTGAGCGGGCCATTATCCACAAAAAAGCCAATGCCCACACTCCCTGTTGTGATTCCGCAATCGCAACGGTTACAGCCGCACTCCGGAAAGTTGTTCAGTCGCCAGACCAGCCTGCTGGTCGGCCACCTGTTCCAGCGTATTCAATGCTTCGGCTCGCGCCTGGGCAATGGCCGCCAGAGCTTCCTGTTTCATCCGCTGGGCCGAGGCTTCCGCTTCCGCCAGGATGGCCGTTTTTCGGGCTTCCGCATCGGCACGCGCCTGAGCCATGATGGCCGCCACCTGCTGATGAACTTCCGCCAGACGCTGCTCTGCCTGATCGGCCAGCTGGCGCACTTCAGCCTGTGCTGTCAGGGCATCAGCTTCGGCCTGGGCAATTCGCCCTTCCCGGGAGCTGAGCCCGTGAATCAGCGGCTGCCAGACCAGTGACCGCGACAGGGCCACAAATCCGCCGAATACCACCAGGGTGAACACGAACATGGTCACATCAAAATTCAGCGGAGGCTGATTGTAGTCCGGGCCAGAATGACTGGAGCCGGTCTGATGGTCCGCAGGTTCACTGTCCGTGACATGTCCCTCGGCCTGAACGGTCGGCACGGCGTCCGGCCCGGCTTCCTGCGCAAACGCAGGAGAGTTCAGGGCGCACAGAACCGCTCCGGCCAGGAAGGCCGTGGTCCACAGGGAGTTTCGGAATCTGGATGGCTGGCACATGCTGCACTCGCACACAACTGATATCAGGCGGACCTGAAGACCCTTTCCGGAGAAGCCGGCGACGCATTGTCGCAATGGGATCTCCGGTCAGACAGTCTGCAGGGCAACGGCAGTTCCGGAACTGTCAGGCTGGATGGAGTCAATCCAAAGTCTTCGGGTGAGTATCACGCATCGCGAGCGGCCTTACGAGCCGCAGACAATGTGGCACCTGCCGAAGATCCAGGCCTGACAGGGCACTTAGCGGGCGAAGCAGACGATCAGAGCCAGCAGGGTGACCCCTTCGATCAGGGCTGCGGCGAGAATCATTCCCCCGCGAATGTCCCCGGCGGCTTCCGGCTGGCGGGCCATTCCTTCCATGGCGGCAGCACCGATCTTGCCGATCCCGATGCCGGCTCCGATGATGATCATGCCGGCTCCGATGGTCGGGCCGAAGTTCAGAGCACTGCCGGCACCTTCTGCGGCGAATGCAGGATTCGCGAACACAAACAGGGCGGCGATGACAGTTGAGCACAGCTGACAGAAACGATTCACTTGTAAACTCCTCACTTGGAAAGGCTCGAACTCGAAATTTTGCAAAAAAACGCTGCAGGCAGCGGTTTCCATCTCTTCTTTGCAGGACCGCAGGCATGGTCGCTTCAATACTGAAGATGCCTGCGCCCTGCTCTGACTTACGGACTTTTTGACAATTTCCTGCGGGGGGGGCGGGAAACAACTCATCAGGTCGGTCAGTGTTCGTGCAGTGACATCGCGATGAAGATCGTCGACAGAAATGCGAACACATAAGCCTGGATAAAGGCCACCAACAGTTCCAGCAGCCCGACACCGATCTGCCCCAGCAGACTTCCTGTCAGCACGGTTCCATACAGCACCGGGTTGAACTGGTTGTCGATTGCCAGGGCAATGAACCCCAGAATGGCTGCCAGTGCGGTATGACCGCCCATCATGTTTGCGAACAGACGCACGGCCAGCACGGAATGTTTGATGAACAGCCCGATGACTTCGATGACAAACAGCAGCCCGATCAGAATGTATTTCAGCGGGCCGGGAGCGTCGACCGCCGGCACCAGATGTGTCCAGAAGCCGATCGGCCCGTTCTGCTGCACTCCATAAAAGAAGGTCGCCCCGAAAGCGACGACAGCCAGGGCGGCCGTGACGCTCAGATTGCCGGTGGCAGATCCTGCCCAGGGAAGAGCTCCCAGCAGGTTGCAGAACAGGATGAAGAAGAAGCTGGACCAGACAAACGGCAGAAAGCGGTCGGCCGGATGTGATTTGACGGCATTGGCCACGATGGCCTGCGGATCCAGGTGGGCGGCATCTTCCAGGCAGTGCTGGTGACCATGGCCGACGTCAGCCGCGTGGTGGGCATGCGGATCGCCAATCACCGGGCGGACCAGCTCATCACGCAGATAAACCGCCAGCATTTCCCAGAAATTCCAGAACCAGCCTTGCGCCACCTGTCCCTGTGAAATTCGCCGGGCCAGCCCGCGAAAGATGAGGAAGACAAGAATCGCGGCCACGACCTGCAGCAGCATGAACCTGGTGAGCGCAAACCCTCCCGGTGATGGAATAGGGAGAGTCCAGCCGAACGGGAGTTCAAAGCTCTGGAAATCGTAGACGTGATGAAAGGTGCCGTGTGCGGCTAAAATCGACATGCACGAACCTAATTCCGGACGACGAACGCCGTTCAGTCAGATCGGACCTGCTTCAGGCGTTTCTGCCCGTCCACCTGGCGAAATAACAGCCATGTTTCGACGAACAGGTTTGCCACATACGTGGTGCCTAAAGTCACAAAATAGGATTGATTCCAACAGTCAAATCCGACGGCGATCAGGCAGCCTGTTCCCAGGGTCAGTCCCATCCGGACCAGAGGGCCCGCCAGAAGTGCTGAAACACCGGTGCCAAATTGCTGAAAAAAAATGACCGTAGCCAGACCGGCCTGCAGGGAGACACCCCCGGCCAGTGCAGCTGAAATGATTTCACCTCTCCCGGATTTCCAGGCAAAGCCTCCGGCGCACAGTGCGGTCACGACCGCCGTTGCCAGAAACACAGTGATTGCCTGGGCTATCAGGTGCCACGAACAAAACCGCTCAGTTGGTGATGAAGTGTTCACCGCGTGTGGACCGCGAAATGCTTTGTTCAGGCGTTCGAACTACTCTGCTCTTCCCCCGGGGCGCAACACCCTTCAGGGCCGGGCCTGTTCTGAAAATGTTTCTCGATGGTCGGTTTCGACATCACTTTCCGGGTCGCTCAATCATGCGGACCAGCAACCAGAGGTGAGTCATGGATACGATCAGTCCCAGGCAGCTCCCTCCCGCCAGAAGCCAGGGCCCCGTCCCCCATTGCTGATCGCCCCGGTATCCCAGGAACACGAACAGGGCGAGTTCCAGGGAGACCCCGGAAAGCTGGGTTGCCAGGTAGGGATCCAGCCACGATGCCCGTTGAGGAGGCCTGTTTTTCGCTTCCACCTGATCGTTTCCACTGCAGGTGAAATGGCTTTCGAGACAGACTTGTTGATCGTTGCGGGAGTCTACTTGTGCTGAAATCTGAAGTCAAAGCACACTCGGTTGACGCCCGGGGCGAATCCTCAAAAATGGGGGGAGCTTCGCTCAGCGGCCGTGTGATCCGGCGCCCGATTTCCGCTGCTGGGCGACCGATCGTAGCGAATCTTTGCTTTGGGGAGTCGTAATTCTTTCGAAAGACGCCTGAAACATGTTCTTTAGAATTTCGATTCCTGATGATGGGAAATTTTGTGGCCCCGGCAGAATTCCTTTTTCAGGGGGCCAGTTCTGTCGGAAGGGCTGCCTCCTCCGGCGGAGACCGGTCGCCACCGGTCAGACAGACGCCAGAGTCGCCCTGTGAGGGAATCAGTGCCTCATCGACTCGAAAAATCGGGGGGATCTCAACGCAAAATCCGACGCTGGAGGACGTTTCGTGATGGCGTCCTCCCCAGTTCAAGCCCTGACAGGGCACCGGGGAAATTCAGCACGTTTATCTGATTTTCTGATTTGTTCAGGGTTCACGAAACCGCCAGAAGGTGGAGAATCGGGAAATCCATGAGCCAGACTCAACATGATGCCCTGCAGCTGGAGGAGGTCGGCGACCGCTGGTTGCACATCCACTGGCAGGTGAGCCACAAAACCCAGGCCCGCGCCGAATCGGCGATGGGGCGCGAAGCCCACCGTTCCACCCGGCTGTTGCGCCTGCACTGCGTCGATCAGGGGGAGGATGGCCCTCCCAGCAAACAGCTGGTGCAGGAACTGGAACTGCCGGACGGCGTTCTGGAATGGTTCGTGCGTATCCCGACGGATGCGATCGTCTGGCAGGTGGAAATTGGGATCCGCTTCGGCAAAGGGCGGTTTTTCTCCCTGCTGCATTCCAGCCCGGTCACTCTGAGCCCGCGTCGCGCCCGTCCGACAGGCAGCGAAAGTCCGTTCTCTCCGTGGTCTCTCAGCGAAACTCTGGAAGGGGGAAGTCCTCCGCAGCTCGAAATTCAGGGAACATTTGTCCTGTCCGGAAAAACCCGGCCCCAGGCCCGGGTGCTTGTCGACGACCGGACCGTTCCAGTCGATACGGCCACCGGACTGTTCGAATGGCGGTTGCCGCTCGAAAACGGTCGCCTGGTGGTTCCGGTGAATGTGACCGATGCCGGACAGATCCGGCGGGCCTTGCTCGCCATTGAAACCAACTTTCACCTGCTCGCTCCGGAACCGATGAGCGAAGACTGATCGCTTGCAGTCTCTCATGTTGTCAGCGAGCATTGGCCTCGTTCAGAATGCATTTCCATCGCGCGAAGCCTGTGCCTGTCTGGCGTCAGTGAGACGTGATCGTCCCGGACTCTGCGGGCGCAGACGGAAGCCGTCTGCTTCCGGAGCTGTGATTTCTCCCGTAGTATTTGAGAGGCTGAGTGTTGAGGGGCCGCGAGCCGTGACAACACATCTCAATGGATGAGGACTTGCATGCCGTGAGCGGATTGGGGTCAGTGATGTCAGGGGGGTTATGTCCAGCGTCGTGCGGTTTGCCAGCGATCTGATTGCCTTCGACTCGGTGAGTTCGAAGTCGAATGTTCCGGTCACCGACTGTGTTGAGCAATGGCTCAAGGCATGGGGATTTCAGACCGAGCGGATCGATTACACCGACCCGGTTGGCGTGCTTAAGGCGAATCTGGTGGCCCGTCTGGGCACCGGAACCGGCGGCATGGCCTATTTCTGCCATACCGATGTCGTCCCGGTGCTCAACTGGAGCCTGCCGCACGGCCCGTTTGAAGCCACCGTGCGCGAGGGGCGGCTGTATGGGCGGGGAAGCACCGACATGAAAGGCTCTCTGGCCTGCATGCTGGCGGCCGTCTCGGACCGGCTGTCGTCTCCGCTGCAGGCTCCGATCTACATCTGCTGCACGGCCGATGAGGAAGTCGGCATGTTCGGTGCCCTGGAAGTCGCCCGGCGGTCCCGGCTGTATCGAGAAATCGTGGCCGGAAAAAGCCGGTCCATTATCGGGGAGCCGACCGGTCTGGGCGTGATTCATGGCCACAAAGGAGGCTGTGCCCTGCGGATTGTCTCGAAAGGTCTTGCGGCGCACTCCAGCACCGGCAAGGGAATCAACGCAAACTGGAAAATGATTCCGTTTCTGCAGGCCATGCTGCAGCTGCATCAGGAACTGGAAACCGATCCCCGGTGGCAGAGTGATCTGTTTACCCCGTCCACGATGTCCATGAACATCGTCATCAATGACGGCAATCAGGCCGTCAACGTCACCTCAGGCGAAAGTGTCTGCAAGCTCTATCTGCGCGCCATGCCGGAGTTGAATATCGACCCGATCCTGGCACGCATCGAAACCGAAGCCGCCCGGAACGGCCTGGAATGTTCGCAGGTGTTTCGGGCGACGCCGTTCTTTCGTGACCCGCAATCCCCGTTTGTGCAGGAATGCCTGCGTTTTTCTCCGCAGAATGAATCGCGGACGGTGGCCTATGGAACCGATGCCGGGCGCTTCAGCGAGCTGGAAAACTGTGTGATCATGGGGCCGGGAGATATTGCCCAGGCGCACACCGTGGATGAATGGATCGGCCTGGACGACCTGGAACAGGGTGTGGCGGCTTATGGGGCCATGATCGATGCCTGGTGCCGATGAAACTGCCAGTGAAGAATTCCAGTGAAGCCGCCGGCGATCAGGCCGGGGAAAGCTGTTCTGTCGGAAGTGTTCCGCAGAGACTGCAGCATCAGCACCGGCAGGGAGATTTTCGGATGATGCCTGCGGAGCGTGACGTTCGGTTGAGGGCCGCGGCAAAACCTCTCCAGTGAGGAGAATTTCTTTTCCGCGAGCGGATCACGGAAGGTTTTGTCAGGGGTTTTTGATTGGGGATGAGATCAGGAGTGGCTGTTCATGCGTCTGTTTGAAGGGACTCCCTTCGATCGTCCTCCTCACTGCGAACGGTGCGGTCGGCTTGAATCGGAATGTACCTGCCTGCCGGAACCGGAGCCGCGGACTCCGGCCGGAAAGCAGCAGGTGAAGCTGGTGGTCGAGCATCGCAAAGGCAAGCGGACCGTCACGACCGTTCGGGGGCTGGCAGATGAAGGGACGCATCTGAGCGAAGTGCTGACGGCGCTGAAGCAGGCCTGCGGTGCCGGGGGGACAATTCAGGACGGAATTCTGGAGCTGCAGGGAGAACAGGTGCAGCGCATCGCCGAGGCGCTGACCGCCCGGGGATACCGTGTGCAAAGACCCCAAGGGTGAGCGGGTCCGTGCTGTGCCGGCCGCGTTCTGCCGTGCGATGCATGCTCTGTCGTGCGTCTTCGGTGGGCATGTCACGGAAAAATTACATATGATTCTCTGTAGCCGTTCAGAGAATCGGCCTTCAATGTGATGCGACCCGCGTTGCCACTCGCGTGAATCAAATGCTTCCTTCTTTCGTGCTCATCTCCTCTGGCCTGATTGCAGGGATGCCCAGCATCGAGCTGTCCGACATCGGCAAGCTGCGATGGGACTCCATCTCCTTCTTTCTGGTGATCTTTCTCCTGTCTGCCGCCGGGGGGCGCTGGCTCTGGAATCGCCTGACTCTCGATTTTCCTCAGCTGCCGAAAATCACTTACAAAACCGCCCTCAGTGCGACATTCCTGTGGGGCCTGCTGTTTCTGCTGGTTCTGACGATGATCTCCGGCGCCCGCGAACTTCTGACTCCCGGTGCCTGGAGGAAATCAGGGGTGACTTACACTTTGAACGATCCGCAGGTGCCGCTTTCATCCGGTGCAATGCAGCATGAACATCAATGGCATCTGGAAGTGTTACGGTCATTGCTGTGGGCCTATGCCGCCTCTCATGACGGCCAGTTCCCGGCATCGATCGAAACCAGTAGCATTGCCGCTGAACTCTGGAAGCAACCAGGCAGCCGGAATATCAACTATGGATACCATGGCGGTCTGAAACTCAGCGATCCTCCGCAGCCCCTCGTCTTCGAGTATCAGATTGATGCTGCAGCCTCGCCGCTGGCCCTCAGCACGGACGGCTCCATCAAGTCTGTCCCGATTGCAACGGAAGAGGCAACGCCCCGCGGTGCTCCCGAATCAGAAAGGGAAGCGCCATGACCGGGCGACGCAAAGTCCTGCTGTGGATTTTCATCCTGCTCTATTTGTTCTTTGGTCTCTTCGCCACCGCCTTTATTCTGCAGATCCCCTGGCATCTGGCGTTTGGCTGGATTTCATTTTTGATTGCCAATGTTCCGGAAATGAGAGTTTCCGGAGTCAGCCTGGTTTCCGTTGCGATCCTGCTTGTTCTCCTGCTGGTCGGCCTGCAGTTGTTTCTCTCCCAGGGCGCTGCAAACACAAACCTGCGGCGGTGGCACTGGCGCTGGACGTTCAGCATCCTCGGTATTGTGATTCTGATGTTTGCTGCCGGGATCTCCGCAGCTGGCGTGGTTCACCAACTGGGATGGCTGCTGACCGGCCCGGATCGAATGCTCAGAAACAAATTCAATGATCGCCTCACGTCCCGGCAGAATCTCCAATCCATGGGAAAGGCTTTCCATGAGATCACGGAAGAGGATGAGCATTTTCCCCAAGGAGCCCTGTTTGCTGAGAATGGTCAGGCTCTTCACAGCTGGGAGACGCTGCTGCTTCCGCATCTGCCAGCGGATCCATGGCGGCAGTCCGCAATTCACGTTGATGTGAATCTCACAAAACCCTGGACTGATCCTGCGAACGCTGTCGCCATTCACACAAAACTGCCAGTGTTCCTGAACCCGTCGCTGGGACCGGATGAGGTCGGTGGACTGGCTGCCAGTCATTACGCCTGGAACTCCCATCTGCTCGGAATCCCCACGCCGCTGAAAGCCTCGGACATTCAGGATGGCCTCGGCAGCACACTGCTCATTGGGGAAGTGAACACCGGTCATCGTGCCTGGAGCGATCCGATCAACTGGCGCGATCCGGCCATGGGACTGGATTCACATCCTGACACATTCGGCGGAGTTCCCGAAGGGGCATACGTCCACTTCCTGCTCCTCGACGGCTCTTGCCGCATCCTGAGCACAAACATCGGCAAAGAAGTGCTGAAAGCCCTTGCGACCCCTGCCGGCGGGGAAAGTGTTCCGGAATTTTAAGAGCTGTGAACAAAATCGCTCAAATGATGAGAATTTCCTTTCCACGAGCGGATCGCGGAAGGTTTTGTTGGTGGTTTTAAGACTGTCTGCACAATGAGATGGTTCACGCCAGTGGGTGATCGAAGTGATGGATCTGGTTCTGCGCTGGAGCCCAGGCGGGAGGCTCACCCGCTGCATGCCACGCAAAACGGAAGACTCAGCAAGAAGACCTTGCCGTTCGCCCGGGCGGATTAATGGCTGGTGGCGGTCAGGGCGCTGATTCCGACCGCTCCGCGAGACGCAGGCCAGAGTTCCTCCGATTGATGTTCGTCAATCGAGTGTTCCGATTGCAGCCGGTAAACGCCGGCCCCGTTCTCGACAAAGAATTTGCGGAACCACAGCATCTGGCGGACTCGTTCCCGGGGTTGAAGCAGGCGGACTTCAATACCGCGGTCCATCCAGTCGAAAAGCATCCCGAAGAAGCCGCTGGGAACATATTGCACGGCATGCATGTCAATCACAAAGGCCTCCACTCCATCCTGCAGAATGAGGCGAAACAGCGTGTCGCGAATCAGGGACAGGTCGGCCCCATCCCAGATTTCCATCTCACCAATCGTGATCACCGCACCCAGCTCGGAAGTGGTGACATCCAGCCCATGGGTATATTTGCGCTCTGCCATGTGAATTGCCCTGATGGGAACCCTGAAGACCAGCAGACTGCCACGCAACCGGCGGACCGAAACAGGCCCTTTTAGGCGACACATGAGCGTTTGTTGGCTTGTATCTCATTGTGTGGGAATGGTTTGTGTTTGTAGTGGAAAAATCTGGGCGCAGGCCTCATTGGGGAATCATGTTGCCGTGAAACAACACGCCCCGGTGCGGCATGTCGCGAAACGTCCACAGATGTGATTCATGTCGGGCCGGGGCAAGGCGTTTTGCGTTCCCCACGAGATGCCGGGGGAACGCATGTCTCCGGCGGCAGAAGAATGCGTTCTCGAGCCATTCCGGAAGGGGTCTTCGGTGTTCCGCAGGCGATCCAATGGGCATTCCTGCGGGGAATCGCGTCCATTCGCCTGCACCAGAACCATGAACATGGTCTAACTGGCGGAGGGGGAAGCGGTTGGTGCGACGGCCGGGCGGGAGGCGCGATTCACCAGGGCAATGCCGGCGGCCACCAGAATGCCCCCCAGTACCAGGGACCATGAAAGCTGATCGCCGCGCAGCCAGATTCCCAGGGCGACGCCGAAAATCGGGGTGAGAAAGCTGAATACCGACACCTGCGAGGCCCCATGCTTTTTCAGCAGAATGGCGTTCGCCCCGAAGCAGAAGCCGGAGACGATGAAGCCTGAGAACAGCAATGCCACCCAGGCGGAAACCGGGAAAGGCTGACCCGGGAGCGTTTCGAACAGCGGGGCGGTCAGAAAAAAGAGAGCCGTGCCCACGATATCATGCCAGAAAATGGCCGTGGCGGGCGCGATCTGGCGCACGCATTCTTTGGTGTAGATGATTTTGACTGCGAGAATCAGGCCGCTCAGGGTCAGAATCAGATCCCCTTCGATGGTGGGAATGTCCAGGGCCACGGTGGCACCAGGGACCGATTCCAGAAAGACCCAGCCGCAGCCGAAAGTGGCCAGCAGCAGGCCGGCCCATTGCCAGAGGTCGAGTCGGATGGTGCGCGTGATCAGGTGTTCCCAGATCGCCACCCAGAAGATGTAAGAGTTGACCAGAATCGAGGCATGAGAGGTACTCGACCGGTCGGCCCCGATGTTGAAGGTCGCAATCTGCAGATACAGCAGCAGACCCAGAATGTGAACGGGAATCCATTGCTTCCGGGAAAGCCCGACCGGAGTTCGGGTTCCCAGGCACCAGATGATCATGAAGACGGACGCCAGCGCGAACCGCAGACCGCCGACATACAGCGGAGGCATCACATCCATCACGAACTGATTCGAGACAGCGGTTCCTCCCCACAGAACACAGGTCAGGACCGCCAGCACGACCGACCCGGCCGTCAGGGGATCATAGCCAGGGGAAGAGGAACTGGAGGATGTGTTGTCCGGGCGTGCCATGGAAAATCACTGGAGCACAAGCTGCTGCAAGGGGGGGGGGGCCGGCAGAAGTGGGGGCCGTTCGCTGTTCTGGCCGGTCAAAGAGAGGTTTCAATAGGGGCCGGACTGTGCCTTCCAGTCTGGAAACACTTTCCATGAAGACATTGTCTGGGAATCTGCTGCCCGCCGGTTCTGGCGTGTGAAGTCATTCAGGCCCCCTGGCAGAGGCCTTTTATTGGTGGCTTTCTGTCAGAGAATGGGCACTTTCGATGGGGCGCCTGCCAGTTCAACAACATATTTCGGCACGGCATAGCCTGGCAACTGCTGGCGCAGTTCTTCGATCAGGGCTCTGCCGACGGATTGTGCCACTTCAAAATGGGCTGCTCCCTGCACCCGGTCGAGCTGATGCAGGTAATATGGAATGACCCCCAGGTCGACACAGCGTTCGCACAATTCCGCCAGGGACTGGAGAGAATCGTTGACGTTTCGCAGCAGAACCGCCTGATTGAGGACCGGGATGCCGGAGCGGCGCAGCAGGCCCAGGGCATCGGCACAGTCGGCCTGCAGTTCCTGCGCATGATTGGCATGCACGACAAAAATGCTCTGCAGGCGGCCGTGTGTCAGCAGGTGGCACAGGCTGTCGGTCACCCGTTCAGGCAGCACAATGGGCAGTCGGCTGTGAATGCGCAGGCGGCGGATGTGGGGAATGTCGGCCAGCCGGCGAACCAGCAGGTTCAGTCGGCGGTCCGAGAGAATCAGCGGGTCTCCCCCGCTCAGAATGACTTCGTGGATCGATTTGTCGGCCTGCAGCAGGGCGAACGCCGGTTCCCAGTCGGTTTCTGAACGGGGCTCCTGCTGATAGGGAAAATGTCGGCGAAAACAGTAACGGCAATGCACCGCACACGAGCCATGGGCGATCAGCAGGGCGCGCCCTTGATATTTATGCAGCAGGCCAGGTGCCAGCCGGGAAGAATGGTCGCCGACAGGGTCGGTCAGAAAGTCAGGCTGTGTCTCCCGCTCGGCCTGGACCGGCAGAACCTGGCGCAGCAGGGGATCGTCCGGATCACCAGAACGCATGCGGGCGAGATAGCTTTCTGGAACGAGCACCGGAAACCCGGACGGATCTTCCGGCAGGGCCCCGCAGGCAGATGTGGGAAGATTCAGGCGGTTCAGAAGCGTCGGGACGTCTCGAATAGCCGCTGCAAGTGCCTGCTGCCAGGTCGGTTTGGGCGGAATCGAATGCTCAGGCAGGTTTGAAGTCGGCAAGATTTCCCGTGTTGCAGGCATCTGCTATTCTTTCCGGAATCTCCGGGATATCAGCTGCTGGCGAATTTGAAGTCGTCGCCGCAGCAGGTGTTTCGAGGCAAGGAACCCATCAGGGAAATCAGAACTGGAAGAGCCGGGCCGGCATGTGTCAAAAAGCCGGATCGGCGAGTGTGTCACGGTGTCGAAACTTCAGGGTACCGAGACATTTCCATGAAGCTGGCATGTCGTTTTTCGTCGCAATGGACCGGTCCCGAGTGGCAGGTCGCCGGCGGAATCAGGCGGCAGTCAGTCAGGCCGGCACGCCGGAAGCTCTGACCCTGAGACAGATTGAACGATCGACAGACCACAGACGGATTTTCGAACCGCTTTATTCGCGACTCGCTGGAATAAGACAATGCCGCAGATCAATGCCGGGGACTTTCGTAAGGGAATCAAAGTCATCCATGAAGGCGCTCCATATGAAATGATCGAGTGCAATTTCGTCAAGCCGGGGAAAGGTCAGGCTCTGTACAAGACCCGGATTCGCAACCTGCTGACAGGCACCAGCCTCGATATTACCTATCGCAGCGGAGACAGCCTGGAAGAGGCCGACATCCGGAATGCGGATGGAATGTACTCGTATTTCAATGGATCCGAGTACATTTTCATGGATAACGAAAGCTTCGAACAGGTGTCGCTGGCGGCGGAAGTCTGCGGCGATCAGATGAAGTACATCAAGGAAGGGGAACCGACCGGACTGATGTACTGGAATGAACAGCTGATCGGTGTTCAGCCTCCGAAGCACGTCATTCTCGAAGTGACCTATACCGAACCAGGTGCCCGCGGCAATACCGCCACCAACGTTTCAAAGGCCGCCACGGTGGAAACCGGAGCGGAAGTTCAGGTTCCGTCCTTTATTACCACCGGGGAAAAGATCCGCATTTCGGCCGAAACGGGTGAATATCTGGGACGTGCCTGAGTACGCTCCGTCCATGGAGGCAGCACCTGCTGGTCGATTGAAATGCCTGCCGAGACGGGGGCCGGTCAATTGAAGCCGGGCCGGCCTGCTGTCACCGGATGGAATCTCTCGCGTTATCGCGAGCACAGGCTCTCTGTGAAATGGGCCGAATCAGAAAATGCAAAAACGCCGGGGATCATTTCTGATCTCCGGCGTTTTGCGTTCAACGGATCACGACGTTGAACTGGCAGGAAGCAGCTTCGACCGGCAGGCACGAAGTCTTCCAAACAGTCAGACTTCTATTCTTCGGCTTTCACCACGATGAAGGCCGAGTTCTTGCCGCGTTTGATGTGCAGCAGAAGTCCTTTGCTCAGGTCGGCATGATTCACGGCATCGCGAAAATCGCTGGTGCTTTTCACAATCGTGGTTCCCACCCGTTGAATCAGGTCGCCTGACTGCAGTCCGGAGGCATCGGCGGGCGAGCCTCCTTTGACATTGCGGACAACGACGCCTTTCACGTCTTTTTCCAGTCCCAGCTGTTCAGACAGGTCGATCGTCAGTTCCGAGACTTCGACTCCCAGTTTGGAAATCTCTTCGTTGTCCGGCTTGGCCTGTTCGGTGGGACGGTCATTCACCCGGGCGCGGCGCAGGGCGGCCGTATAGTCGTTCGGCATCGGTTCCAGTTTCACCGGGACCGTCACTTCTTCGCCGTTGCGGATGACCTTCATGTCATAGGTCTTGTTCGGTGCCGACCGTTCGACGGAATCCACCAGATCGTCCTGGTCGGTAATGGGATGGCCGTTGAATTCGACAATCACATCGCCCGGCTGCATCTTGGCATTGTCGGCCGGTGTGCGAGGCAACACTTCTTTCACCAGGGCTCCCTTGCCGATGGGGACCTTGAACTGCGGGCGCAGATCATTGGTGAGTTCTTGCAGCTGGACTCCCAGGTAGGAACGTTTCACTTCCCCATGAGCGATCAGCTGCTCGGCGACCCAGCGGACATTCTTCGAAGGAATGGCAAACCCGATGCCGTCATATCCGCCGCTGCGCGAGGAGATGGCGGTGTTGATGCCGACGACTTCCCCATACAGGTTCACCAGCGGGCCGCCGCTATTGCCGGGATTAATGGCCGCGTCGGTCTGCAGATATTCTTCACGCTCATTGATGCCCGGGCCGCGACCGGTCGCGCTGATGATGCCCGAGGTCACCGTCGTGCCGACGTTGAACGGATTCCCCAGGGCCAGCACCCAGTCACCGATCTGCATCTGGCTGCTGTCTCCCAGCGTCAAGGCCGGCAAGGGTTCGTCGCTTTTGATGCGGACAATGGCCACGTCGGAGCGGGGATCGAAATTGCACGAATCGGCGACGATTTCCCGTCCGTCATACAGTTTCACAATGACTTTGTCGGCCCCTTCCACGACATGGCTGTTGGTCAGAATAATCCCTTTGGAATCGACAATGAAGCCGGAGCCGGCCCCTTCGACCTGGGGAGCACGTCGGGGGGCTCCCCGCTGGAAAAACTGCTCCATACGCGGGTTCTGACCGAAGAATTCCTGAAACAGCTGTTCTTCAGGACTCATGGCATTGCGAGGGGAATCGCCATCGCGTTGAGCAATCTGAGGAGGTTTGGCCCGGGTGGTAATGGAGACCACAGCCGGCAGCACCCGATGCGATACTTCACGAAATGCCAGCGACAGGTCTTCCGGAGAATGGGCCGGCGGCGGAGCCAGTGCCGGATGCGGGGGCGTGGATTGTGACATTCCGACCGCGGCTGCCCCCAGGCAGATCCCCCCGACTGCCGTCAGCAGCCAGGCGACGTTGTTCTTCAACTTCATAACTCACTCCTCACATGAAAATTCACTTTTATGGGCAACCCTCCGGAGGCACAGACATCAGGCGGATGCAGCGGGGCCAGGGCCGGGGAATTGTCGTTCGACACACAACAAGCAGGTTGCCGGTTCCCGGGAAGTTCCGCAGAAAATTTCGGAATTCAATTTCAGAAAAACTTTTTCCGGGGGGCAGCGGCCGCTGGGGGGCCTGTCTGGCGGCAGCAGCCTCTGCTCTCCTGAACATCACACCTCGGTGTTCAAAATTCAAGAGGGTTGCCGCGCAGGCAGGACAGAAAAATGCGGGGCCTTGCAGGATGCAACTCCGGAGTTCTGCGAAGTTGTCGGGATGCAGACAGGTGGCTTCGGCGGACACCTGGGGAATCGCCCTGCGCCGCAGGCAAAAAGGCCGTCTTGTGTGCAGGGAACGGGATCTGGCGGTCAGCGGCGGCTTCGGGAAGGACAGGTGCTGTGAGGGCCGCGAACACAACCTCTCACATGGTGAGAATTCCCTTTCCGCGAGCGGATCACGGAAGGTTTTGCGAGGGATTCTTAATTTTTGCGGCGGACCTGCAGGAGCAGATTTCGAGGGAGTCCAATCTGCCCGGTGGTAATTTCTCCGCAATGTTTGCGGCCGGTCGGTGTCAGGAATCCCGGTTTGGGAGCGACCAGCGTGACCGTCATGGTCGCCTGAATGATGCAGTCGGTCTCTGTTCCCAGGTCGCAATCCAGCCCTGAGGGAAGATCCACGGCCAGAACCGGCCGTCCACACTGATTGATGACCGGAATGATGTATTCATAGATCCCGCGAATCGGCCCTGCGCTGCCGGTGCCGAGCAGAGCATCGACCACCCAGCTCGCCCGATGCAGATGCTTCTGCAACTGGGAAAGGTCGTCGGGAATGCGCAGCTCATGCAGGGGAATGTCACTCTTCTGCAGGATCTTCAGGTTGACGGTCGCATCGGGACTGAACTGATCCAGGGGATGAAAAAGGAGGACTTCAACTGGAATGCCCTGCTGTTCCAGCTGCCGCGCCATGACCAGTCCGTCGCCGCCATTGTTGCCTTTTCCGCAGCAGATGCAGATCGGGCTGCTGGTGCAGACTCCCTGCCGCAGCAAGGCTTCCGCGCAGCTGCGGCCGGCATTTTCCATCAGGACCAGGGAAGGAATGCCGAAGCGTTCGATCGCAATCCGGTCCACCATCTGAAGCTGCTTGCGTGCAAGCGTGTTGGCACAGCTCATTGGTCCCTCCATTGTGTTGATCCTGCTGATGATCAGGGCTGCCCGTCCCCTGTTCTGAGGCCGGCTGCCGGAAAACGGATCGCTGTGCTGGCGAGTTCTCGATCATTCGCCTGTCCGGGGAATGTCTTGCTTCCTCCTTTTATGAGATCTTTCTAGGATCATCCGGTCAACACCCTGTGGCAGTCAGATCACATGGTCGGCCGGACTGGCCTGTCTCCGGCACGCGGGATCACTGTCAGGGAACGTTGGCTCTGATGGAGAATCTGATGCGTGCAATTCAGCTCATGGAACCCCGGCATTTTGAATATGTGGAGGTGCCGGAACCGGACCAGCCGGGACCAGGCCAGGCACTCGTGCAGACTCATCGCATGGGCATCTGCGGCACGGATCTCGCCGGATATCTCGGGAAAATGCCGTTTTTTCGCTATCCCCGCATTCCCGGGCACGAACTGGGAGTGGAAGTTCTGGCAGTCGGAGCCGGTGTCTCGAATGTCAGCGCGGGGGACCGGTGCAGCGTCGAACCGTATATGAACTGCGGCGAATGCTTTGCCTGTCGCCGCGGAGCGGGGAACTGCTGTGAAAAGCTGAACGTGATCGGCGTCATGATTGACGGGGGGCTGTGCAGCCGGTTTCTGATTCGGGCCGACAAGCTGCATCCTTCCCGGTCATTGAGCTTCGAACAGCTGGCGCTGGTGGAAACTCTGGCGATCGGCTGCCATGCCACCGATCGCGGGCAGCCTGCGGCAGGCGATCATGTGCTGATTATCGGGGCCGGGCCGATTGGCCTGTCGGTGCTGGAGTTTACGAAGCTGACCGGCGCGACGATCACGGTCATGGACATCAATGAGGAACGGCTCGATTTCTGCCGACGGAACTACGCCGTGCCGCACACGATCTGCTTTCGTGGCGACGGCAGTGAACTGGAAGAGATGCAGCGCATCACAGGGGGCGATCGCTATCTGGTGGTGACCGATGCGACCGGCAACAGCCGATCGATGTCGCAGGCGCTGCAGTTTGTCGCGCAGTCCGGACGTCTGGTCTATGTCGGCATCACGACCGGCGACGTGACGTTTCCGCATCCCTGGATGCATCGGCCGGAGATGACGCTGCTGGGATCTCGGAATGCGATGCCTGCCGACTTTCGCCGGATTATCCGTCTGATCGAAGAGGGGACAATCAACACGGCCCCGTGGATCACGCATCATATTGGTTTCAATGATCTTGTGCGTGATTTTGAGCAGTTCACCCGGCCAGAAACCGGGGCGCTCAAGGCCGTGGTGCATGTCACTCCGTAAGACCCGGGGCAGTGTCTCAGGGACCGGATTTCAGGACCAGTTCTCAGGGGGGGATCTCGGATCTGAGTTCAGGGTCAGGTCTCAGGCAGGTGGGCCTGCAGCAGGCGAGGCCGGGGGCCTGCCATCGGAGCCATGTTCCGGTGCGCGGCAGCGTTCTGTTTATTGCATGTTGATCTTCGAGCGGATGACTTTGGCCACTTCCGTGGTGACGTGACCCAGCCCGGGACTGGAGACAGCGAACCAGAGGGCGGCGGCGAGACCGGCGCAGGCAAAATAATGCATCCACAGATATCGCATCAGCCCCATGGCCGGAGAATGGCTGGACTTGTTATAGCGACGATTCAGCCGGCCGCGGGGAACGTAATACCGTTTCCGGCACATACGGCAGCGTGCCGGCTGATGAAACAAAATCAGGGCCGGAAGGTCATACCATCGCGTCCGTGACAGTCTGAAATCATCACGGAGAGCATCCTGACACATTGACTCCTCCTGTTGTGCAGGAACAACCTTGATCGATCACATGCGATCTAATTTTAATGTCGCGACGAAGGGGTTCAATACGCAGAGATTTTTTGCTGTGAACTTCTTCATGGGGGGGGGGGGGGGGGGGAATCAGGAATTTTTTTGGCAGGGAATTTTTTGGGAGGGGTTTGGGGGGGGGTGAGTGAGTTTAAGAACCCTTCAAAATCCTTTCGGTGTTGCC
>Ga0182738_1001702_pt1 | contig 26982 bp, 32 predicted proteins | sample eDN5th30CBELigMG_FD_128876 | JGI IMG/M metagenome (GOLD analysis project Ga0182738, IMG submission 128876) | Enriched Miracle-Growth compost microbial communities from Emeryville, California, USA - eDNA 5th pass 30_C BE-Lig MG (version 2)... ...
CCCAGGCGGCGCCAAGGACAAGCAGCCGACCGGCGTCGAGGAGCATCTGCGCCGGCAGCGCGAAGCCGCCAAGCGTGCAAGCTGAGCGTGGCAGCCACCGGGCAAGCGCCGGTGGCTGCGATCACGTCCAGAGCGCGGTGCCGTTTCGCTGAAACGGCACCTCGCTCTAACCTCTTGTTTTGACGCATGATGTTTTCTGAAAAGTCTGCAACTTTTCGGCATCATGCTTTAGCGGAGGAATTCATCGATCCGGCGAATGGTGACGCGACGGTTACGCCAATCCTCGTAAGGCGTGTCGATCAGAAGATAATCTTCGCCGTAACCCACGGCTTCGAGCGTGCGCGACGGAATGCCGAACTCCGACACCAGCAGACGTTTCAGCGACGCGGCCCGCCGCTCGGAAAGCGCCTGGTTGGATTCGCGCGATCCGACCGCGTCGGTATGGCCTTCGATGAGGAAGCGGGCCCTGCGGCGGCGGCGCGTGATCTGGTCGAAGGCACGCGCGATCTCCCGCACCTTGCCGAATTCGGAACGCGGGATCTCGGCCGAGCCGAATTCGAAGTTGATGGCCTGGATATCGATCGAGGGTGCGGCGCGCCGAAGATCCGGCCGGCGGCGGAATTCCTGGATGGTGACGCGCTCTTCGGGGCGTACGCGCTTGCGCGGCTCGACGTCCAGCCGGCGCATGATCTGGTCGGAAGTTGGCGCGGCGCGGCTCTGCGCGAAGGCGAGTCCGGGCGTGGCGAGCAGGGCAGCAATGCCGGTCAGGACGTGGCGACGATCCATCGTGATCTCCTTTGTCGTTTGTTCCGGACGCCTCTTTGCCCTCCGCAACCTGAAGATTGGCTGAACGGGCCTGACAGGAAAAACATCGATTGACGAAAACGGCCAAAGCCCCGACAAGCGGGCCAAGCGGACGTGGTGGAACTGGTAGACACAAGAGACTTAAAATCTCTCGGAGCAATCCGTACGGGTTCGATCCCCGTCGTCCGCACCAGCCTTCATGGTCGACGTGCAGCGGGAATGTTCAAGAAAGCGGGAGCGCGAAACGGCTGGCGGGCTCGCCCCTCTGAGCCCCGAGCCGCGCGCCGGCTGAAATGTCCCGCGCCCCCTCTGTATCTTTACGGGACAACGGCGGAAGCTTCCAACGAAACGAAAACTTAACCTTAGCGGCTAAGGTTAATTCTCCGGCTCACTTGGCGTCGATGAAGTCCAGCACCGCCTGGCTGTATTCGTCCGGTGCCTGCAGCATGGCGAAATGGCTGGCATTGGGCAGGATGATCTCCTTGGCGCCGGGAATGACGGAGGCCATGTAGTCCGTGTGCTCACGCTTGATCGCCTCGTCATGGTCGCCGGCAACGACGGCGATCGGCGTGGTGATCTTGGCCAGTTCCTCCTTCGACCAGTTGGGTTGCGTCTCCCACATCTTCGAGATCTGGGCGACGAAGGCGTCGTACTGGTCGGGCGTCTTGGACAGTTTCTTGTAGTCGCGGCCGGAGCGGTCGATGTAGGCGGCGAAGGTCTTGTTGGTCAGAACGCCCGGATCGACGCCGTCGGTGGTGACGTTGGCGGCCTGCGCAAACACTTTCGTCAGCCGTTCGGGGTGATGCAGGGCGATGTCGATGCCGATGATGCCGCCGTCGCTCCAGCCGACGAGTGCCGTCTTGTCGATTTTCAGATGGTCGAGCAAGGCGAGATAATCGGAGGCCATCAGGTCGTAGCCGAAGGGCTCCTCGGTGCGCGTCGAGCGGCCATGGCCGCGTGAATCGGCGATGATGACCTTGTGCGTCTTGGAAAGCGTGGCGACCTGGCTGGCCCAGATGTCGGCGTGGCCGAGGCCGCCATGGATGAGCAGCACCGGATCGCCCTTGCCGAACACGGCGTAATACATCTCGATGCCGTTGACGGGCGCATAGCCGCTCTCGTCGGCCTTCGGCATCGGCGCGGGTTCCGGCAGGGTCTGCCAGCGTTCCTCGGCACTGGCTAGGCCGGGCAGGACGAACAGGGCAAGGACGGACAGCAAAAGGGAAAGACGGGTCATGGCGAACTCCTTCGATGGATGCCGAATGAACCGCTTTCCTCGGCGGAAAGTCAACAAAGCCAACTGGTCAAATCCGGCGCGGCTTGGCAGAGTCACCGCGAAGATTCTTCAGAAACGGTGACGCTGTGAAAAAACCAAGGCCATGGGCGGAGATGGCGACGGAACTGGTGGATGTGGCGACCGGCCGCAAGCCGGCCGATCTCGTCGTGCGGAGTGGCCGCTGGGTGAACGTCTATTCCGGCGAAATCGTGCCGGATACCGACATCGCCATTGTCGGTGGCCGCTTCGCCTATTGCGGGCCGGATGCCAGCCACGCGATCGGTGACAAGACCGTGGTGGTCGAGGCGCAAGGACGCTATCTGGTGCCGGGCCTCTGCGACGCGCACATGCACGTCGAGAGCGGCATGGTAACGGTGACCGAGTTCTGCCGCGCGGTCATCCCGCACGGCACCACCTCCATGTTCATCGACCCGCACGAGATCGCCAACGTGCTTGGCCTTCCCGGTGTCCGGCTAATGCACGACGAGGCGTTGGCGATGCCGATCAATGTCCATGTGCAGATGCCGTCCTGCGTGCCCTCCGCGCCGGGGCTGGAGAATCCCGGCGCCGTCTTGACGGTGAAGGACGTCGAGGAGGCGATGGGCTGGGAAAACATCATCGGCCTGGGCGAGGTGATGAATTTTCCCGGCGTCGCCGCCAACGACCCGGTGATGGCGGGCGAGATCGCCGCCACCATGCGCGCCGGCCGCACCGTCGGTGGCCACTATGCCTCGCCCGATCTCGGCCCTGCCTTCCACGGCTATGTGGCCGGCGGCCCGGAAGACGACCATGAAGGCACGCGCGCCGAGGACGCCATCGCTCGCGTCCGCCAGGGCATGCGCGCGATGCTCAGGCTAGGCTCAGCCTGGTACGACGTCGCTGCGCAGGTCAAGGCGGTGACGGAGAGCGGGCTCGATCCGCGCAACTTCATCCTGTGCACCGATGACAGCCATTCCGGCACGCTGGTCGAGGAAGGCCACATGGACCGCGTCGTGCGCCATGCCATCCGCCAGGGCCTGAAGCCGGTGACGGCGATCCAGATGGCGACGCTGAACACCGCCCAGCATTTCAGGCTGGAGCGCGAACTGGGTTCCATTGCGCCCGGCCGGCTGGCCGATTTCCTCATCGTCTCCGACCTCGCCGAAATGGCCATCGACGACGTCTATGCGCGCGGCGTGCCGCTGGCGAGCAAGGGAAGGCTGGCAATCGATATTCCGGCCTATGACTACCCGGCTTCGGCGAAAAACACGGTGCGGCTCGGCAAGAAGCTCGCGGCGTCCGATTTCGATATCGCCGCACCTGCCGGCGCCAACGAGGCGCGGGTGCGCGTCATCGGCGTCATCGAAAACCAGGCGCCGACCAAGGCGCTGGAGGCGGACCTGGCCGTAGAGAACGGGCTGGTGGCGATGGATCGCGCCAACGACGTCTGCCAGATCGCGCTGGTCGAGCGCCATCGCGGCACCGGCGGCGTCACCAATGCCTTCGTTTCCGGCTTCGGTTACACCGAGGATTGCGCCATCGCCTCCTCGGTGGCGCATGACAGCCACCACATCATCGTCATCGGCACCAACAAGCAGGACATGGCGCTTGCAGCCAACCGGCTGGCCGAGGTCGGCGGCGGTGTCGTGCTCTATTCCAAGGGCAGGGAACTGGCGCTAGTCGAAATGCCCATCGCCGGCCTGATGTCGGACGAGCGCGCCGAGATCGTCGCCGCCAAGGCGCACAAACTGGTGGAAGCCATGCGCTCGGTCGGCTGCACCCTGAACAACGCCTACATGCAGCACTCGCTGCTGGCGCTGGTCGTCATTCCCGAACTGCGCATTTCCGATATCGGGCTGGTGGACGTGCGGACGTTCGAGAAGGTGGAGTTGTTCGTCTAGGGCAGTAAGGCAGTACGGCGTCAGGGCAGTAAGGGAAGAGCAGTCGGGGAACTTCTCATACTGCCTTGCCGCCGTATTGCCCTACTGCCTTATTCTCCCCCCGTCGCCACCGACAGCACCTTGAACGGCGTGGTGATGATGATCTGCGCGACCGAGCCGACCGCCTGGCCGAGGCCGTTGCCGAGCTGCTCGATCGGCTGGCCGGGCAGGGGCGCGCCGGTGGCGAGTGCGGCGGGCGTTTTCAGCTGGTCGCCGAGCAACTGCACAAGCATCGGGTTGTCGGCGAACTTGGCGTGGTTGAGCCTGTCGGCGCCCTTGGTGTTGGTGAGGTCGGCGACGACGACACCGTATTGCGCAAGGTCCGCCGCGTCGCCGTAGTCGCCGACGCGCGGCTTGTCGCCGGAGATGAAGCCGGAAAGCTTGAGCGCCCGGTCGTCGCCGGAAAGCAGGATGGCGAAGGGCTTGTCCGGCTTGCCGTAGCGCATCATCTGCTTCTTGAACACGTCGACGTCGATGTCGGGCGAGGCCAGCACCACGTAGCCGAGCTTGTCGTCGAGGTCGCGGTTGCCTTCGATGGCCAGCTGGCGCAACGCCTCCATCGTCACCCATGTGCCCATGGAGTGGGCGACGATATCGATGCTTTTGGCCTTGGTGCGGGCCAGCATCTTCAGCGTCGCCTCAAGGTCGTCGCGGGCGGCGTTGGCGCTTTCCTTGTCGTAGACATAGCCGGTGATCTTGCCGGCGGACGCCCAGGAAAACAGCACCGGCGTACCCTTGTAGCCGGTGTCGTGGGCGATCTGGGTTATGCGGTAGACGCCATCGTCGAAGCCGTTGTTGAAACCGTGGACGAATACCAGCACCCGGTCGCCGCGCCGGGCGATGTCGGCGCCGACCGCCTTCTGGAACTGGCCGGCATCACCGTAGAGGGTGACGCGCGAAGCGGAAAAATCCTTGGCCGGGTCGCTGGGAGCCGAGCCTCTGGCGCGCTCGATGGCGCCGACCTTGTGGACCTTCGGCACCGTCATCTCGACCTCGGCGAAGCTCGACGTCAGCGAGCGGTCGCCGTCGAACACCTGGCGCGGGTGCTTGGTGGCCTTCTGGCGCGTGGTGACGACGAAGATGTCGTGCGTGGCGGCGATCGCCGATGCCGGCGCCTCGACCGCCGTCTTGTTCAAGAGGTCATGCGTGTTGCGGCCGGCGCAGCCGGTGACCAGCAGCGCGAGTGCGACGATGAAAGCGGTCTTTCCCTGCACCGGCGCGGACCTCGCTGGCGAACGCGACACATGACGACCCCGCCTGCATAAAGCCGACCGCCGCTCCGGTCCAGCCCGCAGGCTACATTGCGCCCGGGCTGGCCTGCTGGTTCAGCTGGATGATGCGGTCGGTCACCTCGCGGTCGCTGGCATAGCCGTCATCCTGTCTCAACCGCTTGCCGAGCAGCGTCACCAGGTCCGGATTGTCGGCGAACTTGGTGTGGTTGAACCTGTCGCCGGCCTTGGCGCCGGACATGTCCACCACCGTCACGCCATAGCTGGTGAGGTCGGTGGCGGCGTTCTTGTAGTCGCCGACGCGCGGCTGCGAGCCGGCGATCATGCTGGAGAGGCGCAGCGCGCGGTCGTCGTCGGAGAGCAGCACTATGAACGGCTTGTCCGGCTTGCCGTAGCGCTGCATCTGGCTCTTGAACACGTCGACGTCGATGTCTGGCGAGGCGAGCACCACATCGCCCAGCTTGCCGCCGAGATTGCGGTTGCCCTCGATGGCAAGCTGACGCAACGCTTCCATCGTCACCCATGTGCCCATCGAATGCGCCACCAGGTCGATGCGGCGCGCACCCGACTGCGCCAGCAGCCTCAGCGTCGCCTCGAGCTGGTCGCGTGCCGCGGCCGCACTTTCCTTATCGTAGACATAGCCTGTCGTGCTGGCGCCCGAGGCCCAGGAAAACAGAACCGGCGTACCGGGATAGCCGGAATCGTGAACGATCTGCGTGAGGCGGTAGACGGCATCGTCGAAGCCGGTGTTGTAGCCGTGCACGAACACCATGACGCGCCCGCCGCGCGCGGCGATGTCGGTGTTCAGCGCCGACTGGAACTTGGCCGCGCTGTCGTAGCCGGTAGCCCGCGAGGCCATGAAATACTTTGACGGATCGTCGGACTTGCCGCGGCTCTTGCGCTCGATCTTGCCGGTCTCGTGGCTTTTCGGCACGGTGATGTTGACGCGCGCGAAGCTGAGCAGCGGCGACCGCTCGCCGTCGAACACCTTGTTGGGATCGTCGGAGCGCTTGCGCGTGGTGGCGATGAAGATGGCGTGGTTGCCGGAAATGTCGGCGATCGAGGCCGTCACCACGGCGCTGCCCAGCAACTCCTCCGGCTTGTGGCCGGCGCAGCCGGCAACAAGGACGGCAAGCACGGCAGCAAGAAGCGTTTTCGGCAGCACTTTCAAGTCCACTTCACTCCGCCACCGGCGCCAGCCCGCGGCTCAAACCCTGATATTTTCGTAAAAAATCTCCCCACAGGGCAAGTGCGGCCAAAGTAAGTCAAGGTCAGCTGGAATCGGCCGGGACATGAGTGCCGGCGGCAAACTGTTGCGCAAAAGTCCGAATGGCGTCAGGAACGCGGTTTCGGTTCTACAGGAAAGATCGCCATGACCAGCTTCGCCGAAAAGGTTTCCAGCGCGGCTGCCGCCATGCGCGAGCTTTTCCCCGAGACGCCATTGCAGGAAAATCCCTACCTGTCGCGCAAATACGGGGCGCGGATCCTGTTGAAGCGCGAGGACCTGACGCCGGTGCGCTCCTACAAGATCAGAGGCGCCTTCAATTTCTTCCGCAAGGCGCTGGCCGCAGGCAACAAGGCCGAGCTTTTCGTCTGCGCCTCGGCCGGTAACCACGCGCAGGGCTTTGCCTATGTCTGCCGCCATTTCGGCAAAAAGGGCGTGGTGTTCATGCCCGTCACCACGCCGCAGCAGAAGATCGACAAGACGCGCCTGTTCGGTGGCGATTTCGTCGAGATCCGGTTGGTCGGCGACTTCTTCGACGACTGCTACCGCGCAGCGATCGAATTCACGGCCGAAAGCGGCGCGCACATGGTGCCGCCCTTCGACCATAAGGACATCATCGAGGGACAGGCGACGGTCGCCCATGAAATCGCCGGGCAGATGGGCACCCGCATGCCTGACATCCTCATGCTGCCGGTCGGCGGCGGCGGGCTGGCAGCGGGCATTTCGCATTATTTCGCCGAGCAGGGCAGGGAGTGCCGCTATGTCTTTTGCGAGCCGGCCGGCGCGCCGAGCCTGAAGGAGAGTCTCGGCGCCGGCCGCCGCGTAAAGCTTGCCAAAGTTGACAACTTCGTCGACGGCGCGGCGGTGGCCGAGATCGGCCGTGAACCGCTTCGCTTCCTCAAGGATTTTCCTGACGATGCGGTGCGGCTGGTGCCGGAAAACCGGCTCTGTGCCACGATGATCGAGATGCTCAACGTCGAGGGCGTGGTGCTGGAGCCCGCCGGCGCGCTGGCCATCGATGCACTGAAGGATTTTGTCAGGAAGGAGATCAGGGGCAAGACGATCGTCTGCGTCGTCTCCGGCGGCAATTTCGACTTCGAGCGGCTGCCGGACGTGAAGGAGCGGGCGCTGCGCTTCGAAGGGCTGAAGAAGTATTTCATCATCCGCTTCCCGCAGCGGCCGGGCGCCTTGCGCGATTTCCTGGAAATGCTGGGGCCGGACGACGACATCGCCCGCTTCGAGTACCTGAAGAAGTCGGCGCGCAATTTCGGCTCGGTGCTGATCGGTATCGAGACGAAGGAACGCCGCAATTTCGACCTGCTGACCGCTCGTTTCGACGCCAACGGCGTGCAGTATCAGGACATCACCGACAACGAGACGCTGGCGGGCTTCATCATATGACAGCGAGGGGGACGATTTTCGTCGCGCTGTTTTCCGGCATCAATGTCGGCGGCAGCCGCATCGTCAAAATGGCCGAATTGCGCGCCTTCTTCGAGGCGCTCGGCTTCACCGCCGTGCAAAGCTATGTGCAGAGCGGCAACGTCGTCTTCCGGGCGGACGAAGGCAACGCCGCCGAACTGGCCGGGACGACCGAGGATGCTTTCGAGACGAAATGGGGCTTCCGCTCGCGTATCATGGTGCGGGACGCCGACTGGCTCGCACGCCGCGTCGCCGAGAACCCATATCCCGAAGTCGTCGACGAGCCGAAGAAGCTCCACCTCTATACGCTGGAGCGCCAGCCGACCAAAGAGGAAGGGAAGCGACTGGCGGACAAATGCACCGGCCCGGAGCATTTCACCGTAAAGGGTGATGCCTTCTACCTTAAGGCGCCGAATGGACTCGGCCATTCCGAATTCGCCAACCTGATCCCACGCACGCTGAAAGTGCCCGGCACGGCGCGCAACTGGCGTACCGTGCTGACGCTGCTGGAAATGGCGAAAGCGGCGGGATAGGCGCGCTCAGCCGGCGTCGCGCTTCCAGTCGAAGACAAGCTCCTCGCGGAAGGCGAAACGCTTGATGTGGTCGGCCACCACCATCTCCAGTCGCTCCAATGCTTCGGCGTCCTGTGCCGTCACGGCGATGTGCAGCGCCGCCGCATCGGCATCCATCACGGTGCGGCCCAGCGAAAGCTCGATCGTGCCGTGAGCCGGATCGAACGCGACCGGAAACTTGTGCGCCCAGTGCTTGCACAACTGCTGGAGATATTTGCTTGCCTGCCCGGTGGCGACGTCGGTGCGGCTGGTCGGCATGTCTTTTCTTCTGGGGTCTACCAGGCGCCGGTGTTCGCCATCGATGCCCACGGCTCGGCCGGCGCCTTGGGTTGGCCCTTTTGCAGGAGTTCGATGGAGATGCCGTCCGGCGAGCGGATGAAGGCCATATGGCCGTCGCGCGGTGGCCGGTTGATGGTGACGCCGCTATCCATCAGGCGCTGGCACAGCGCGTAGATGTCGTCTACTTCATAGGCGAGGTGACCGAAATTGCGGCCGCCCTTGTACTCTTCCGGATCCCAGTTGTAGGTCAGTTCAAGCAGCGGCGCGTGCTCGGCGCTGCCGCTTTGCTCGTCCTCCGGCGCGGCGAGGAAGATCAGCGTGAAGCGCCCTTTGTCGTTCTCGATGCGCCGCACCTCCTTGAGGCCGAACTTGTTGCAGTAGAAGTCGAGCGAGGCATCGATGTCGGCGACACGGACCATCGTATGCAGGTAGCGCATGGGTATCTCCGGAATTGCGGCTGGCGGTTCGGGACGCAACATAGGGTGGGTGTATCGGGGCGGCAACCGCCAAGTATTAGCCGCTGGAAATGACAGCAAAACAGGCGACAACCAACGAGCCGTGAAAAAAGCCCGCGCAGGTCTTGCACACCCCGGAAGCGCAAGTGTTAATCTGGCGTCAAGAATCAGTTTGCTGCACTGACGAAGAAAGGGGGCGCTCGATGGGGGAAAAGGCCTCTTGGATGGGGCAGGATGCGACAGCGGTGGGACACGACGAGGCCGGCGATGGCGCCGATCTTCAAGAGGTCTCCGGCGCAATCAAGTGGTTCGATGTCGCCAAGGGATATGGCTTCATCCTGCCAGACGGCGGCGTCACCGGCGATATCCTCCTTCATGTCACTTGCTTGCGGCGCGACGGCTTCCAGACCGCGCTTGAGGGTGCGCGTGTGGTTTGCCTGGTGCGCAAGGGCGAGCGCGGCCTGCAGGCCTTCCGCGTCCTGTCGATGGATATCACCACCGCCGTCCATCCCGCCGAGATGCAGGAACAGCGTACGCATGTCACCGTCACGCCCGAGAGCGGGCTGGAACGGGCGCTCGTCAAGTGGTTCAACCGCACCAAGGGGTTCGGCTTCCTGACTCGCGGAGAGGGCACCGAGGACATCTTCGTTCACATGGAGACGCTGCGCCGCTACGGCGTCACCGAGTTGCGGCCGGGTCAGGTGGTACTGGTGCGCTTCGGCCGTGGCGACAAGGGGCTGATGGCCGCCGAGATTCATCCGGACGTCGGGACCTTGCCTGTCGCGCACTGAGCGGATGGAAAGCGATGCAGAGGGGCCGCGCTTGCGCGGCCTTTGTTTTGCCGGCCGTCACCGTGGCGAGGGTCGCCGGCTTGGCTTGGCTTTGCCGTGACCGCATGCTTGATGGGCATGCCACGTTTCCGGCCCTTTCCGTGCCGATAAGGGGCCGAGGGCCGGGAAGATGATTGGACGAAAGAGCAGGACCTTGCGATGGCGCGTTTTGGCTGGCTGAAGGCACCGGCGCTCTGCCTCGGAGCGATCCTCGCGGTGATGGCGTTGCTGCGGCCGGCCTGGTCAGGGCCGGCTGAAGGCCAGCCGATGATCCTGCCGGTCGATCCTGCGCCGCTGGTAGCGGTCACAAGCCGGGGTGAGCGCCCGTTCACCATCGAGATCGCCGACGATTCGGGCAAACGGCAGGCCGGCCTGATGTTCCGGCAGGAGATGGCGGATGACCACGGCATGCTGTTCGTCTTCGAGGCCATCCAGCCGGTTGGCTTCTGGATGAGGAATACGCCGATGCCGCTCGACCTGATCTTCATCGGTCAGGACGGCCGCATCAAGGCGATCCGTCAGGGCGAGCCGTTTTCGGAAGCCGTCATCTCGCCGGACGAGCCCGTGCGCTTCGTCTTGGAACTGAAATCCGGCACGGCCGAGAAGAACGGGATCGCCGACGGCGACCTGATCAGGCATCCGGCCATCGCGGCCGCTCCCGTTCCCAGCGAGCCGCCGCCCGACAACGGCGACGCGCCGAACGTCAATGATGGGCAGGGCACGGCGAAATGACGGTTCAGGACACAACCCTGCAATTCTTCCGCCATGACGGCTTCGATCTGGCCTATCTGGACCGTCGGCCGGCGTCCGGCGACGGCGATCCGGTGCTTATGATCCACGGCTTCGCCTCCAGCCACTATGTCAACTGGGTGGCGCCCGGCTGGTTCAAGACCCTCAACGATGCCGGCTACCGGGCGATCGCGCTCGACAATCGCGGCCACGGTTCGTCGTCGAAGAGCTACGAAGCGGCCGACTATACGCCGGCGCGCATGGCTGGCGATGCGGCTGCGCTTCTCGACCATCTCGGCATCGGGCGCGCGCACGTCATGGGCTATTCCATGGGCGCGCGCGTTTCAGCCTTCATGGCGCTGTCCGATCCTGACAAGGTCGCGACGCTAGTGCTTGGTGGATTGGGCATCGGCCTTGTCGACGGCGTCGGCGACTGGGACCCGATCGGCGAGGCGCTGCTGGCCGAGGACGCGGCCAGCATCACCCATGCGCGTGGAAAGATCTTCCGGGCGTTCGCCGACCAGACGCGCAGCGACCGTCGCGCGCTCGCCGCCTGCATTATCGGCTCGCGCGATGAACTGGCCGAGGACCAGGTGGCGCTGATCGCCCAGCCAACGCTGATCGCCGTGGGCACGAAGGACGACATCGCCGGCTCGGCCGAGGAGCTTGCCGCGCTGATGCCGAACGCCACCGCCTTCGCCATCGAAGGGCGCGACCACATGCTGTCGGTCGGCGACAGGAGCTTCAAGCAACGCGTGCTGGAGTTCTATGCGGAGAACGCGCTGTAGGGCGCACGCTGTTTATTCCGTCCGGGCTTTGGGGCCTCGGAACTTGAAGTTCCGAAAAGGGTGCAGATAAAGCCGCTCCAGGCGCTACCCTGCCAGCCTCTTCATCGACCGCGCCATGTTCTCCCGCGCCTGCGCCTCGAACCGGTCCCGGAATTCCGGCGTATGGAAAATATGTGGGCGGGCGAGGAAGTTGTTCAGCACCGCGCCGCGCCCGGCCCGCCACACCGGCTCGTCCACCCAGTCGTATTCGCGTCGTACCGCCTCTTCGTAGGCATCGAAGACATTCGGTTCGGCGCCCAGGATGGACAGGTCCATATCGAGCAACAGGGCGGCGTCGCGAACATGGTCCGGATCGGCGAGGGCAGGGATCTTGTGCGTGGCCGTCGCCTCGATCATCGTGGCGATGCGGTCGATCCGCGTTCCGTCCGTTCGCCCAGCGAGCTTTTGCCGGGCAAGGCCGGCGCTCTGTGCCTCGTTGTCCTTGGCCCGGCTGTCGTAGATGGCGTCGTGGAACCAGATCGCCGCTTCCACCGCCTCCGGATCGGACAGGGCAGCGCAGTATTCGGCGGCCAGCGCCAGCAGTGCCTCGATGTGGGCAAGGCCGTGATAGTGGCGCCCGGGCGCGCGATAGAGATCGGCAAGCTCGGCCTTCAGCGCGGCGTCGAGCAGCGGCGTGCTCATCGGCCGGAAAACCGCGGCTGGCGTTTCCCGCGGAAGGCGGCGCGGCCTTCGGCGTAGTCGGCGCTCTCGAAGGTCCGCGCGCCGGCTGCCCGCGCCGCTTCCGCATCGGCGGCGGTGCCGCTCAGCGTGGCGCGGATGGAAAGCTTGGAAGCCAGGACCGAAAGCGGCGCATTGGTGGCGATCGAGGCCGCGATGCTTGAAGCGCGGGCCTCCAGTTCGTCCGTTGGCACGATCTCCAGGATCAGCCCGGCCGCCAGCGCCGTCTTCGCATCGATGCGGGCGCCGGTGAATGTGAGGTAGCGCGCCATCTGTGGGCCCGCCGCCGCGACGATGTCCTGCATGGCGTCCTGCGGATAGGCCAGCCCCAGCCGCGCCGCCGGCACCGAAAACAGCGCGTCGGGCGCGGCGATCCTCAAATCGGCGGCTGCCGCGAGGCCGAAACCGCCGCCGAAGCAGACGCCGCGGATTGCGGCGATCACCGGCACGCGCGCGTTGCGGACCGCCGCGAAGGCGGCGGAGTTGGCCGTCTCGTAGGCCTCGGCGTTGCCGGCGCCGCGCAGCGTGTCGAATTCCGCGATATCGGCGCCGGCGGAGAAATCGCTGCCGGCACCCGTAAGCACGATGGCACGAATTTCAGCGGAGGCGGAGAACGTTTCGAAGAGCCGGGAAAGCTCCAGCCACAGCGCGTGGCTGATGGCGTTCTTGCGGCGTGGCCGGTTGAGCGTCACCGTGGCAACGCCGCCGGCCGTGCGAACCATCAAGGGTTCCTGTTCCATTGCCGGTTGATTTTGCGTCATCACAAACCACTTGAAGACAGGATAAGGAAAATTCAGTTCACGCCTGTTATCATCTGGCTTATATCAGCGGCCGGATAAGGCAAGCGGCAGCGGAGGCCTTCGATGAACAGCATGACCATGGCCCGTCCGAACGGGCTTCAGCAGGCCGATCCGATCTGGCGCTCGGTCCGCGACGAGGCGATGACCACGGTGGAACGCGACCCGCTGCTGGCGGCGTTCCTCTATTCCACCATCCTCAACCAGGACAGCCTGGAAGAAGCGGTGATCCATCGCCTGGCCGAGCGGCTGGCGCATGAGGACGTCGGCGCCGACCTCATCCGCCAGACCTTCAAGGCGATGCTGGCCGACGATCCGGACTGGTCGTCGGTGGTGCGTGTCGACATCCAGGCCTACTACGACCGCGATCCGGCCTGCGACCGCTTCATCATGCCGGTGCTCTACTTCAAGGGCTTCCACGCCATCCAGACGCATCGCCTGGCACATTGGCTGTGGAACAGGGGCCGGCAGGATTTCGCGCTCTATCTGCAAAGCCGATCCTCCTCGGTCTTCCAGACGGATATCAACCCGGCCGCCCGCATCGGCAAGGGTATCTTCCTCGACCATGCCACCGGCCTCGTCGTCGGCCAGACGGCGGTGATCGAGGACGACGTGTCGATCCTGCACGGTGTGACGCTGGGCGGCACCGGCAAGGCCGGCGGCGACCGCCATCCGAAGATCCGCCACGGCGTGCTGATCGGGGCAGGGGCCAAGATCCTCGGCAACATCGAGATCGGCCATTGCTCGAAGATCGCCGCAGGCTCCGTTGTGCTTTCGGCCGTGCCGCACAACAAGACGGTGGCCGGCGTGCCGGCCCGCGTGGTCGGCGAGACCGGCTGCGACCAGCCGTCGCGCCAGATGGACCAGCTTCTGCCGTCGCAGACGATGGATCACGTCGTCTCCTTCGATATCTGAGCAGGCGCGCCTGCCGGCGCCGATATCTTGTCTCCGCGCGGACGAGGCATAGATGCCTTTACAGCGCCGCAGTCGGCGTGCCAGAAGCCGGCGAGCCAAGCGCGGTGCCGATTGCGCCGTCGCCAGCCGTCCAACCGGAGAAAACCGTTGAAGCCTGACGAAATCCGAAAGCTCGACGCCTATTTCAAGCGCGTCTTCCAGAACCCCAAGCTGGAAGTGAAGGCACGTCCGCGCAAGGAGGATTCGGCCGAACTCTATATCGGCGACGAATTCCTCGGCCTCGTCTACAAGGACGAGGAAGAAGGGGACTACAATTTCTCGATGGCCATCCTCGACATCGATCTCGGCTGAGCCAGCCCGCCCGGCGTGGCCCTTCAGCGCGCCGTCTTGAGGATGCGCCCGGTCTCGGTCGCAATCGCCGCGTCGAGCTTGCGCCAATCGGCGAGCAGGCTCTGCGGAAAGCGGTAGGTGAGGCTGAGCGCATTGCCGACATGCACGTCGCGCTCGCAGGGCGCCAGCGATTGCTCGGCGGCCGGCCCGCTCAGGCAACGGGCGACGAACGGCTCCTGTCCCGCTCTTGCCGCGACCGCCAGAACTTCGTTCACATAGCCCGACTGCTCGGTGAAGTCGTAGAGCGTCGTGCCTCCAGGCCCGGGCTTGCCGGGCAGGACGATGAGGTTCTTGTAGATCGGCTCGAAGCGGCCGCTCATGTCGCGCGACATCATGCGCGGCTCGAAGGAGACGAAGACGATCGTCCTGCGCCCGCCGACATTGTTGAAGTCGTCGCGGGCGGCCGTGCTGTAGCCATCCATCTGAGGATAGCGGAAATAAAGGTCGAGCCGCGAGGCGATGCCGTCGCGCCGGGCGCGATCGAAGCGGATGACGTTGGCCGGTGCGCTGACGACGTCGTTGCCGATAACGACCTCATGCACCGTCGTATCGTCCGTATAGCCCGCCTTGATGATCGAGCGGCCCAGCCATTTGCCGCCGAAGCTGATGACGAGCGACAAGAGCGCCAGGGCCGCGAAGGCGTAGAACACCTTCATCATCAGCGACGAATCGATCACCCGCAACTGCGGGCTGTCGACGGTTGCGGCGTTGTTGGCGGTCATTCCCGTTCTCTGTGCGGATGCGCGGCCCGTGATTTTCGCAGGCTGCAATCTGCCGCGACTGTGCGGGCGTTATGGTAAACGCGCGGTAAACAGGGTGCGGCGCGCCGTCGGCGGGATTGAAATGGTGCCGGATACGGCACAGAAAGAAAGAGAGCCCGCGAAGCCGACGACGATTGGAGGAGAAATGCCGCTCTATGAACTGGAAGGGAAGGCGCCTCGCCTGATCGACGCAAACAGCAACTGGATCGCTCCGGATGCGTCGGTGATCGGCAATGTCGAGCTTGGCCGCAATGTCGGCGTCTGGTTCGGCGTGGTGATCCGGGGCGATAACGACCCCATCGCCATCGGCGACGACACCAACGTTCAGGAACATACCGTCATGCACACCGACGAAGGCTTTCCGCTGACGATCGGAGCCGGCTGTACCATCGGTCACCGCGCCATGCTGCATGGCTGCACGATCGGCGACAACAGCCTGATCGGCATGGGCGCCATCGTGCTGAACGGCGCGAAGATCGGCAGGAACTCGCTCGTCGGCGCCGGCGCACTGGTCACCGAAGGCAAGGAGTTCCCCGACAATTCGTTGATCGTCGGGGCGCCGGCCAAGGCAATCCGCACGCTCGACGAGGCCGCCATCGCGCGTCTTCGCGCTTCGGCCGCGCATTACGTGGCGAATGCCCGCCGCTTCAGGGCCGGACTGAAGCCGGTTTGAGGATTCCGGCTGCCGTGCGGCCGACGGTCAACCGCGAATCGGCAACGACGTCGTGGCGGCGAGAAGCTGGAGCAGGTCGGTCTGGCGCGAGGTCGCCGTCTTGGCGAAGATGCTCTTGAGCTGTGCCCGCACGGTTTCCTGCGAGACGCCGAACGTCGCGGCACAATCATGCACGCTCATGCCGCCGAGCAGGGCGCGTGCGACGCGATCCTCCGCCGGGGAAAGATCGAACAGGCCGCCGAGAATGTCGGTGTGCGGCGCCGGCGCCGGCATCAGCGGCGTGACGATGGCCAGCGCCACGGTGCGGGCGAAGACGTCGTGCGCCATGCGCTTGATCGGCACCAGGTGCAGGACCGCGGGCTGACCCTGCTCGACGGCGGGCAGGGGAATGGAGGCCACGCCGCCGGTGTCCTTGCGTGCCATCCGCTCCAGGCAGTCGGTGAGCAGGGTGTCGGAAGTCGGGCTGGCAAGGTAGACACGGTCGCGCGCCCGGATGCCGACCTGGCCTTCGAGTGTGTCGAGGAGATCGTTCTTGGTGATAACGCGCCCCCTGGCATCGAGGGCGGCGGCCGGAAGGCCGAGCCGGCGCATCGTCTCGGTGGCGTTGTGTGCTTCCTGCAGGTGCAGCCGCGCGGCGAGCAGGCCCGCGCGAGCCAGATGCGGCCGGAAGCCGTCGAGCAGAGTGAGGGCAGCGCGGTCGTAGGGACCGCGCTCGTAGCGCCGGTCGACATCGAAGACGATGAGGTCGCCGCTCGGCGCCGGGATCACCGAGCCGGCCGTCCAGCCCAGGCCGGCCGGCCGCAAGATGTCCTGGAAGACCGGATCGAGCGCCATTTCCTCGAGCGTCATCACGTCCGTGTCGGACATGAAGCCGGCATAGCGCTTGGCCAGAGCGCGCTGCGGGCGCACATTGTATTTCTCGTATCCGCCGGCGATGAACTGCTCCATCAGCGGCGTCATGACGGGGCTGCCGATCCAGCCTTGCGTGTGGATGCCGTCGAAGGTCAGCAGCAAGCCGCCTTCGCCGTCGGTAGCCCAGGCCAGCTTTTCAAGGATCGAAGACCAACGTTCGGGAACGAACGGCGCTTCGTAAATCTCGTCGATGATCCCCGCTGTGTTGTCGTTGTCCGCCATCGAATCGATGCCGGACATCAACGCACCCGACATTCTCCACAGTCTGCCCGTGGGAAGTCTAACGCATGTATCGCGAAAGTGGGAACCGGTTTCGGGAAAAAGACAGGCGCAAAGTCAAAAACCCGGGGCGTTCGAAGTGAAGCGGGGATCGCAGCGCTTTCCGGCCCGCTTTCGGCATCCGTCAGGCTTCGGAAAAAAGTGGAGCCGGCCCGGGGACGGGGCCGGCTCCTTAACCCGGTCGTTGGGGACGGGGAGGGTGGGGACTCGACCGGGTATTCCTGGTGCGTCCTACCGGACGCTGGCGACCGCGTCGGCACGGCCGTCGTTGATGGTGACCCAGACGCCGGAATTCTGCGTCGACTGGCGCTTGAGGTAGGTATAGTCGGTATCGGTCCAGGCCAGCACGCGCCCTTCCAGATTGTCGAGGATGAATTCGCCCAGGCTGGTGCGCACGGTCAGCACCGCATGGCCGTCGCCGTTCGGCTGGCGTGCCACCGTCATCAGGAGATCGCCTGCCGGCACGCCCGCTTGCATCAGCCGGCGGCGCTTTTCCAGCGCATAGTCCTCGCAATCGCCGAAGCCGCTGGTGGGATAGGACCAGACCTCTTCCTTGCCCCACATTTCCATGTCGGTGCGCGGCTGGACTTCCGTGTTCACGGCATTGTTGACCGCCACGATCGTCGCCCACAGATTGCGCGTCAGCTCGACCGGGCCCTGTTTCGGCGTGCGCTGCCGGCATTCGTCCGGCAATTGCTGGCAGAATTGATAGTGGCCGACCGGCTGGGTCGTACGGCCTCCCGTGTGCATGAAACTTGCGCCGGCATTGGCGGCGGTGGCCCAGCCGGCGACCTGCATCGCCATTGCCAGAAGCAACAGCTTTCCCCTTGTCCCGAACATTGTTGTCGTCTCCCCTGTTGAGGAGACAATGACATGGTCGGATTTATTTGACGCAAAAGTGCGAAGAAGATATTGAGTAAAACGAATATCTGATTAGAATAGATGTTGAATTATATAAGAATAAAATAATCAGAAAATTCCCCTGATTTTTGAAAGATTTCATTAAGCCGCGAAATGCTCGCCGGATCGATGCACGGCAACGATGGGCGCAAAACGAAAAGGCCGGCATGAAGCCGGCCTTGATTGTCGGTGGTAATGGCGTTCAGGATCGTTGGCGGTTGAATTCCGAATCCAGCGTCTCAGGCCGCTGGACGACGGCGAATTCGATGGCGATGCCGTCCTCGAAATGACGGACGACCTGGCCGCGCATGGTGCCGAGCACCACCTGCACGCCGATCGCCGGCTTGACATCGATCTCGATCGCCGCGCCCGACAAGGACAGGTCGATGATGCGGCACTGGTACTGGCGCCCGTCGGTCAGTTGCAGCACGCTCACCGGGTTACGCGGCGCCGCGCGCTCGTGGCGGCGGTCTTCCGGCAGGTCGAGCTCATGCTTGTTGGCGAGCCAGGTAAGCTGAGCGGCGAGCTTGTCCTTCTTGCGCTCGGAGGCGATGATGGTCATCGCGAAGCCGTCCTGCTGGGTGCGAGTGACGACGCCTTCGACGCGGCCGATATGGTCGAGATAGGCGATGACCTTCTCGCCGGGTTCGCCGATCCGATCGGTGCGCAATGCTACGTTACCCGGCGACATGTCGATCACCTGGCAGGGATGTTCGGTGCGGTCTTCCAGCATGAAACGCCCATAAATCTTCACGCGGACGCGCTGGAAATTGCGCCTTTCAACCGTGGACGGCGCGTATTCGACCGCCGCTGACCTCATCACTGCCTACACCCCATTGGCATTCTCTCCGGCCGATCACCGGAAATTTCACCAGTAAACTAGGGTGGAAGAGGTTAACAAAGCAGTAAATGCGGCGCCAAAACCCGCCGAATCGTTAAGATCGGATACGTGAAGACTATGATTGCCGGTCTGCCTTGCGGCGGCTCTATTCCTCGCGGCCGCCGTCCAGGACGACGAGGTGGCGAATGCGGCGTGCCCTGCCGAATTCCGAGATGGTCTGCGGCGCTTCCAGTTCCGACGGTGCCAGCGCTGGCACGGAAATCGCCGGGCGGTTCTTGAGGAACAGCGGCTCCTGTTCGGGATCGATGACGCGGATGGAATCGATCAGCACGTCTACGATCGGGTCGGCGCCCAGCCAGAACGGCTTTTCGGCCGTGCTGATGATGCCGAGGCAACGCGGATGTTCGGCGCCGCCGTCGAGCGGCAGCGCCAGAAGCTCAAAGCGGGTGGATCGGCCGGCCCGGCTGAACCCTTCATAGGTCGCCAGAACCACCGATTTCTGCTGGAAGACCCCATGGATGAGGCGCGCCATCAGCCGCTGGTCCTTCTCCCGCCACAACGATGGGAAGGAAAAGCCTTTCAGCTCGCGCCCGTAGATGGCGCACAGCCGCGTGCCGGCGAGTCGGAACACGGCTTCACCGCGCGTGTCCTTTTCCAGGATGAACGTATCGGCGAGCAACGTCTTGATATCGGCGGGCTCGACCTCTGTCCGCCTGGGGGCGGGGCGCCCGTCGCGCAGGCGGTTCCAATATTGGAACAGGGTGATCGATCCGCTGAGGTTCATGAACTGGTCCGTTCCCTGACGTCTGCCGTTGGTTGTCCCATCGTTGAACAGAAGGGTGGCTCCGGGACACCTTCATGCGTCGCGGAGCACGGTCCGTGCCAGCTTCGTTAAGGTTTGTTCACGGGGATCGGGGCCGTTAAGGTTAACGAATGGTTTCCGTTGCGCGCGGACGGGTGTCGTGAGAGGCTTCGAACCACTCCGGGTCGCCATGTGCGACCGTCCAGTCGGAAGTTTTCAGGGGAGCAAGGGGGCTCGACCGGCCGTTCAAGGGAAACCTTGGACGGCTTCTTTTTTGGTGATTCGCCCCGTTCCGGCATTTCGTCGTTTGTGATTCGGCCAAGGCTCCTCTACATCGGCCCAATGTCACGATCGCATGACGAACAGACGCATGGGCCGGCCATGGGGCCGGACGGACAGCCGACCGAAGGGGACGCCGATGGCGGGCGGCCGCATCGCGAACCGGTGTTCAACCTGCCGCCGGTGGTGCTTGCCATCATCGGCCTGTGCGCCGCCATCTTCCTCTTGCAGGCCTATGTGCTCACCCCGGACCAGAACCTGGATCTGATCCGCTACGGCGCCTTCATTCCGGTGATCTATACGGGAAAATACGGCTTCGATCTCTGGGCGTTCACCAGCCCGTTCACCTACACGCTGCTGCACGGCAGTTTCCTGCACGTCGCCGTCAACATGGTCTGGCTGGCGGCTTTCGGCTCGCCGCTGGCGAATCGCTTCGGTGCACTGCGCTTCGCCGTCTTCTTCATGGTCACGGGCCTTGCCTCCGCCTTTTTCTTCTGCGCCATCCATCCCTTCACTCAGGCGCCGCTTGTCGGCGCCTCCGGTTCGATTTCAGGCATGATGGGAGCGGCCGCGCGCTTTGCCTTCCAGATCGACCGCTCGTCGGGCAAGGCCGCCTTCGCCGGAGCGCCGCTGCCGTTTCGTCTCGTGCTGCGTTCGCGCGCGGTGGTGACGTTCCTGGCGGTGTGGATGGTCATCAACCTCGTCACCGGCCTTGTCGGCTTCGTGCCGGGCAACGAAGACCAGATCGCATGGGAAGCGCATATCGGCGGTTTTCTCGCCGGTTTCTTCGGCTTGCGCTTCTTCGACCGGCCGGAAAGACCGGTATCCTGACAGGCCTCGATGCTGCTTTGGATGCACTTGCAATGCAACCAATCGCGGCGCACCATGTTCACCGGAATGTGATGGCCGGTGACGGCTGGCGCCGGCCCGTCGACCAGAGGAGGACGCCATGACTGTTAAGGCAATTCTTGCGGCGAAGGGCCACGATGTGGTTACCCTCGGGCCGAACGAGAAGCTTTCCGAAGCGATCCGCATTCTCGCCGAGTACAGGATCGGCGCGCTGGTGGTGACCAACGGCGACCGCAAGATCGTCGGCATTCTTTCCGAGCGCGATGTCGTGCGCATGCTCGCCAGGGAGGGGGCGGCCGCGCTCGACACGCCGGTGCGCTCGGCGATGACGCCGAAGGTCAAGATCTGCAACGAGAACCATACGGTCAACGAGTTGATGGAGATCATGACCACCGGCCGCTTCCGTCACCTGCCGGTCGAGAAGGACGGCCTGCTCGACGGCATCGTCTCCATCGGCGACGTGGTCAAGCGCCGCATTGAAGACGTCGAGCGCGAAGCGGAGGAGATCCGCGCCTATATCGCCACGGCCTGACGGGGGGCGACGCGTGCCTTTCCTGTTCTCCTACGGCACGCTTCGCTATCCGCAGGTGCAGCGCGCCACGTTCGGCCGCGAACTGGAGAGGCGGGACGATATCCTGCCCGGCTTTTCCCGCACTATGGTGGCGATCACCGATCCGGAGGTGATCGCCAGGAGCGGCGAGGCGAGCCATCCCATCGTTCGCCGCACCGGCGATGATGCCGACGGGATTGCCGGCAGCGTCTTTGAAATCAGCGAAGACGAGCTTGCCGCCGCCGATCGCTACGAAGTGGCGGACTACAAGCGCGTCGCCGTACGGCTGAGGTCCGGCACCGAGGCGTTCGTCTATGTCGATGCCGCCGATTGAGCGGCATCGATATATCCCCGTACATCCTACCGGTTGTCGAACTCGGCACGGACCAGTTCCAACCCGCGCCGTGTGATGCGGTATGGGCCGCCGCCGGATGAGGCGACTGCCTTCTTCCGTTTCAGTTTCCTGAAAAGGCCGAGGTCGAAACCCGGATAGCGCCAGCCATCGCGGGTGAGACAGACGACTGTCTCGATCTTCCTGTTCTCGTTCTTTTCGATTTCGATACGCCCGCCCTGCGCGAGCAGGTGCAGGATGCGCTGTTCGGTGCGCGAAATGTCCATGGAGTGTCTTCCGGGAAAACCAATGCGAAAAACCGCTGCCGCGATCGCTCGCGGCACGGTGGCTGAAGGTTTTCTGCCCTGCCTCGCTACGAGGTCAGGGCCTCACCGGGACTGAGAATAAGTGGACATCCACTCTCCATTGGATGTCGTTCATATAGAGGGGAGCGCACGAAAAGGCCAGACGCCGTGTGCCTGCCGGCTTTGCGCTTGTCTCTCCGGTCGCTTTGCACTAGCGAAGGGCCGAGCAAAATTGCGAAAATCGCGACTTCCGGATAGCTGCCCATGACCATCGTCGACACCCGCACGCCCGATCCCAAGCGACTGATCCCCGGTGCCACCGGCGACTGGGAGGTCATCATCGGCATGGAGGTTCACGCGCAGGTCACCTCCGAGGCAAAGCTGTTTTCCGGCGCTTCGACCAGTTTCGGCGCGGCGCCCAACGCCAATGTGTCGCTGGTGGATGCGGCGATGCCCGGCATGCTGCCGGTCATCAACGAGGAATGCGTCAGGCAGGCCATTCGCACCGGTCTGGGCCTGAAGGCGAAGATCAACCATAAGTCGGTCTTCGACCGCAAGAACTACTTCTATCCCGACCTGCCGCAGGGCTACCAGATTTCGCAGTTCAAGCAGCCGATCGTCGGCGAGGGCACCGTCGTCGTCTCCGTCGGCCCCGACAGCAAGGGCCAATACGAGGATATCGAAGTCGGCATCGAGCGCCTGCATCTGGAACAGGATGCCGGCAAGTCGATGCACGACCAGCACCCGACGATGTCTTATGTCGACCTGAACCGCTCCGGCGTGGCGCTGATGGAGATCGTCTCCAAGCCGGACATCCGCTCGTCCGACGAGGCCAAGGCCTACATCACCAAGCTGCGCACCATCGTGCGCTATCTCGGCACCTGCGACGGCAACATGGACGAAGGCTCCTTGCGCGCCGACGTCAACGTCTCGGTGCGCCGGCCCGGCGAGGGTTTCGGCACCCGTTGCGAAATCAAGAACATGAACTCCGTCCGCTTCATCGGCCAGGCCATCGAATACGAGGCGCGCCGCCAGATCGCCATCCTGGAGGACGGCGGCAAGATCGACCAGGAGACACGCCTGTTCGATGCCGTGAAGGGCGAGACGCGCTCGATGCGCTCCAAGGAAGAGGCGCACGACTACCGCTATTTCCCCGATCCCGACCTTCTCCCGCTGGAATTCGACCAGGCCTATGTCGACGCGCTGGCTGAGCATCTGCCCGAACTGCCGGACGACAAAAGGGCGCGCCTGATCGACAGGCTCGGCCTGTCCGCCTATGACGCCTCGGTGCTGGTGTCGGAAAAGGCCATCGCCGACTATTTCGAGCAGGTGGCGGCCGGCCGCGACGGCAAGCTCGCCGCCAACTGGGTCATCAACGACCTGCTGGGCGCCTTGAACAAATCCGGCAAGGCCATTGAAGAGACTCCGGTTTCGCCCGCTCAGCTCGGCGCCGTCATCGACCTCATCAAGGAAGGCACCATCTCCGGCAAGATCGCCAAGGATCTGTTCGAGATCGTCTGGAACGAAGGCGGCGACCCGAAGGAGATCGTCGAGAAGCGCGGCATGAAGCAGGTCACCGACACCGGCGCCATCGAGAAGGCGGTGGATGAGGTGATCGCCGCCAATCCCGACAAGGCCGAGCAGGCGCGCGCGAAGCCGACGATGGCTGGCTGGTTCGTCGGCCAGGTGATGAAGGCCACCGGCGGCAAGGCCAACCCGCAGGCCGTCAACGACCTGGTCAAGGCCAGGCTGGGCATCGAGTGATGTTTGTCCGCACCGCCTGCGAGCGCGATCTCGAAGCGATCCGCGCTTTGCTGGTGGGGACGTGGCATGCCACCTATGACGATATCTACGGTGCGGCGAAGGTGACGGAGATCACCGACGAATGGCATTCCGTGGCTAGGCTGAAGGTCTGCCTCACCGAGCCGAACTCTGAATTCCTCGTCGCCGACGACGGCGAAGCGCTTGCCGGCGTGGCCTTTGCAAAGGCCGAAGGCGAAATCGTGAAGTTGCGCCAGCTCTATGTGCAGCCTGTGATGCAGGGCAGGGGCATCGGCGGCATGCTGCTGGACGAGATCGAGGGCTGTTTTCCAGAGGCGAACAGGATCGTGCTGGAGGTCGAGCCAGCCAACGAAAGGGCAGTCGCCTTTTATATCGCGCAGGGTTTCGTCAGGACGGGCACCGTGACCGACTGCGGCCGTCAGGGGTCTGGCATCGCCTCGGCTGTCTATGAGCTGCCGATCCGCTGGGCTGAATGAGGCGGCGGCGTTCATCCTCTTCCGCATGAGCCTGCCTGCCGCTCGCCGGGCGCGCATAGTTCCGCCGCATTTTTGACGGAAAGGCTGGCCGATAGGGTCAGCCGACAGGACCCTCGGCGGGCCACCATGACCATTCGTTCACACATTCGCAACGCGACGATCATCGCTGGCTCGGCGGTGGCTATTTTCCTGGCCATTCTGGCCTTCCAGCAGGTGCTGCGGCTCAGCGGCAATTTCCACACCGTCGTTGCCGGCCAATTCTACCGCTCCTCGCAACTCTCTACGGCTGCGCTCGAAGGCTACGTGCATCGCTATGGGTTGAAGACCATCATCAACCTGCGCGGGGCCGAGCCGAACAGGAAGTGGTATCAGGACGAAAAGCATCTCGCCGACTCGCTCGGCCTGACAATGATCGATTTCGGCATGTCGGCGACCAAGCCGATCACGAGGGACAGGGCCGCGGCACTGGTTGCTGTTCTGAAGGCGGTGCAAAAGCCGATCCTCGTCCATTGCCTGGACGGCGCCGACCGCACCGGCCTTGTCTCCGTCATTTACGCCAGCCAGGTGGCCGGCGAGGACGAGGAGACATCGGAACGGCAACTGACGCCGCTTTACGGGCATTTCGGCATACCGCTGGTGTCGCCGACCTTCGCCATGGATTCGAGTTGGGAAGACCTTGAGACGTTTTTCGGCATCGAGGGCTCGTAGCCCTTGCCTTCGCCTCCGCCGGACGCCATAAGCGGGCAACGGGCGGTCGCACCGCGAGGATGACGATGAAGACGCTGATCCTGCAGTTTTTCACCTGGTGGAACAGCCAGACCTGGGGCACGCGCTTCCACACCTGGCGCTTCGGCAAGAAGGTCGGTGAGGACGAGTTCGGCAACGTCTATTACGAAGGCGGACTCAATTCCGACGGCCAGACCCGCCGCTGGGTTATCTACAACGGCTATGCCGAGGCTTCCGCCATTCCGCCGGGCTGGCACGGCTGGATCCATCACCGCACCGACACGCCGCCCTCGGCCGAGACCTACAAGCCGCGCGACTGGCAAAAGCCGCACCTGCCGAACCTGACGGGAACGGCGGGCGCCTACCGGCCGAAGGGCTCCATCCTCGGAGCCGGCCGCCGCCCGCAGGTGAGCGGCGACTACGACGCCTGGACGCCGGGCTCCTGAGCCTGTTCCGGTTCGGGTTCTCGCCGCATTTGCCGTTTACCTGGTTCGCTTCGTCGCAACGCTCTACCTTTGGGCGTCGAGAATCACCGCATGCCCAAAGACGGGTCGTCCGCATGATGCCTTCCAGCCGCCTTTCGACCGTCGCCCTGGCCGCGATGCTGGCGGCTGCCTGTCCGCTCGCGGCCCGTGCGCAGCAGATGCCCTGGGATCCGCCGCTTGAGAACGAGGCGCCGGCCGAGGTGCCTTTCCAGATCCAGCCGGATCCCACACAGGACCAGCCGATGGGCGAGCCGGTTCCGGACCAGCCCGTGCAGGAGCCGGCTCCGGACCAACCCGCCGAAGGACAGCAGCCCGCGCCGGGTCAGCCGACGCAGGACCAGCCAGCCGACGGTCAGCCGGCGCAGGATCAGCCGGCGCCGGCGCCGAAGGTCGAGCGCGTGAAGAACCCGATCGCGGAATTCACCGGCATCGACAAGATCACCGGCCGCATCATCACCTTCGACGTCTATATCGACGAGACGGTGCAGTTCGGCGCCTTGCAGGTGACGCCGCGCGTCTGCTATTCGCGCCCCGGCGCCGAGGAGCCGAAGACGGATTCCTTCGTCGAGGTCGATGAGATCACGCTGGACCGCAAGATCCGCCGCATTTTCACCGGCTGGATGTTCGCCGAAAGCCCCGGCCTGAACGCTGTCGAGCATCCCGTCTATGACGTGTGGCTGAAGGCCTGCAAGCAGAAGTCCGACGTGCCGCCGCCCGAAAGCGTCAAGGCGCCCGCCACCACGACCGATACGGTCCCCGATTCGGCGTCGGCCACGGCCAAGCCGGCCAACTGACCGGAACCGCAACCCGCGTCGCGCGTTTGGTGCGGCGGCAGGGCGCCAGCGGGACGGAGCAGGTTATGACAGCCAGCGAGAAGGAACTTCTCGAAATCGAGAAGGGGTTCTGGGCCCTCGGCGAAGCCTATTTCAAGGCGCATGCCGACAAGGAATGCCTGGTGGCTTTTCCGGACATGGCGATGGCCATGAGCAATGCCGACCTCGCGGCGACCGCGAGGAACCCCAACCGCTGGCGCGATCTCTCGATCGATCTCAAGGGGTTGGTCGAACCCGGCAGCGATATCGTCATGCTGAGCTACGAGGCGCATGCGACGCGCGAGGGCGGCGAGCCCTATGCGGCGCTCGTCAGCAGCGGTTACGTTCACCGCGCCGACGGCTGGAAACTGATGTTCCACGGTCAGACACCGCTGGCCGCGAGGGACGGCAAGAAGAAACGGTGAACCGTCCGCCATCTCTTAGGGGTTGAAGGTCGCGCTGCCCTTCAGCGCGTCGGCCAGCATCGTCTCGTATTTGGCCCGCGGCACGTCGACGGCGCCGAACCGCTTCAGGTGTTCGGTGGTGAACTGCGTGTCGAGCAGCACGAAATTCCGCGCCTTCAGCCGCTCGACCAGATGGACGAGGCAGACCTTGGACGCATCGGTCTCGCGCGAAAACATGCTTTCGCCGAAGAAGACGCGGCCGACCGACACGCCGTAGAGCCCGCCGACCAGCCGGTCGTCACGCCACGCTTCGACCGAATGGGCATGGTCCATGCGGTGCAGCTCGACATAGGCCTGCCGGATCGGCGCGTTGATCCATGTCGAGGTGCGTTCCTCGCGCTTTTCCGCGCAAGCGTCGATGGTCGCCTCGAAATCGGAATCGAAGCGAATGTCGAAAAGGCCTTTGCGCAA
>Ga0182738_1001703_pt1 | contig 26976 bp, 31 predicted proteins | sample eDN5th30CBELigMG_FD_128876 | JGI IMG/M metagenome (GOLD analysis project Ga0182738, IMG submission 128876) | Enriched Miracle-Growth compost microbial communities from Emeryville, California, USA - eDNA 5th pass 30_C BE-Lig MG (version 2)... ...
AATATATTATCTAGCCATTTATTAAGGTATGCCAAAAATAACGAAACGGTCTTATGCTATCGTAAAGATAACCAAATTAATGGAATAATTTACTAATAAAAAGAAACTTTATTGCAAGACTTTTCCCTTTTATTCAATTAAAAATAATAAACTCTAGTAAAACTCCTACTGGATTCTTCATTTTTCACATCCAAAAAATACCATAAAAAACTTCCCACAAATGGACTCTCGCAAAGCTATCCAAAAGATCCCTTCCAAAAATCCAAGAGATCCTTACGCACAATATATGAACCAGAACTTCTCTCATATTTCCCAAAATCAAAGCCAAGTAATCCACGACGAGAACTATGAGCTATATTCTGAGAACGATTCAACAGACGAAGAGTTCTTTGACGCAGACATTCCAATGGAAAAACGTGACCTAATAAACAACGCAAACTACTTCAAGCAGCTCAGTTTAAGTTTCTATGGGAATAAAGAGCCTCTTCACCCACAAAGGCTAGAGCTAATCGACGATAACCGTCAGCACCTTCGTACAGAAATGTCCAGATTAGAAGCCAAATCTCAATCACCAAGATCAGGAATAGATTCTTTCAACAATTGGCGAAAATCTCCTGTCCTTCCTTCTGAAAAAGAAACTTTCCAATCAAGTTATAATAATCTCTTCCAAGCTTTATCAAGGCCAAATCCTCTCTACGCTTCTAGCCCCAAAGCTCATATTGTCCATTATAAAACCAAAGGCTCAGACAAGCCAACTCTTCACGAAGCTAAAAATATAACGGGAATCAGTCAGAAAGATATGAGCGCGATGAGATCAAGCCCTACTGCTATGAATATGTCATTTAACCGCACAGCGGCCGCTGGGATGTATCCTCAGCTAAGTAATATAGCTGCATATGGCAATAGTTTAACACCAAAAAATGGCAATTTGCAGTATAGTAGAGAAACTCCTGCAAATCTTTCCACTAAAAAGATTGTCATAAGACCTCCTTTGAAGAAAGTTGGCTCAGGAAAATCGAAGCTTGTCAAAGATTTTATCTCTGCGACAGAGCCATCGACCTCATACTTGAAGAGTCCAACAAGTATACAGCCAATTCCTAAAAGATTGCAAATGTATGCGCAGGATAATGTGGCAAATTTGAACTTGAAGGTTTTGATGAGTTCTCCAACCAACGCGAAATTGAATAAAGGAACGCCATCTAGACCGTCAATGGTGATGAATACAACTAGAAGTTCGACGAATACGACGAAAAGAGCGATGGTTGCAGTCGGAAAATATACAAGAAGAAATTATGAATAAGAAATTTTTATTGTAAAATTAGAGAATTCAATTTTTTTGTCTCTTTGTGTTGGGATTGGCAGGAGAGACATTTCATTTGTTCTTTTTTTGTGTGTGTGTGTGTGAAGTTTGGCTTGACTTGGAGCAGGTTGGAGAAGAAAGAAAACTATTTTGGATGTCTAAAGAGATGTATTGTGTGATATCTGTCTATTTATTTGTTAGGTTATTTTGTAACATTTTCTCCGAATTCAGGAATTAACATTACTCTAAACTCTCTCTATTTCTTCTTATCAAACTTTCACCTTTAATTTCCTTTGGGAGTTTTTGAAAATTTTGAAGAAGAGTTTTTGCAAAAACATTGCGGAATTTCTCATCATCCCTCTTTGCTCAATCAAGCCTTTCAGATTCCCTTTGTTTAAGAAACTCTTTCTTCAAAAAGTTCCATTTTTTTTTTGTGGTTTATGACTGCATTCGACAAGCCTGAGAGGTTCCCTATTAAAATCCCTCTCATTGACTAACGCCTTTAAAAATAGTTGAATAAGGTCTTTTTGAGTGTGACGAATATTTGGAGGGAATACAGTAGCTTTATTTTTTCTCATAAAAAAAGCCTGCTAAGCACTCAGCTGTTTTGATATGTCCTTGAAAAATCACTCAAAAACTATTTTTTGAAACATTTTCAAAAGCCTTTTTGGAAGAATGTTTTTATTGGCTTTCATTCCGGGGAGATTTTCTCAGAGTAAGTTTATTTCCAGCGTTTCACAAACCAAAAATATCAAAGTGAAACTTGTCAATTCTGCAAAAGGGAAAATTAATCCAGATTAACTGTTACAACAAATATTCAAATTCAACCTGAATTGATTCAAAGACTTCAATTAATTAAACAATTAAACCTGAAATCAGTACGCCTCAACAAATTGCCCACTTTATTATCTCTTCATCCTTATCCAACAAAACACTTCCAAATCCCCTCATTCCTCTTTCCTCTTTGTGGCTAAAGTCCCCCTTGGTTATCACCACACCCCTACCACCTTCTCTTATTTTCCATTTTTTACCAAAATATCCTTCAAAAGTCATTGGATTTTTGTGAAATTTGTAACGGGAGGTTGTTACCGCTTGACAGTACGTGAAAGTGCACTGATCTTCCTTTGAAATAAAGCCATATTCTACCGAATACTAACATATTAAATGGCAGTAAGGGGATGCAATCCATAAGAGTATTTCAACCAGGGGTCGAAAAGGATGGGTCAGAATCGAACATTCGAAAAGAATGATGATATGAGTTAGGATTAAATCAAAATAAGCCGAGAAGCTAAAAGGATAAATTAAAAAGATAGCCTTGAAAAAGTCCTTCATAAAAAAACTTGAACAAACGAACAAATCTATGATTGAGGATTTTTTCTTAGAACAGAGGAATTTCAACTCAGGTTGAATCCATAATATTCTATACTTTCCTTTGAAGGACTCTATTCAATAGACTTCTCTTTTGGAAATAAAGTAAAGAGATGGATCTTGAAGATTTCGGGTAAATTTATTGTATATCAGATCATAGGAAAATCGAATAAATGGAGTGCTATATTAAGTAACAACAATAGATAAAGGGGAAAACGTTGATAATGGAACAAGGATTTACTACTACTATAATTAACCTTTGATTGGATGTTTTATTTATTTGCTTGAATCTAAAATACAAAGGAACTATCTCTGTATTCTAATAATTTGCTGTATATTTTACGGACAAGAGTATGTGGGCCTTCTAATTAATGCTTCTGTTTAAAGTCCCTCCGGGCTAGAATTACAGCAAATGGCCCTAAAAATCACGAGACTCTTGTTTAGGATCCAAATTGATTAAAATAAGTGATTTGATACAGAAGAGATTTTTATTGATTTCTGATGTGTATGAAAACCTGTCAATTTTCTCACAACAGAGTTCGTATAAAAGCCAAATTTTCTCATCAGAAGCTTGGGAACCGAAATAGCTCGACCTCTGACCAGAAAATTTTACAATGGTCACATTAGTTGCAATAGAACCAGAAGCAAGATTTTTTATTTAGAAGCCTTCGAAAAAGCAAGACAGGGACTTTTTTGTGACCTATAAAACTGCAAGAAAAAAGCTCGAAATTTTATAGTTAAAAACTCTTTTTTACTCATTAAATTCACGTTTTTCACCAATCGAATGGAAGAAGGAAGACTCTGCCCTATTGAAAACCAACTCCTCAAGATCATCTCCTCTTCTCCCTCCAAAGGCGATCTCATCACTACTCTCTCTTCTCTCCTCAAAATCGTCTCCAAGTATTTCTCTTTCTCCTTGAGCTTGAAACTAATTCCCTTTTGTAGCCTTCTCTCTTCATCTTCTGACGGAAGATTCAAGATTCTTGAAAGAAATAATGACAGTATTCCTAATCAACTCTTGTCTATGAGTGGTGTCCATGAGTTTTTACTTATCATCGGATATCATGAAGTAAACTTTTCCTTATGAGATTTGTTTGTTAAGATTTGTTCAAATAGGAACAAGAGGTTTATGTCCACGGAGCCTGTGATGAAAATATGAAGATCTTGGAGGCTGCTGCTAGACTGTTAAGCCTTTATATCAGAAAGCATAGAATTGACGGATTTAATGAACACATCGAGTTTGATTATCAAGTAAAAAGAACGTTTCTTTGTCCTTTTACTAATTTTCTGCTTAGTATAAAGAGAATTTTGCTGATAATGATTGTTTATTGATGAGTCAAAAAGACAAGGCCACCCAGAAGAAAGAGAAGAATCCCTCAAGAGTGAAGGAGTTCTTGATGAAACACCTTAAAAAGGAAAATACAAATGATGATGTTGCTTCATGGAAACATCAACAACAGTCGCGTAAAGCTTGCTCTTCAGACTTTTCTTTGAGTTCTGGTGGATTTTTCCATCAATCCTCTGGAAAAGAAAGACAGCCCAACACCCGAAAAAAGGGTCAGCATCATGAATTCTTTGATATGCATGACATAAAACCCTCACAGAAAGGCTCTTCATATATCTCTGCCTTGAGAATGAAAGAAAAGTACACAATATAGATAACAACATGGTACATTTACTTACTACCCAAAATGCTCGTCAGTCAAAAGACCTTGTTATCTATACAAATGGGAGAAGATATATGAAGAAACTTTGTGGAGAGGAGTAGAAGGCAAGGCTTTATGAGCGGCGAGAAGCTAGTTTTTTCCCCCGGGAGGGGGAAAACTGGTGCTTTACAATGTAAAAATAACTGGAAGTATATAATAGATTGAGAAGTAACAATAATTGAATATATTCTTTATTTGTCTTTTATCTAGCAAATGATTTTTTTGCTCGTTTGTTTGTGATTTTTTTATGACCAAGGAAGGAAACCTGAAAGAAGGAGCTGTTGGAAGGGCCTAAAAGGTGCTCTATTTAGAGGCCTGAGGTCTATCGCAGTGTTGCTTCTTTTCTCTTCCTTTCTTTTGAATAGTTTTTTTTCGTTTTGTCTTACAATATATGCATTGCATTGGTCCTTTTTTTATGCGCCATGCATGCACCCTTCCCTTTTATTTGTTGTCTATGTTTTTTTATTGTCGTTTGTCATACAGATATGCATTATGTGTATGTGTTTTTTTAATTTTTAAAACATTGCAAAAGAAAGTCTCGGATTTTTACAACGTATTTTACGTTTGTTTTCGGTTTTAAATTTTCGCCTTTGAAAATTTCTTTATATAATGTAATACTAATATGACAAGATTATATCGTAAATAATACCTAATAATATGAAAAACAGATAATTCAAATGATGAAAAACTCATTGAAAAATTACATAAACTACTCCTATTTCAAATTTCTTTGATACTGATTAAACACATCTTGTCTACTCTGATCCATATTCAACATATTTTGCATCACATTTGCTTTCATCAACTCTTGCATCATCTTATTATAATACTCTTGATTCCCCATATTCATCCCCATTGGCATGCACATATTCATTAAACTCATCGGATCTATTCCCAATTGATTAAAATATCTTCCCATATCTCCATAAGGATCTCCTCTTGGCTTATTCTCTTTCATATCTGCCGCCTGCTTTAACTGAGGAATTTCCTCATAACTTCTTAGGGTATCCTTATTTCTTGGCGCAGATTTCTTTGCTGAATCCTTTCCTGGGGTCAATGAGGGGATTTCTTGGATCTCTGGAGGACTCGATCCAGCAGCCTTTTTGTCTTCTTCGTCAGAAGGCTTTGGCTTCTTTTGATATTTTCTTTTCTTTGGAGCCTCTTCATTGTTATTAGTTTCTCCATTTGTGACCTTTTCTTTGGCTTCTTTGGTAGATTTTTTCTTCTTCTTATCAGTATTTTGAGGCTCCGCTTCTGCTTCTTTATTTGGGGAATTTTCTTTGGCCAGTTTGGGGACCTCAGGGTTATTCTCTGTGGGGTTTTGAGCTTCAGTTTCAATAGAAAATTTGTTTTTGGGTTTTGGCTGAGGCTTTGCAACGAGATTTTTGGGATCTTGAACAATATGATATTTATGCTCTGAATAAAATTTCTCATAGCTTTCTTCTAAGGATTCCACTTGTGCTTCACGTTTTCCAAGAGACTTGATAACTACAAAAAATTTTAGAATATGAAAAGAAGATATTTCCAGACAGTTTGCAATGATATCAGAGGAGATCCCTTGGTTGTCAAAATGTTGTGCAAGACTATTTCTTATTCAAAAAATTTTTAAACAAAAGAAAAGTTTACGCAGAGATGGCTTTACGGAAATTTTGTCGTTGATTTTTGAGTTGTTTTTTGGCGATGGCGACATCATGTTCCAGACGATTAATATAGTTGATAACATCAGCATAACCATCAAGTTTATTATCTAGAAGAATTTTCGTTGTAAGGCTTAGTTTTTCAAGAGAAAAGATCACCTGCTGGAGCTTTTGTTTCAACATGCTGATGTTGTTCGACATTTTTTACATCAGACTTCTTTCTGGAATTTTTCTTCTTTTTCTGCGTTTCTGCAGTGAGAGTAGAAGGCTTAGAGCGAGGAAGATCAGAAGGACTTGGTTCTGTCATGGAGTAAAGTGTGGTGACTAAGAGAATAAGACAAAAGAGAAGAAAGTAGTGAATACATAAAGGTGTTGTGAGTGGAAAAAGTGAAAGAGGAGGAAAGATGATCTGTTGGAGGGGTAAAAAGAGGGAAAGGCAAAATATTAAAAATCAAAAAGAGCTTGAGGAGTTTTATAAGCCCGTTTAATAAATCAATCAATTCATTAAATTATATAAGGGTTCTTTTGTGTTATTTATTTTTGGGATTTGGATTTGGAAATGGAAAACGTAAAAATATTTTTTCAAAGAGTCGAAAAAGCAGAAAAGTAAATTAAAAATTTTAAGATTAAATTTTTCTTTTTGTCTTTTGTCAAATCCTATTAACACCTTTTTAATTTTTTTTAATTAAGTAACAACAATCTTAATCATCCCTCTCTAAATCATTTTACTTTGAAAACTCTGGTCATTTTGGGATATGAGCTATAAGCAATGGTGATATATGAAACTGTTTGCTAGAAGTCGATGGAGACTGAGTAAATTGATAAAGTTCTGTTGAGATTCTGAAGGATATGACGCTAATGATATAAATTCTCTTTAATTTCTTTTTAAAAGGAGAAATATTTGATCTCTTTAATTTAGAATTTCCATTATTTTCTTGTTTAAACCTTGATATTTTTAAGCCAAAGACACTTCGATCAGTTTCTTGGAGAAGTTGGTAGAAAGATCTAGGAAGCTTGAAGCCTGGATAAGGGATAGTTTTAGGAGGAAGGTTATTTTCGTCCTTTTTTCTAAAGGATTATGGTTCGTATCACCTGTAAACGCCAAAATCTGACGATTTATTTTGTGAAAGAAAGAGAGGATTTGACCTCAAGGACCGATGGGAAGAGATTAAAAGATTGCTTTGGACCAGAATTTATTGGATCTTTCTCAAGATTTGGGGAGCCATACATGTCCAGCCTGAAATTATAATAAAATTCTACTCATGTTAAATTTTCTACGAGAAGGTTTTCAAAATTATTGAAGGAATTTTTGAGTTTATGGGAGAATATATTGGCAAAAGAATCTCTTTGGGGAGTGGAAACTTTGAGTTGAAAGGGTTAACTACAATAAAGGGCTCCTGATACAATTAATTTTAGAAAAGGTGATATGTAAAGATGTCAAGTAGATTTATTTACTTTTTATAGGAAGTGACTATCTTATCGATTTTTTTACTTTTAGGGCTTATTTCTCTCTTGCCTTGATGGGAGTTTGGGCCGGGATGGAGCAAGGTGTTCGTTATCCTTCACAAAATCTTTTGAAATTTCATTGAATTTTTCTCTGTTGGACTTTGTGTGATTTTTGGCAAAGACTCAGAACTTCACAATGAAAAATTTCTCTAAAAAATTATTGAAAAACGCGAGTTGACTCTGAAACCAAAAAATTCAAAAGGAAGGTCAGACAATGTTCATCTTCTGTCTTTGCCTAGATTTTCCAGCGAATAATTATTTAAATCAAGGGATATTTTATTAACTTTACCCAAATTATTTCTTATTCTATGAGCATGAGATCACAAGACCGTCGTGATTTCCTTCCTAATGGACCGCTAGGAAGAGATACTCGTCAAGACGAACTCCTTAGAGATGAGAAACCTGGCCCAGAAAATTTCTCTTACAAAGCTCAATGGATTCTATCCTCTCTTGTTGCTTTATTTTGTATTGCTTCAATTGTCTTTCTCATTATTCTCCAAGTCCAAGTCTCACACCTCAAGGATCGAGTAGATGCCTTAAATGTCAAGATTGCTGAAGCAGAAGGAAGCCTTGATATGCTTCAACTTGGCGTTGTGGATAATGGGATTCAGATTATCGATCTAATGGATGATCAACAAAATGATTTTCAGGATATAAATAAAGAAAGCTTCGCTTATCAATAGCCCAAAGAGGTGATGCCTTTAGCAAATTGAAGAAGATGTCCATAAGAAGAGAATTAGCTTTTTAAAAAAGAGAAAGTAAAGAAGGGAATAGTGAAGAAGGACTGTTTTGACGAAGAAATTGTTCAAGACTTTGTTGTTTAGACAGTGGTAGGTTTGACTTCTGTATTTTATTCACAAAAAATTATGAATTGATAAACTTTCGCCTTCTTTATTAAGCAGCCTTTGCTTTCAAAGAAAGACAATCCCAGCTCATCTCTTTGTTCTGTAGAAGATCTTTTCTTTTTAATATCGGCAGGATTCGTATTTTGCATAAAAACTTTTTTTCCCTCAATTCTTTTTAGTTTTGGAAGCCTTCTCTTTGAGCCTCTTTTCTAGCTCTTTGATCTCATGAAAGCATCTTCTGGCTATATTTAGGATTGACAAAGTCATTAATTTGCCGGTCCGCTCCTAAGTATTCCCCTTTTAGTGCTTCATTTCCTTCCCTCCTTGACCCAACTCTCTCACTTTTTGATTCATTTTGAAAAGAAATAAAGTCCCTCTAAATAACTCCCTCAACAAAACAAAAATCTCCAAACGCGTTAATGGATTTTTATCCAAAAACTTTGCTTCAGCATCAATGCAAAAAGAAAATCTCACAATGCTAAATTATTATTATACATAATCTGACTTTAAAAAATCTATGTCCACTTCCACCTATACAAGTCGGTATCTAGCATCCAGCACTCTTTCCAAGCCTTCTATCCCCTCCAATTACTACCCATCCCAATACCAACACGTACTCCCTCTTTCCCCAATACCTCCTAACTGTTTTCCTTTAGGATGCCACTCGTCAATCAAATCCCACTACAAATAACAACAGCATTCACTATTACGGGGCAGACTCTTCAAAAAATCCCCTTACGTCCAACATAAGCACCCGTCCAGTTCCCATAAAAGCCTACACGTCTTCTACAAATCCCACTTTCAATATGCCCCTTATCAATTCCTCTAAAAAAACCTCTGATTCCTCTTCTAACTACCCGCCTATTCAAGCAAGCACAAAAGGCGGATATACGGATATTTTGAGCCGAGATTATTCGAAAAGAGGCGTCCCATCGCCTTCAGTGAAACCTCAAAGAGGCCTTTCTATTGATAAAGCCAACTCCAATAAATTATTCCAAGACTCTTCTCCTGGAGGTTTGTTAGGCGGTCAAGCCTCAGTGCTGGAAAGAGAAAATCCTCGTTATGAGAGATATGGAACGGATTTGAGAGTGCAAGCTGCGGAAAGGAAGCTTTTGGGGATTGGTGCGCAAATTAAACCACAAGCCATGTTATCTAGTTCTTCTAGGTAAGAGATTTTCTGTGAGAACTGTGAAGAAATTGATTTTTTTATGTAGAAATTATGGAGGATATACATCACCAGATAATATCTTTGAAGGAGATGATCATAATGTATATGGAAGAGGGAATAGAGCGATAGCCGACGGCATGTCATTTTCGAGCTCAGCGAATAAATACGGGTTGGATCGTGAAGCTGAAAGAGAGCCAGCAGGGCTATTACAAAGAAACTCTTCTGGTATTAAAGATCGACCTTTAAAAGAAGGTATTCATGAAAAGATTAAGTTTCATTAATCATAACGAAAAATAGTTTATCAGGGTCCAACCACTGCTGCTGCTGAGCAAAAGAGCCTTGTGAATAATTATGAGAATCAGAATAGAAAAATTACTTCGAATACTAACATCAGACAAGCTTTATATACTACTTCAGACTCTTCGGGTCCTGCTGCGAACCTTTCTTCTTCAGAAAATAATAAAGGCTCTTCTACATTAAGTCAAGCGTATAAAATCGAGAGCACTACGGTGGATTACAGAACCACAACAAAATCTACTACTACTACTACTTCGACTTATACTTCATCAGAACCAAAAGGATTAGTTGGATTAAAAAACATCGGAAATACTTGCTTTATGTATTGAATTATATTGAGATTTTCAGGGCTAATCTTTTTCAATAGGAATTCCATCCTTCAGTCTTTATTCAATACCGCACCATTGGCCGAATATTTTTCTAAAGGAACTTACTCCAAAGATTTGAATATGAAGAATGAAAAGGGCATAGCAAAAGCTTATGCGGATATTCTTTGTAAAATTCGTGCTCATACAGGCGCTCCTTCTTATGCCGCTGAATCGACTTTTTCTTTGAAAAGACGCATAGAAGAATCAAATTCAATGTTTGCTGGATATGATCAGCATGATGCCCAAGAATTTTTAAAGGCTTTGTTAGAAGGGATCAATGAAGATTTGAACAGAATTACCATAAAACAAGCTTATAAAGAACTCAAAGCTGAGCCTTCTAGGCCGCTCCAAGCCATCGTAAGTGAATATTTTTTGAAGGAAATCATAAGAGAATAGAGTAATGAATGGTATGAATATATGCTGGGAAGAGATAATAGTATAGTGACGGATTTATTCAGTGGACAATTATTGAGCAGAACTACATGTACGGCCTGTGGATTTGTGTCGTTGGCTTTTGATAATTATTGGGATTTGTCTTTGTCGTTTACAAGAGGACTTTCGATATTGAATAAATGTGATTTGAAAAGAATGCTGGAGCATTTCTTGAAAGAGGAGAATCTTGATGATCTGTTCCATTGTGAGAAATGCAAGACGAAGAAGAAGTTTAAGAAGGGGTTCGTGATTTGGAGACTGCCTCAGGTGCTGGTTATCCATTTGAAAAGATTCCATTTTGGCAAGTATAAGAAAGAGAAGATCACTCAAAGCGTTAAGTTCCCTGTGAAAAACCTCGACCTTTCTGAGTTCGTTAAGGAGTCACGTAAGTGAAATATTGTTGGGGTAGTGAGAATAACACTTTTTCAATAGAAGATCCATCAACAAAAGATCCAACATATAGTTTATTTGCTGTTGTAAATCACAGTGGAAGCTTAAACGGTGGACATTACACAGCGTAACACATGATTTTTTCTATTCTAATAGCCCGATAATAGGGACTGTATGAATCCAAATAATCGCAAATGGTATACATTTAATGACTCTTCGGTGAGAGAATCATACTCAATAAAAGATAAAGACACAGATGCCGAAGGTGACAGTCCTTACATCTTATTCTATATTAAAAACTCTTGCCTTTAATCAAGAGGTAAAAAGTCACTTGATATTAAAATAAAAAGTGGCTAATTTTTTTAAATGGGTTAAAATTTTTTTTGTGTTGATTATAGACAGACACGTCTGTGTGTGTATATATTTTTTTCAAATAGAGTTTTTATTGGATTTGTATGAATAACCAACCACCTTTTTATTTTTATGCAATAGACCATATTTAATTCTATTTACATACAACTAACTTGTTACATATTTTTACTTTTCACCTTTAAAAAATTCCTTTGTTATGCTGTTTCTCCACCTTCTTGTTCAACAGCCTTCTCCTCTTGTTGCTCGACAACGGCCTCTTCAGGCTCTTTTTGAATTACTTCTGGTTTATTTTCAGTTTCAGCTTGAGTTTGTTCAGTGACTTTGAACTTGTCAAGAGTTTCAAGTAAGTTTTTCATATGAGAGCCACCGTCATCCTCTTCATCTTCTTGATGTTTAGCGTAATTTTCTTGAGCAGCTTTATCAGGATTATTATGGAAGAACACCAGCTCTTGGTTTTCAGGAACAAGCTTTTTCATATACTCAGCACATCTTGTAAAATATCCATCACAATCAAATGAAAAATCATCGTCATCAACAATAATAAGACGGTCGCTAGTTTCCTTATTATAAGTTCTTCGGATTTGTTTATAGCTCGCATGGACAACTTCTCTGTATTCAGAATTATTACACAAATGCTCTTTGAGGAAATTTCTGAGGTTCGCTTCAAGAGCCTTGAGCTCCTCTTGGCTTTGGTTGGAGTTCACAACGGTCTGAGCATAGAAAATAAAGAAGTTATTAGCAGCAGAATTTGTCTTTTCTCCTGTAGCAAAAATGAACACTGGGGAGCTATTTTCAAGACCTTTAGTCTGAGGGAAAACATAGTAGAAGCTAGGAGTGTCAACCTTAATATTCTGTTGGATATCTTCCACAATCAAAGTGACTCTTAACAAAGCTTTTTGCTCAACAGAGACGTCAGTACTTTCAAATCCATTCAATAAATGGACGTAATCCTTTGTCAAAACAACGAGTTCTGTGGTTAAATCCTGGCCTTCTGGCAGCATTTCTGTCTTTAATTTATATCCGAATTTGTTTCCTTCAGCATCTTCTCCTTGTTCTGTAGTAATCTCCTTCAAGCTGAGATTAGGATTCAGGATAAAGATCGATCCATTAACAGCAGAAGCTCTGCTGAACCCTTGAGGAATATCACTGGTGCCGTAATTTGTATAAAGATAAGGATAAGTCGAGTGGATGCCCATTGAGCCGATGAACTTCTCAATACGATTGACGAAGTGTTGGGTTGATAAGAAATAAGCAGGCTCTTGGGAGTCTTCAAGACTGTAATTATAGTTGGCGATGACGAATAAAAGGAGGTTTCTGAGCTTTCCAGATATGCCCATGAGGTCTAAGAACTTGGTGAAATGCTCAGCTTTGACTGAAATGATGTTTTTCATGAGGTCGTCGTCGATTTGGAGGTCTTTATCGAAGTCAGAAGTGGAGTTGATATTCGCTTCAGAGTTGCTCATCATACGAGAAATGGCTGTACAAGTGTGAAGGAATTTGAATAATTTTCTCTTTTCGAGAATTGAAAGAGCGCCACTAGCAAAGATCTCTCCTTTGTTAACTGGCATTTTTAAAAATTTGTGAGAGTCATTATCAAAGAAGAAAACGCCGTTTATAGCTCGGAAATCCATGTATTTATCCATGCCAGCTTCGATCATTTTTGTGACGGTCAAGCTTGAAGAAAAAAGGAATCTAGGCTGAAGATCAATATTGAAGCCTCTGAGCTTGCTTTTCTCTTCTTCTGCGACGCTGCTCTCATAATCAATCACGGTAAAAATGCCGTTCTTTTGTTCAGGATAGACAGTGGAGAATAACTGAAGGAACTCTTTCATGCCACAGGTTTTGATGGCTCCAGAGTATGAATTATCAAGATCGAAATTTATTGAAGAATAGCCCTTGTAAGCCAAGGCAGAAGAAAGGAGAGATTCAGAGAGGCCAGTACCGAGAATAAGGCCTTTGTAATGGGACTTGTCAAGTTGAATTTGGGGTGATTCCATTGAGAAAATGGTGGAAGGAAAGTCTTGTAAGTAATTATAGAGATAAAATTATATTTAATTAATAGGCATTGCAGGAATTTAAATTTGGTTGAGAAAAATTTCTGATGATGTGATCTGAGTAGGACCCCGTGAGGAGCAGATCTTGTGAAAGGATGCTGGAGTGTGAGGAGATGAATTTTTCAATTCTCTCAATCAACGGGACAAACTCGAAGAAAATCAAGTTTTTTATGAGGGTTTTTTGTTCTTCATTGTGTCTTCAAAATAATTGAAAGAAAATTAAATTAACTTCTTTTTTGTTGAGAATTCCATTTTTTGATTCAGGCTTTCCCGTTGAGGTTGTTTAGATCCTGGAAGAGGACTTTGGTTGTCTCTTCTCTAAATGCCAGCCCTTGTTTGGGGGAAAAACTTGTTTCTTTTCCAAAAAAACAATCAAAAATTTTTTTGAATTTTCTCCTCTTCTACTTTCACGCCAATTTCTAAAAGAAATTTTCTTCAATAAAGACATTCGTCTGAAGACAAAACATAACGAGGGAAAAATCTCAATTAACAGCTCTTGCTAAATATTCTTTAGCACTTCGCCTATTTATAAAATTTCCTTTTTAAGTTTAGCTCTCTCGCTCTTCAAAAAACTATCAAAGCCAACTTCCTAAATTAATACGCAATTTACAACTCCTCCTTATCCAACCCACTCCTCATGTCTCGAACCACTCAAATTCTCTTCCTTTCCATTCTTATCTCCTTTGCTTTTGCCGCTGGAGATCAACCAAACCAATCTCAGCTAAATTGTACTGTATCATTTATCCTTCCTTCAGGAACTGTCTGTTTAACAGAACATCTCACTCCAACAAGAGTCATGGCTTATAGTCAAGGGACTACGACTTGTAATGACCTGATAAGCCACATTGATGTCGAAGGAAACTGTCAGAAATGTTGGCTGACAATGTTTGAAGATGAGAGCTTTGGAGGACAAAGGTTTACGTACAGCTTGGAAGCGAATAAATATGTAGATTTGACCGAATATGACTTTGTAAATGCCCAAGGAAAAGTGGCGAATACTTGGGACAGGATGGTCTCTTCCTATAAAATCAAATGTGCCAATCCTAATACCGCTGAACTTTAAAAGAAACTGCGCTTCTTTGTCATGCATGATAAAAGGTTATTTTTATGCATTTTTTTTGAATGGAAGTCTGCTTCTTTCAATAAATTTGTTTGTATTTCATAGTTTGGTGAGAGCGATAAAATTGCGCGATAAACTTTTTTGCTCTCCTCTTGTAACTTGGGTTCTAAAGAACCTAAAGAACAATGACTATTGAATGCAACTCTTCGATCTCAATAGAGATATTTTCAAAAAATTGTTTCATTTTATATATAGAAACTCTACTGTATTACAGCAAATAAAGCTGTTTGAAGGCAAAAGTGTTGATAGTAGAATAATATGAAAGGATGGGAGAGAGAATTTGGGTGAGATGAGAATTCAAGTATTAAAACTTTATATTATAATAAATATATACAACTCAACGCACGATTTATAGAAATATCGCTCTTTACAGGTAGTATTCTTATCAAAAATCCCTTTGAGTTTTTGTTATTTATAGATCTATTTTACACATCAATTCATTATTTCCCCTTCTCTTTATAACTTTTTCAATACAAAGCTCGCTTCAAATGATGTCATTGTTTTTCATGAGTATTGAGGAGGTCCACCGGGACCGGGCTGGGGCACATTTTTCGGTATTTGATTAACGGTTCCACAGACACATCTCACATAATTTGAAACTAGAAAATATTATTAAGAACTCAGCCTTTCCTTCTCATTTACTTGGAGTGTATTGAATGACAGTTCTACAGACACCACACATGAGATATTTCTTTTGAATGACAGGAGGTCGAGTACCTAATCAGAAATGAGAATTCTATGGCTCTTTTCAATAGATACGGTCACAAACACGTTGACAGAAGAAACATTTGAATAAGGTCGCTTCTTGAGGGATCAAGACTTTATTTCCACAGAAGAAACAAACACATCTAAAAATAGCATTATAGCTCATTCTTTCTTCATAAATTCGTTACCCTTCCATTTCGTTCCGCTCATGATTCATTTTAACAAGTTTCATATGAGCTGCCATTGCTCCATTATGAGGTTCTTCTTTTCTTGGGATTTGTTGTTGCTGTTGTACAGGAGCTGGTTTTTGTATTGAGATATTTTTATTAAGAGTTGATCCTTTAGAATTATCATTAAAAGTCCAAGTGATTTGACCTGAAGTATTAGGACTTGGCTGAGCTGGAATAAAGGGTTATTATGGCTAGTCTTGAAAACAAAGGGAGTTACTGTCTGAAGGAAGCATTTGGTATTCGGCGGTAGGTTCTTCGGTGGTATCAAGCAAATCGATATTTTGTTGCTTCTTTATGAAAGGGAAGGCGGTGCCGTAGGTTTTCTTGGTGTTGGTATTGTTCATAAGACCAGTTTGTAAGTCGTCATCAGCTGAATACATGAAAATTTTTCAAATATGAGTGAAAGGTGAATTAGTTTTTTCTTGTTAATTTTGTTAATTAAAAGAAGTTGAGTAGGACTTTTGAGAACTAGGTGTAATGTCAATACGGAAAAATGCAGGGTCTTTAAAATCAATTAATTTTATTGTGTTTTTCCTGATGGAAAAATCTCGAATTCTCCACAGGCAAAATGGCTCTGGCTCAGAAATTCTCTTATGTACAGTTGAAAGGGAAGGTTATTTCAGGATGTTTCAGCATATAAAAAAACTTTTAACAAGACAATAACAAACAGATGAAGCAAAATTTATACAAAGAGACAGTGAAGAATATAACAAGAGTAAGAGTAAGCTAATTAAAAATAAGTCCTTATTGTTTCCTTTTATTTCCAATAAGTTCTTGACATTTATCATACGCGATAAATCTTGTGGATCCTGTGACCACAGCTCTGAAAAGAGCTGGCGAAATGCCTTTCCAGAACCCTCCAAATCCACCTGCTTTGTAGATTTCTCTGGTCGATTCCATGATACTCATCGGTACTCTGGAACATTGGATTCTGGTTTTGATTGTATCTTGGGGATATGCGAATATCCATGCAATTAATACCGCGAATCCTCCTATTTAATTATTGGTTAAACTAACTCCTTTTGACTGAGAATTTACCTGAAAGGAAACTTGTAATAGAGGAAGATTCGCCGAATTGTTGGCTGACTATTCTCTTTGTATATTCGAAAGTAGCAAATTGAACTAATTTCTAAGAGGACTTTTTATAATAGAATTTTATACCAGTAAAACTTGGAGCATCCCTTATCCATGCTGCAACCAATCCTCTATACAAAGCCTAATATTACAAAATTAGCTCACAGGTTATTCATTTTCTTACTGAGACGCCTTCAGTTTTGACGATATTTTTGAGCAAAGCTGAAAGTCTAGTGCTCTTGCTATGATCTCCAACTCCTTCCATCTAAGTTGGGACGTTATTTTGTTGAATTCCATCAATGAATTTACTTGAAGTCTTGTTTTTAATAATTCAATAGGTGTAACAACTGTCGCAAAAACAAATCCGGCCCAAGTCCCAGAAAGAGCGGCTATAAAGGTTATTTTTAGAACTGGAATCCAACCTAAACAAAAAATACCCGCTGGAATTGTTCTCTTCTCACCTGGTTTAATTCCCAGCATCCTACTTGCTGCTTCATATGCCGCAAAAGACACCGAAGTCGTTATTGGTGTCGTATATAATGGTGACCTTACACCTTTATACAATGCCATTGCCTATTATTATTCGTTATTTCTCTTTGTGAAAAGAAGTCTCGGTTTACGCCTTCGTTTTTTATTAAAGTTGTGCAAGTCTTGAGGAAACTAGTATGAAGCATCTGCATTCTGACTTTGAGAGTGCTAGAAAGAAGAAATTGAGATGGATTCAATTGATAAAAAGTACTCAAGAGGGTGACCTGTAAGGACAATACAGAAGCCGGCAAGAGAGCCAGCAATCAGGTCTTTTTGGGCATGGGAGAATGTAAAGGAAGGGAAACGTCTTAAAGAGGTGGTGGGTTGTGGTGGGGTTAAGCAAGTGAGTTCAGTCATTTGTGTTAAGTGTAAATAAAAATTTTTCGTTATGATTTTGGAGGAAAATTGTCATGGGTATTTAAATCTTTTTAATGAAGTGGATTTTTAGGAGAGAACTTTCGAAGAAAATGAAAAAAAAACGCTTAATTAATCCCCTCGTCTGGAAAGATTTAACCTATTATCAAATACTTCTTGGGTTGGGAGAGGCAAGAGGGAGTTGAAGAAGGTGATTTTAGGAGGAATAGGGTCAAGGAAAGATTTCCAAGAGAAGGAGGAGGTTATAATAGGATTTAGGAAGTATTGGAAGGTTTTTGAAGGATTTGAATGGGGTTGGGTGCTAAATAAAGAACGAAGCAACAGTAATTTGAAAAAGAGTTAAGAGGTAAGATTGAGGGCCATGGAAGCAAAGAAAATTGATAGAATAAATTTTATTATTAATTTTTATACAGTTTTCCAGTATCATCTATCCTTCAAGAAAAATCTTTTTCATCTTCGAGAAATTTTCAATCATAAAAGAAGAACATATTCCCTCTATAAAATCAATAAAATATGAAGATTCTTATACAACAATACCTCATATCTTCGAGATTCTCAGATGAAGGAAAAAAAATTTTTGGGGAGCACTTCTTTTTGAGAAAAATCCTTTCTCTTTATACAAACAAATGGCATTAATAAACGAGTCTCCTCCTCTTATTCAAAAAAAAGTTATGATGCAACGACTAATTCATGATGAGGATGGTGTTTATTCCCAATCAGTTCTTGACATTTATCATAGGCAATAAATCTTGTTGCGCCAGTAACCACAGCTCTTATCAAACAAGGAGAAATTCCTTTCCAGAATCCTCCCATTCCTCCTGTTCTATATATCTCTCTCATTGACTCCATATTACTCATAGGCGTCTTTGAGCACTGAATTCTTGTTTTTATCGTGTCTTGAGGATAGGCAACAATCCAAGCCAGTACGACAGCTAGGCCTCCTATTTATGGCGTATTAAAATCTTCAGTATTTTCTAGGCAAGAAGTACCAGCAAGAAAACTTGATACTGGAGTTTCTTCTCCGTACTGTTTATTTATAAAGTTCTTGGACCACTCAAATGTTGCGAATTGTGCTGTGGAAAAGGTTTAGAATTATACTGAGTTCATGGTTTACCTGCTAAACTTGGGACATCTCTGATCCAAGTCATAGTTAGTCCTTTATATAATCCCTAAAAATCTTTATAAAATTCACTGTATGAAAGACATTTCTTACAGTTATTCCCTCATTCTTTATGATGTTTTTGCACATAGTCGAGAGCTTTGTCGTCTTTTGATGATCACCAACTCCTTCCATCTATCATAGGGTGATGAGTAATGTTGTTTTTGCCAATAAAATACTTGCAATCTGGTTTTGATCAAGTCGATTGGTGTGACAAAGGTGGCAAAAATGAATCCAGAAAGGCCTCCAGAAACAGCGGCTATACAGCAATGTTTTAGCGAAAAAGCTCACATTTCATTACCAGAAGAGATGGTCTTTTTCTGGCCAGGCTTAATTCCCTGAAGTCTATTGGCGGATTCATAGGTCGCAAAAGACAGGGAAGTAGTGATAGGAGTTGAATACAAAGGCGAGCCGACACCTTTATAAAGAGCTAAAGCCTATATTTGGTTACATTTTTATTCTCATTTTTCTATTGTTACTCCTTCGTTCTTTACTAAAGAAGAACAGGTCTTGAAGAACCCAGTATGTAACATTTGCATTCTGACTTTAATTGTGCTAGAAAGATGGTCAAGAGGGCTGGAAAAGAGATTGGAGTGTTTACTCTAGAGGATGCCCAGTAAGGACGATGATAAAACCAGCAAGGGAGCCGGCGATGAGGTCTTTTTGGGTGTGGGATAAGGTGAAACGAGAGAAAGGAGAGAGACGAGTGGGCTGGGAAGGTGAGATTTCAAGAGCTTCGGTCATGGGGATGGTAGATGAGGAGTGGAGATTACTGTTTATTGTTGTTTAAAAAAATAACAAATTAAAAAGATTTTTTTAGGAGAGATTCTTGTATGTAAAAAAGAGAAGTTGATTGCAGAGAATGCAATTTTAGAAGATAAGAAAAAGATACGAATAAAGGAATTGAGAATGGGAAAAATAGTGCAAATTAATCAATGCGAGAATTTTTCTTGAGAAAAAGTTATTATAAAAATTTAGGCCTAATTTATAGGAAGAGCTCGAATTTTTAGTTTAATGAGGAATTTGAGATGCTCTTGATTGTGCTGATTAAGGCTACATTCAGAAAAGGAGCGAGATAAGGTTGAAAGGGTCGTGGTCGTTGAGAGATATGTTTCCGATGAAATTCGAAGAAATTCAAAAAAGGATCAGAGAAAATTTCATTGAAAGAAAATTGACAAGAATGAATTTAAAAGATTCTGATCATTGAAATGTTGGTTGAAGAAAAATGATTTTTTTTGTTGGAAAAATTGTTTCTGCTTCGAATTTTGAAATTGAAAAAAAAAGTTGAATTTTTTTTTTCTCCATTATTTTATCATTGTTTTCAAAAATCATTCTTTTGAGAAATGAGTTGGGTTTGACAGTGTTGGGAAAAATTGGCTTTTTTGCGGTCGATGACAGTTTTTGACCAAACGCGGTCACTTTTCTCGCACAGAGGGAGATTTTCCGCAGGGTTCAGAATTTGGGATTTTGAAAATCCGGGCCATTTTCTGGATTAATCCGGAGCCTATAGTAAAAATTTCCCAAAAATGAGAGACCTTTCTTTCCTATTTCACTTGTAATTTTCAGAGGAAATATTCGTAAAAAAATTTATGTCACATTTTGAGTCAGAATGATCGTTGAGTGTTTAGTTCTTTGAATAGGTTGTGTTTGAATTGGAGAAATGTCATTCAGGAGACTCAATTAAGTTTTTTTGGAGAAGTTTTGTAAACAAAAAAATTTATAGATTTTTTTTTTGGTAGAGAAATATAGAGAAAATAAGAGGAGAAATTTTTTTTTTCAAAATCATGGGGTCAAAAATGAAAAAAATCTGGACGACTTTTCGCAAATCTGGAAGATTCCAAACGCTGGAAAAACTTTCCTTTCGGAAAAAAAAATTTCTTCATAATTTTTTTCTCATTTTTTCATAAAAGTCTCCTTCTATCATTCTCAGCAAATTGGAAATGACCATCAAAATCGGCTTAGAAGTCTTTTTCTAAACCCTCAAATTTATAAAAATCTCCTTTTTTCACAAGTGTTTTTCCTTTGACCTTTTGAAACGATTCTTCATAATTATGGAGAAATCCGAGAATAGAAAAATTGAGGGAATACGGCCGCAAAATACATTATGTTTTGGCCACCTTTTCCCAACACTGGGGTACGTACATCTGATTGTTTCTAAGAATTCCAAAACTCTCTCTCTCAATATTCTCATCGTGAAGGAGTTGAGGAGATCTTAGTCTCTCAAGAGGAAGAAATTTTCGAAACAACCACTTTTTTCTTCTTATAAAATTCTGTTTCAAAAGAGAAATTCCAAAAAGAAAGTTCAAATTGCAAGAATTTTTTCTTTTGGAAAACGGATTCTATGGACTCAGTGCTTAATTAATAATTTATTGAGAAGTAAAGCTGAACATAAATATAAAAATGAAATAACAAAATACCTCAAATAGTATTACAAAATAGTGAAAACTTAAACATCAATTTTACCTTCGATAAACAGAAGTATCCAAGCTATTATTCATCATTGTCGTGTCATTCATCTTGATTATAGTTATTTGACTACGATTAAGTTCCCCTTGCCTTTCTCTTAGCTTCAATCTTTTTGTTCTTCGTTGCCTTTGCTCAGTCTCTGATTTTTGGAAACAAATCATAACAAAACTAAAAGCTCTAAAGACTTTGTTACATGTCCCTTTGATATTGAATATCTGAGTAAAAACGGTATAAACAACTTCAATAGCAACAGCAGAAGTCAATGTTCCCACCATAATCCACCCAACAGTGTCATAATATTTATCAGAATCGACTTCTGCGTACAATAACAGCAGACAGATTTCCCCTCCAAGGATAAGTATTTCTTTGATTCTTGCAATAATATTGAGCTTGAAATCTTCCAAAGAAGCTGCCCTGAACATATAATAGATGAGAAAGATATTGCAGAAGATCGTGTAGATGATTTGTATGACTGGAGCGCTTCCTAAAAACACCAGAACCCCAACAAAGACTACCCCTCTTAATAGAATGAGAATATGATAATATTTAGCAGCACCATTCTTTAGGAGAAGTCCTTCATATAATGTTCCATAAATTCTTCTAACAATAGGTTTTTCGAGATGTTTATTGCTTCTTCTTGCAAGAATTCTCACAAAAAAGGTCACCATCATAACTACACTGAGAATTGAAATGATGCTGAGACCTGAACAAAACGCGAGATATAAGCTGTCAAAGTACATGATTCGAAGTTGGAGGAATATGGCCAGACTTAATGGGATTCCATTCTCAAGGAAAGTACGACCGATTACAGTCCATCTCAGAGCTACTTTCATGAAGACCAGGACCTTGTTCTTTCTCAACTTTTCTATTCTCTTTAGAGCCAGAACCAATAACAAGATGAGCAGCAAAGCGATATTTGTTACTATGAGCGTCCCGCCATTCTTGATGAAAAATGGGACCATGCTATACTCCTCAAATTTGGCTGGAGATTGATACTCCTCAGGAATTTGACCGTTGTCGTCCAGGAGATCCACGTATAGTTCATCTGTTAAGTGGTCTAAAGGATTTGGCAAATAATCCCACAATGAGGCTGAGACAATTGACAAGAAGAATTCAACATGATAAGGAAGTTTCATGTTAATGTAAAGAAAGTACCCAACGAATTGTTGAAAGCTGATAATCGACCAAAGAACAGTCGTTGCTCCTGCAGCAATCGCGCCAACTAAACCTCCACTTATCACTCCTGCAACTATCGCCTTTGTCGTCTTTGTTGCCTTTTTGATTTCCTCGGCATTCGAGGTGACTTCTACCTTGTCGAATGGGACACTTGCAGTAGTGCTCAGGTAATTATAAGTGAAGGTAAGTTGGCCTGCTTGTGAGAGCTTAGAATTAAAGGTGATATCGACGTGATATTGAGCAGTTCCTACCTTTGTAGTTGTAAAAGTAAAAGTTGGCAAGACCTTTGGTGTTGTCTGCTCAGTCACTTGTAAATGCCAATTTATCACTGTTATATCGAGGTCACAGGTTGTTGGAGCGAAGGTCAAATCATACGAAGAATGCGTTGTGTCATAAGTGGTTAGAGTAGCAGAAAGACCGGTACAACCTAAGGAGTGTTTAGCTCAACTTTTCAAAAGAAAAAGAATTACTTAAGCAAATACCAGTAAAGTCTAAAATTTCAGTGGTCGGAGATTCACAGGCAGGGAAGCAAGACTCCGCCCAAGTTGGCCTGGAAGCTGCAGAGCAAGCCATAACACACTGATTTGTGCATGAGCTGAGTGAGAACCCAGCACTTGAGCATCGGGAAGTAGAAATACAAATATCATCAAAGAGGAGATATCCTGAAGCACACTCAATACATTGAGTACTTTGAGGGCCTGTACAGCGAGAACAGGATGAGTCACAAGCTAAACACGTCGTTCCGTCAAAATAATACCCGTCTTTGCAAGCATAACATTGAGTAGGATCAGCTCCAAAACATGAATAACAACTTGGGTCACAATCAGTACAGCCAAATGCACCATTGTATTGTCCTTTGGTACAAGTACATTTTGGCATATTATAAACCGTAACAGTTGTTGAAACACAAGAGGTTGCTAAAGCAGGAGAGGCCGCTGTTGAAAAAGTGAGCAGAATTTCTCTTATTCCAAATGATTCGCTTGTTGAATATGTACTGAGATGGCTCACAAATTTCAGCGTAAGAGATGTGTCGCTATGATCAACAGACCCAAAGACTGGAGTGTCTATCAAATCCGGATTTGCATTTCCACAGTAACTCGTCGTATATCCACCACCTCCAATTGTATTGAAAGGATCCACAACGTAGAGTTCAACTGAAGTTGTGTCAAAAACTACCTCAATATAATCTCCTTTAGCCCAACCAGCTGGATTTGTATAATCCCATCCATCGAATGCATTAGTAATAATGGAATAGCGGATTGAAGAATGAGCGCTTAAGCCTGTATAGGTCTTGGAAAAATATTTAAGATTGAGAATCTCTGAGGGCGACCAATTCACACCTCCTATGACATAGCTTCCAGCACAATTGTAATAACTGTTTATCAAAGTTGGAACAGTTGGCCCAGAGAAGCTCCAGGCGGTAACATCTTGGCTAAAGCAAGTGTCATCATTATACTCAAGGTCCCAAATTTGATAATCTGAAGAAGGTAAGGAAAAGAGGGATTTTGAAGAAAGGTGGATACGATACCTGATTGAATGGAAGTGCTGGAATGGGCGCTGAGGAGAAGGTAGCAGAGGATTAAGCATCGGAGAAGCATAGAGGTGTGGAATGGTCGGATAAGGGGATTAAGAGATTGAGGAAAATAAATTATAATTTTAGGATTTGGATGACACTTGTTTTAGGTTTTAAAATTTCTGGATTGAAAGTTCATTAATTTTCGTTTTAAACTGGTCTAAATAAAAAAAGGACAACTTAAAATTTTTATTTGGCAAATTTTGTTGTTTAGCAATGGGGGAACGATTTGGCAAGGGAAAAAATGTCAATGATGAAGACGAGATCTTTCTGCAGAAAACGAATTCAAAGACCTTTTCAGCAATCTTTCTGAGGCATAGGGCTCTGAAAAGATACAGGAGGCGGCCACCATGGATTTTCCTATATGAATTAAATCCCTCCCAATAATTTAGAAAGCTGGCATTTTTTCTTTCTTGGTCGACAAGGGAGAGAATCTGTGTCAGAAAAATTGCTCATTCGCTCCATCTCTCACATCCTTTGGGGGTCCGACAGCAATGGTGGCGAGAGAAAAGCCCCAAGTTTTCACTTGTAAGGAGCAGAAAAATTAATGTGCGTAAAAAAAAAACAAAGAAAAGGTTTTTCATGAAGGCTTTGAGGTGCTTTTTCTTTATTTTGAAGAAAGAGAGAATGTAAACTCAGCTTTTATTGAAAGATGTTTGAGTAGTTCTGAAGATAAAGAAAGAAGAGGAGTTCGAGGAGTCATATAAATTTTGTTGAAAAAAATTTGCCCACAATAATAAATCATTCTTTTAATTAATTAAAAATTATTAAGAGGGATTTTAATGACAGGCAGATATCTGATAAGCAAATATAAAATGAAATTCTGAGACTTGAGATAGCAATGTTTCAGAAAAGCACTTCTGGAACCATCGATTCAGAACAGAGAACTAAAAAGATGATTTCTCCGAGGCTTTCTGAGAGAGAGATTAGCCAAGCAAAGTTGTCTGGATGATGAAATATGAAGCTTCAAGAATGCCTGAAGAGAACAAGAGAATAGAGAAAGAGATATTTGAGAAATTTAGGTCTGTTGAGATGTCACTTTGACAGTGAAGGAGCTCATGGTGTGTCTATTTGAAAATTTAGCAGGTCTTAGCCCCGATTCTGACAATTTTTGGTTGTTGTGGACATTAGTACTATGTTTCATGAAAAAAGCTTTAAACTGGAGACTGTATGCGTCTCCATACATAAACAAGAAAAACATTTTTCATACATTCAATAAAAATTTCACCAAAAACTCTAAACTTTCTTTCCAAGGGGAAAAAAATCAAAGAAAAACTCAACTGCAATATGCTCTTCTTATCTATACATGAAGCTTTTACACTCCTCATATGCCAAAAATCTAAAAGCTCCACTTAAAAGCGACCTCGCTAAACATGGCATAAGTCCTCTCCAAAATCCCATATATCCGCTGCTATTATAAATCTCTCTTGAGCATTCAACCATTCCAATAGGTATCTCTCTACATTGCATTCTCGTCTTCAATACATCTTGAGGGTGGTTCACAATCCACCCTAACACTGCTCCGACTCCTCCTGCTACAAAACTCGATGTCCTTTCATTGAAATACTCATTTAAGAGATTCTTTGACCATTCATAAAAAGCAAATTCAGCTATTTAATAAAATTATTCTCCAAGTAATTCTCTTATTGTACCTCCGACTCCAGGAATATCTCTTAATACTGTGATCCAAAACCCTTTGAAGAGTCCCTATTTCCCATTAAAACACCACTTTGCTCAGAAACTCTGATTACTGTAAAGCCATCTCTTTTGATAATATTAGCAATAGTTTTTGTAGTTGAAAGTTGTTTGAGACTATTCCCAACGCCTTGCATCTATCTCTCATCAATAAATTTCCTTTATTCACATGTTCTCACCTGTTGCTGGCACTTAACAAGCTCTATTGGTGTCATGATGAGCGCCAAAGCCAATCCAGACCAAGCTCCAGATAAAAATGCTAACAAAAAATTCGCATCAGAAGATTCTTTTTGAAAGATAATGTTACCAGTCCCAAAGGCTATTTTATCCCCAGGCTTTGATCCTTGAGCTCTATTCCCCATCTCATAAAAAGCATAATACAATGAGTTCCATAACGGAGCTGTGTATAAAGGAGATCCTATTCCCTTATAATACGCAAGAATCTATGACTTTTTAATAAAGAGAGGAAGGATAAGAAGTTCTGTTACTCCTTCTTTTTGAAAGATATCCACAGTGGATCTCCAGAAACTCTGCTCTAACATTTGCATTCTGACCTTGATGGTGCTGACAAGGGGGTCAATTGTGAGAGTTTATGGGGGTAATTTACTCAAGAGGATGGCCTGATAGAATACCGACAAGGCCAGAAAAAGAACCAGCTACAAGATCTTTGGAGAGGTATTGGGAGAGAGAGTATGATGTGATTGAGCTATTGGAAGGCTCGGGGTGTATGAATGGGTTGGCCTGGGCCATATTGATGTGGAAATCTTTGAGACGAATAAAAAATATGATATGATTAAGGTTTATTTTTTATGAGAGTTATAAATAGATTCGTTTATTATGAGATGTCTCGTATTTTTTCTTGTATTCAAAATTCAAGATTTTTGGGAGTTGGGAGTTGGATGAAGGGTGAAGGGTTGAAATGAGCTTAAACGGGATAAATATGATTAGGTAAAGATGGTGGGTTTGAAGTTGAGAGAAATTTCTTTGAAGGGGATTTCTGAGGTCTGAACGTCAGAGACTATTTTACGTTAGGCATAAGGGAGATAGATTTTGGGAAATTTGAAGGAGTTGGCAATTAAAACTTTCCAACAAAGTGTCTATTTGTCAGAAAAAATAGTCTTACGGTTTATTGACTTGAAGGAAGAATTTTTTTTTGTAAAGAAATTTTCCTGGAAAAATTCCAAAAAATTGTTCTTTGAAAAAAAAATCAGAAGGCCCATTCACATCGAAAAAGGATTTGAGAGAAATTGTGGTTGATTTGGTTCATCGCAATGAAGTTTTTTTCCCTCAAGGCTTCAAAATGAGCCGTTTTTCAACGCACCATTTGTTTCACAAATTGAAATCAAAAGTAATTTTTAAAAACATTTTCGTGAGAAATTCCTCATTCCCTCTTCCTCTTCTAATGAAACCCCTTCTCTTATTCGCCATCTTC
>Ga0182738_1001704_pt1 | contig 26954 bp, 21 predicted proteins | sample eDN5th30CBELigMG_FD_128876 | JGI IMG/M metagenome (GOLD analysis project Ga0182738, IMG submission 128876) | Enriched Miracle-Growth compost microbial communities from Emeryville, California, USA - eDNA 5th pass 30_C BE-Lig MG (version 2)... ...
CATCAAGGTGGCGCTGGGAGTCAGCGTGCGGTTCTTTATCTGGACCAGCGCCCATTCGCCGAAGCGGTTGCGGCTCATGGGCAGATTCAACTTGACCACATCTCCCGCTTGAAGAGCCGCTTCCATCATCAGGTTGCTGCTGACGAAAATAATGTCCGATGCGGGAATCAGCCGATTGATCAGGGCGATATCGTCGCATTCCAGGTTCACTGCGAAACTGTCATCGGAATCCAGGCCCAGGCTCTGCTTGAATTCATTGAATACCAGATTGGGCAAGCTGACGGATGCGAAGGTATAGCCCAGCAGTTCGCGCGGCTTGATCTTGCGGCCGGGATCGGCGGCGACCAATGGATGGTTGCGGTCGCAAAACAGCGCAAGGGTCAGCCCCCCTATCGGCGTAGTCCGCAGCATGGGATCGTCGTCGATATTGCGTATATCGGCGATAAAAAAATCGATCAGGCCGGCATGAAGATCGGTCAGCAGGTTCTTCCAGTAATCGATGCGCAGGCTCAAAGACACTTTCGGGTAACGCTTATGGAAAACCCGTACGCCATCGGCCAGAAAACAAGTCGCGGGAAAAGGGCCGGCCCCCACTGATACCGAGCCCAACGCGCCTGTCTTCAGGTATTCCACATTTTTGCTGAAATTGGTGGCTTCGGACAGCAGGTGCCTGGCATGGTCGATGACAAACTGGCCGACGGGAGCGATAGACACGCTATTGGTCGTCCGTTCGAAAATCTTCAGGCCCAGTTCATCTTCCAGAGAGGAAATACTCTTGCTCAGCGCCGATTGGCTAAGGTGCACGCGTTCGGCCGCTTTGCTGAAGCTGAGCGTCTCGGACAATGCCAATACATGGCCTAGTTGTTTCAGGTTCATGAATTGGATTCATAAAGCTGCGGGGAATTTTTCATTTTACAGAAATGCATCCGACTGGCAAATTAATGCCCGTCGATGTCGGGATTGATATGTATCAGTTCGGCAGTGGTGGAGCGAGCCGGCTCGACGCCGGCATACAGAATAGCTATAAGTGGGAGCGGCACCCTTGATCAAGCATAGGCGATACGTGACGCCCAGCGGCTGGAACGCGGTCGCAAGCAATCGTGTTCAATGGCGCGCACTGGGCGGCGACCTGAGCGTGGCTTTCCTAGTCGTCGGCGCCGGCTATGCGGGGCTGGCCGCCGCAAGGCGGTTGGCGGAGCTGTATCCCGATGAAGTCATTGCGTTGATCGATGCCGGCCAGCCGGCTGAAAACAGCTCCGGCCGCAATTCGGGTTTCATGATCGACTTGCCTTATGCCAAGATCGATGCGCGCTCCGCACCGGAACAAAGCCAATGGCAGATCGACCTGCTGCGCGCCGGAAAGGATTTTTTGCAAACCATCGTGGATGCGCACGGCATCGCCTGCGGCTGGCGGCAAATCGGACACTACAAGGCGGCCACCACGGATTTCGGGGTGGCACAGTTGCGCGGAGTCGAGGCGACCCTGCGCCAGCATCGGGTGCCGTTCCGGGAACTCACGGCGGAAGAGGTCGAGCGCGAGCTGGGCAGTCGGTACTACAAAAAGGCGATCTGGCTGGAAAGCTGCACGCTGGTGCAGCCCGCGGAGCTGGTGCATGGGCTGGTGGAAGCCCTCCCCGCCAATGTTCAAGCTTATTTCGATACGCCGGTCGAACGTATTTCAGGCCGGCGCCCCTATTGTGTCTTGGCCGGCGGCCACGAGATCCGCGCGCGCCAGATCCTGCTGTGTGTGAATGCCGATATGCCCGAGTTCGGACACGCCAAGTACAGGCAATTGACCTTGTACACCTATGCGGGCATGACGCGCGAACTCAGCCCGGCCGAAGCGGCGGTTTTCGGCGCGGCCGATGACTGGGGGCTGACGCCGGTGGAAAGGCTGGAAGCCACGAGCCGCAAGGTAGGCGGCAGACGCTACATGCTGCGCGCCGGCTTTTCCTACAAGAACGAGCTGCCCTCCGAAGCAGTCAGCGAGGTGCTGGCCGGCATGCTGCGCGTGCGCTACCCGCAATTGCCGGGGAACATGTTCGAGCATGTATGGGGCGGGGCGGTCAGCTTGACCCGCAACGGCGACCCTTACCTGCGGCAGGCGGACCTGCGGCAGGCGACTGGCGGCGTGCATGCCGTATCGGGCTGCAATGCCTCTGGCATCCTGAAAATGTCGGCCATGGGCAAGCTGCTGGCCGAGAGCGCGGCGGGCGTCGAGTCGGCGCTGCTCGGCCAGACACGCGCTTTCAGCCGACCTGGCTTCATTCCTCCCGACCCCTTGCGGCGTATTGCCGTCCATCTGAGCATAAACAGGATAGCCCGCGCGATGAAGCGGCCGGCGCACTCTCTTTAAAACCTCTTCAACACGCATTTCAAAGCATAGAGCACGCCATGATTCAAGTTGTAAAGAGCAATATCGTCAATGCACCCAATGTACCCATCAGCAACGCCGTCGTGGCCCATGGCACGGTCTATACCGTGCAGATTCCGCGCGACCCGCAAACCCACGCTCCCAGCGGCGATGGCGGCATCGAAATGCAGGCAGGCCGCGTATTCGAACAATTGAAACATGTGCTGGAATGCGCGGATTCGGATTTGAGCCATGTGGCGCAAATGACGATATACCTGGTGGACAAGGAGGATGCCGCTGTCATGAATGAGGTCTACAAGCGCTATTTCACGACCGCGCCCTATCCCAACCGCGCCACCGTGGTCGTCAAGGAATTGCTGGGCCCGAACTGTCGTATCGAAATCGTCGTTCAGGCCGTGCAGCGCTAGCCTCGGGAAATTCATGGAACAGACGACCATTATCGGCGCGGGCATTGTCGGGCTGTGTACGGCCGTAGCGCTGCAGCAGCGCGGCGTGCCGGTCAGGCTGATAGACGAAAGAGAGCCGGGTACAGGAACATCTTTCGGCAACGCCGGCCTGGTAAGCGTGGACAGTTGCATTCCCATCGCCTTGCCCGGCATGCTCAAGCAAGTGCCCAGATGGCTCGCCGACGCCAAGGGCCCGCTCAGCGTGCGCCCGTCCTACCTGCCCGCGGCCTCGCCATGGCTGATGCGCTGGATAAAATCGGGAGCCAGCGAGCGCGGCGCCGCGAAGCAGTCCCATGCCCTGCATCAATTGCATAAGGATGCGCTGCAGTTGTACAGGAAGCTGTTGGGCATGGAGGCTTTCAGTGAGCTGGTTCATGTCACAGGGCAGTTGCATGTATGGGAATCCCCCGCAAAAACACCCGGCGACCTGCTGGCGGAGCGCTTGCGCGAGCAAAACGGGGTTGCGCCGCGGGTCTTGACGGGCGCGGATATCTTCGACCTTGCGCCCGGCATCGATAGAGCGGTGCAGCGCGCCGAATTCTATGAAAAGAACGGGCATGTCGCCAATCCCTATTTGCTGGTGCAGCGTTTGTTCAGCATATTCATGGCGGGCGGGGGCGAGTTCTTGCGGCAAAAGGTCAACGGTATCAGCCAGGCGGCAAACGGCGCCTATCGCATCATTACCGCGACTTCGGACCTTATCGCCGACAAGCTGGTGATCTGCTCCGGGGCGTGGTCCAAGCGTGTGCTCAAGGGGCTGGGCTTGAGCACACCTCTGGAAACCGAGCGCGGATATCATGTGTCCTTCGATCCCAATGCGCTGGATATCAAGATACCCGTCCTGCACAAAGAGCGCGCCTTCGGCGTTACGCCCATGATCGACAATATCCGCGTGGCGGGTTTCGTGGAAATCGCCGGCCTGGATGCGGCGCCTGACATGAAGCGGGAAAACGTGTTGATCAGCCATGCCAAGCGCCTGTTCCCCGCGCTCGACCTCAGCATGAAAAAAAGCTTTTGGCTGGGCATGCGTCCGTCTACGCCGGACAGCCTGCCCATTCTTGGAGGTCTGGGCGCGATGCCCAATCTGTACTTCGGTTTTGGCCACGGCCATACCGGTATCACCGGCGCCCCGAAATCCGCGGAGATTTTGGCGAATATGATTACGGGCGCCCCTAACAACATCGATGTAACACCTTACGATATCAATCGATTCTAGGAGACTCAGGTTCATGAACGACAATATCCAGAAAAACGCACAGACCCTTTCGCGGCGTTCCATGCTGAAAATCGCCGGCGCCACGCTGGTTGCGCCCGCCATCTGGGTGAAGAACGCCGAAGCGGCCCAGGAACGTGTGGTGATACGTTCCCCGGGCGGCGCTTATGACGACATCCGCAAGAAGCTGATCTACGAGCCTTTCACCAAGGAAACCGGCATACGCGTCATTCCGGTGGCGGCGACCACCGGCAAGCTGGAAGCCATGCTGCGGTCCGGCAATGTGGAAATCGACATCATCGACAACGACGATAGCGTGCTGCTGCAGTGGGAAAGCGAGCTGGCGCCGCTGGACTATGCCAACTTCAAATACACGGATCCGGCCGACATCCTGCCCGAGTACAAACATGAGAATTACGTCGGAAACTTCGTGTACGCCGCCGTCATGGGCTACCACACGGCCAAGTTCAACAAAGACACCGTTCCTCAGACCTGGGCGGATTTCTGGGACTACAAGCGCATCCCCGCTTCGCGGGCGTTGGCGGATATCGACACCGGCGCGCCGAACCTGGAATTCGCCTTGCTGGCGGACGGCGTCCCCATGGATAAGCTTTACCCGCTGGATCTGCCGCGCGCCTTCGCGTCGCTGTCGCGGATCAAGCCCGGCATCACCAAGTTCTGGTCCTCGGGCGCGCTATCGGTGCAGATGTTGTCCACGCGCGAAGCGGACCTGAGTTCGATCTGGAGCACCCGCATCCTGAAGGGCATCGAAGAAGGTTCGCCGCTGGCCATCAACTGGAACCAGCACGGTGTGCACGTACAGGCTTATTCGGTACTCAAAAGAGCCAAGAATTTCGCAAATGCACAGAAGCTGGTCGATTATTGCCTGCGCCCCGAAGTGCAGAGCCAGTTCAGTGCATTCTGGAATAGCGGTCCGGTGACCCAGGCTGCGTACAAAGCCTTGACGCCGGAAATGCGCGAGAAGATTCCTGGCGGAGACCGCACGCGCGAACATGGTTTCCTGCTGGACGCAAAATGGTGGGCCAAGAATCGCGCGGAAGTCGGCAAGGAGTGGGCAAAGTGGTCGCTGAATTCGTAAATCGCAGGGGAAGCATCCGCTTTCGCAACATCACGAAGAAGTATGGCGATTTGACGGTCGTCGACGGCATCGACCTGGATATCAAGCCGGGGGAGTTCTTTTCCCTGCTTGGCCCCAGCGGTTCGGGCAAGACGACGACGCTTATGATGCTGGCGGGCTTCGCGGTGCCGGATGCCGGCCAAATCATGCTGGACGACAGGGATATCAGTCGGCTTAGCCCGCAGGAACGCAATCTGGGCATGGTGTTTCAGAATTACGCTCTGTTTCCGCACATGTCGGTGCTGGAAAACGTCATGTTTCCGTTGAAGGTCAGGAAGTTCTCCAGCAAGGACTGCCTCGAACGCGCCCAATGGGCCATCGACTTGGTGCGTTTGTCCAAGTTCTCCAAGCGGCTGCCCAAAGAGCTCTCCGGCGGGCAGCAGCAGCGCGTCGCGCTCGCGCGCGCTGTCGTGTTCCACCCCGAAGTCGTGCTCATGGACGAGCCTTTGGGGGCACTGGATAAAAATCTGCGCTACCAGATGCAGATGGAGATCAAGGAGCTGCAGCGCAAGCTGAACATGACGGTGGTTTTCGTGACTCACGATCAGGAAGAAGCCATGAATATGTCGGACCGGATCGCCATCATGAACAATGGCCGCATAGAGCAGCTCGGCGCACCCAAGGAGGTATACGAATCGCCCCGCAATGTATTCGCCGCGGGCTTTCTGGGCGAGGCCAATATTCTGGACTTCGAAGACCTGCATGCGAATTTTCGGCGCCACATGGGCCTGAATCCCGGCGAATGCCTGTTCATACGCCCAGAACGGGTGGTGTTGGCGGCGTCCTCCGAAGTCCCGGCCGACCGGCCCCGCCTGGGGGGCGAGGTGCTGAACGTGTCCTTCCTGGGAAACATCGTGCGCTACCAGATACAACTCAGCGAAACTGTGAGGATCTACGCCGACAGCACCAACCTGTCGGATGCGCAGGCGTTTTCCGTGGGAGACCGTGTATCGGTGGGCTGGAAGCGGCCGGAGGACATAAGGATCATTCACCATGACTGAGGCCATCATGCGCCGGCGCGTCGGGCCGGGACGGTTTCAGATGAAAAGCGAAAACCTCATCTATCCCGTGCTCGCCTTCCTGCTGGTTTTCTTCATCCTGCCCATCGCCTGGTTCTTCATCAAATCGGCGCTGGATTATGAAGGCAATTTCGCGGCGATGCTGCTGGAGACGTTCACGTCTCCGCTATTCATCACGGTGGCGTGGAAGACCATATGGATATCGCTGCTGGTCACGCTGTTCGCGCTGGCGGCCGCTTATCCGATCGCGTACAGCCTGACGCGCTCCAGCTCGTTCACGTTCACGCTGATCATCATATGCGTCATCGTGCCGTACTTCACGTCCATCATCGTCAGGACCTACTCGTGGATGATCATCCTGGGCACCAAGGGAATCATCAACGAATTCCTGATATATGTCGGCGTCATCGATAAGCCGCTGAACCTGATGTACAACATGGTGGGCGTCGTCATAGGCATGACTTATGTGCTGTTGCCATACTTCGTGCTGACCTTGTTCGCCACCATGAAAAGCATAGACGTATGGCTGCTTCAGGCGGGGCGTAGCATGGGCGCATCCAACTTCTATGTATTCCGCAAAGTGTTCTTTCCGCTCAGCATGCCCGGCATCGTATCGGGCTTCCTCATCGTCTACATTCTGGCCGCGGGTTTCTTCGTGACGCCGGCCCTGATGGGCGGGCCCAACGACGTGATGATGGCCATGCTGATACAGCGCAATATAGAAGTGACCCTGGACTGGCCGCTGGCTTCCGCCTTATCTTTGTTTTTGCTGGTTGTTACATTGATCATCTATGCCTTCTATTGCAAGTACACGGACATGGACAAGATGCTGGGCAAATAAGGGGCGATAATCATGTTCAATCAAATCCGTCTCGTGAATTTCATATCGGCCATACTTTGCGTGGTGCTGATCGCCCCGATTTTGATCGTGGTGGTGATGTCTTTCGGCGCCAGCAGCTATATGATTTTTCCGCCCGACAGCTTGTCGACGCGGTGGTACGAGGAGTTTTTTTCCAGCCCGGAGTGGATGAGCTCGTTGGCATCGAGCTTTCTGATCGCGTTGCTGGCCAGCATGATCGCCACGACGCTGGGCTTTCTGGGCGCATATTCCCTGGTGCGCGGCAAGTACGGCAACAAGAAGCTGATCATTTCCTTTTGCCTGCTGCCTTTGATCGTGCCTACCATCATTACGGCCGTCGCGCTTTACTTTGCTTCCGTGCCGCTGGAGCTGGTAGGGTCCAAGATCTGGATCGCCGTGTGCCACGCGGCCCTGGCCATACCGGTGGTGCTGCTGATCTTGCTGAGTTCGCTGCAGGGGATCGATGTGTCGGTGGAGCGCGCCGCGGAGGGCATGGGAGCAAGCAAACTTTACACCTTCACGCGCATCGTCATTCCCATGGCGGCCCCGGGCATCATGTCGGCGGCTTTCTTCAGCTTTCTGACTTCATTCGATGAGCTCATCGTTTCGCTATTTTTGGCGGGCCTGGAAAGCGAAACCCTGCCGGTCAGGATCTGGAATAGCCTGATCATGAATATGGAGCCCGTCATCGCCTCCATCAGCACGGTGCTGATATTGATTACCATCAGTCTGCTGTTGATCGAACTGATGGTGCGCAAGCTGCGAGCGTAGGCCTGGATCCGGCCCAGGCCGGGCCGGACGACTAGCCCGGCGGACCGGGCTGGGCTTGGGGCGAGGTTGACCATATTTCTTCCAGGAAGGCCTTGAACGCGAGCAGCATGGGGTCTTGGCTGCGGTCGATGTGATGGATGAAGGATAAGGGCAGCTGCACCGCCGGGGCATGTTCCCATACCATGACTTCGCCCCGCGCGGCCGCCTGAAAGGCCAGATCGTCCCGGATCACGCTCAAGCCGACGCCGGCCTTGACGAGGGAAACGACTACCGATTCATGGTCGGCTTCGAAGATCCGGATGGGTTCTATGCTGGCGTGCCGAAACATGCTTGCCACCATTTCGTAATGGGCGCTGGGCTTGGGGGCGCGTATCCATGGCATCAGGGCGAGATTGCCCCATATGGCATTGCGCAGCTTCGGCGCCCAGTCAGCGGGTGCGATCACCCGATAGTTGAGCTGGTGCAGCGTCATGGCGCTGAGCCGGCGGTGCGGGACCGTCCCGACAAAAAAAGCGCCATCCAGCGTTCCATTTTCCACTCCGTTGATGCAGCGCTGCACGCCGCTCACCTCCAGGTCGACCACGATGTCTTTGTGGCGCTCGGCCATACCCGACATGAGTACGCCCAGCTTCAAGAAGTCGGGGTCTATCATCAGGACGCCGACCCGCAGCTTGCCCGACAGCGACCCCTCCAGCAGCTTTGCCGTGCTCTTCATGTCTTCGACGGCCAGAAGAATCCGTTCGGCCTTGGGCAGCAATTCGCGCCCCGCAGGCGTCAGGGCCATGCCCGTGGCGGTACGCGTCAATAGCTTGACTTTCAGCCGGTCTTCCAGGTTCTTCAACTGGCCGCTGAGCGCCGGCTGGGTTAAATGCAGCGCTTCGGCCGCCTTGGTGAGATGGCCGAGATTGGCGACTGTGACAAATGTCCGGATTTGTTGCAGCTGCATGGAATGCCCCGTCTGGAAAGGCGGTTGACCTGTAGAGCAGAGCCGATTATCCATCAAGCGGCGTCATTTTGCAGTGTGATGATGTTCATTAGAAATGCTGATTGGATGCGCGCGCAAGCGCTCCCTATACTGGCGCCTCAATAGTCGGTGGCGGCCTCGCATAGCGCGGCGGCATGCCGGATCGGAGCGGCGGAGCGCCGTCGCTCCGTTACAGGGACGCAGTCATGGATGCGACGATGACGGACAAGGCGATGCTTTTCGAACCCTACACGCTGCGGGGCGTCACGCTGCCGAATCGCATCGTGCTCGCGCCGATGCAGATGTATTCGGCGCAAGACGGCTTTGCTACGGATTGGCATCTGCATCACTTGGCGAAATTCGCGATGGGCGGTTTCGGAACCGTGTTCACGGAGGGTCTATGCGTCGAAGAGCGCGGCCGCAACACCTATGGCGATATGGGAGTATGGTCGGACGACTTCATACCTTCGCTGCGCAAGCTGGCCGACACCCTGCGTGCGCACGGCGCGGTGCCGGCGGCGCAGATATTGCATACGGGCCCCAAAGCCTGCCGCCAGCGTCCCTGGGAGGGATATGGAATGCTGGGCGAAAATGAGGCGGCTCGCGGAGAGCTCCCCTGGACGCCGATCGCGCCCTCGGCCGAGTCCAAGAATCGCGGTTGGGCCAACCCCGAGCCGGTCTCGCAAGAAGATATTCCGCGCCTCGTCGACGCTTTCGGCGCAGCAGCCAGGCGTTGCTCAGAGGCCGGCTTCGATGTGCTGGACATCCACGGCGCGCATGGCTATTTGATCCATTCCTTCTATTCGCCGCTGGGCAACGACTTGGACGGCGAATACGGTGGCGGCAGAGAACAGCGCATGCGTTTCGTGCTGGACGTGGCCGATGCCTGCAGGGCGAACTGGCCGGACGACAAGCCTATTTTCTATCGTCTTTCCTGCGTGGACGGCGTTGAAGAGGGCGGCTGGGGCATGGACGACACGGTCGTGCTGGCGCGCGAGCTCCAGCGGCATGGCATCGATCTCATCGATTGCTCCTCGGGCGGCATAGGGCGTTTTCCCACCGCTCAGATCATTGCGCGGCAACCCCTGTTTCAGGTGCCCTATGCCGAGCGCGTCAGGCGCGATTGCCCTGGGATGCCGACAATGGCGGTGGGCCTGATCACCGAACCGTCGCAGGCGGAACATATATTGCGCAATGGCCAGGCCGACCTGGTCATGCTGGCGCGGGAAGCGCTATTCAACCCGCATTGGCCCTTGCAGGCGGCCGTAGAGCTGGGTGGCGATGAGCAGTTCAACAAAGTATGGCCGCCGCAGTACGGCTGGTGGCTGTATCGCCGGGCGCGCAGCCTGCATCTCGCCGGCCGGAAATAGGCGGCTTTCACCTGCTACATATATAAAGGAGACATACTCATGAATAGCTCTCGCCGTGGTTTTCTTGAACGGTCCGCCGGCCTCGCCGCCATACTGGCGCTGCCGTATTCCGCGCGGGCGGCCGCGCAGCAAAGCGCGAGCCGGACCTTGCGCATAGGCATCCAAAGCATGCGAACGCTGAATCCGGCGGTGCAGTCCGGCTATGCCACCGGCATGCCCGGCGCCCAGCTTTTTGCCAGCCTGGTGCTGTTGAACGACAAGTTCGAACCCGTGCCCTACCTCGCCCGCAGCTGGAAAGTGTCGGAAGATGGGCTGAATTACCGCTTCGACCTTGTCAGCGACGCAACTTTCCACGATGGCAAGCCAGTAAAAGCCAGCGATGTGGTGTTCTCGATCGAGGCGGTGAAATCCACGCATCCCTTGACGTCCATTACCTACAAGGCGATTCTGGATTCCGTGCGCGCCTTGGACGACCATACGGTCGAGATTCGTCTGAAAAAACCCTTCGCGGGCTTGTTCGGCGTCCTGACTCCTCCGCTCACGCCCATATTGCCGGAACATGTCTATGGTGCCGCAGCCGGGCCGCTGCGCAACAACCCCGCCAACGACAAACCCATAGGTTCCGGCCCCTATAAATTCGTCGAATGGAAACGGGGCGCGGAACTCGTTCTGGAGCGCCATGAAGGCTCCTTCCGGCCCGCGCCTTATTTCGACCGGCTCGTTTTCAGCCTGGCCGAAGACTCGCTGACCAAAACCTTGATGCTGGAGCAAGGAAAAATCGATTTCCTGCCTTATTCCTATCTGCGGGTCAGCGACCTGCGGCGCTTGAAAGAGAGCAAGACGCTTGCCACGACCACTCAAGGATACGAAGCGATAGGGCCGGTCAATTATCTGGAGCTCAACTTGCGGGAAGCTCCCTTCAATGACTTGCGGGTGCGCCAGGCCTTCGCTCATGCGATCGACAAGAAATTCATCACATCGACGCTGCACCAGGGCCTTTCGAAACGGCTGGATGGTCCTTTGCATAGCAGCAACGCCTATTTCGACGGATCCGTGTTGACTCACTACGCTTACGATTTGAAAAAGGCCAATGCATTGCTCGACGAAGCCGGCCTGCCCAGGAAAGAGGGCGGCATACGCATGCAGGCGACCTTGGACGTGCCCACGTTCGAGCCGGACAGCACCAATCTGGTGGCTGACTACATTAAGGCCCAGTTCCGCAGGATAGGCATCGATGTCGTGCTGCGGAAAAGCACTGATTTCGCCGACTGGGCCAGCAGAATAGGGCAATGGAATTACCAGATGACCATGAATTCCACGTTCAATTGGTCGGATCCCGTAGTCGGCGTAGATAGGTCTTTTCTGTCGTCGAACATCGCCAAGCAGGTATGGACGAACACTGAAGGCTATGCCGATCCCGAAGTCGACGACCTTCTGACGCGCGCAGCCGGTGAGGCGGATCCCGCCAAGCGCAAGCAGTTGTACTCTGATTTCCAGAAAAAAGTGTCGGCGGACCTGCCGCTGATCTGGACCAATGAAGGTATTTACATCACCCTGTACAACCAGCGTCTACGCAGCATCCCGTCCGGCGTATTCGGCGCCTTGGCGCCCTTCGACGAAATGTCCTTCGCCTGAGGCTTGTGAGTTTTGCTCGCACGCGCATGTGCTTCATTAACAAGAGTGAGTGATGATTTCCCTTTCAGCAGATATTGGCGGCACCTTTACAGATGTCATCCTGGCGGACAGCAAGCGAAACAAGGTATACGCGGATAAGGTCCTGTCCACGCCCGGTTCCAGCGATGCCGTCATAGAAGGCATACTGCAGCTTACCCGGCAGGCCGGCATTCAGCCGGCGGACATCGATGTCTTCGTTCATGGTTTTACCATCGCCACGAATGCCTGGCTGACGCGCAGCGGCGCCAGAGTGGTGCTGGCGGTGACCGATGGCTTCCGCGATGTGCTCGAAATCGCGACGCAAAGGCGGCCGCTTTCCTATTCATTGACGCAAAGCAGGCCCGCGCCTCTGGTGCCGCGATCGCGCGCCGTGCAAATCAAAGAGCGCGTGGATGCCTTCGGCCAGGTATGCACGGCGCTCAGCTCGGAAGAGGCGCGCCATATGGCGGATGCCATCGCGGCGCTGGAGCCCGAGGCGGTCGCCATATGCCTGTTGTTCAGCCATCTGAATCCGGTCAATGAACAAAGGCTGATGCAGGCCGTTCGCGAGAGGCTGCCCGGCATACCGGTCTATTGCAGCTCCGAGGTCAATCCTCAGGCCGAGGAATATCCGCGCACCAACACCACGGTGACCTGCGCCTATGTCGGGCCGGTGGTCGACAAATACATAAGAGCGCTCGAAGCCGCCCTGCCGACGATAGGCGTGAAAGCGCCTGTGCTGCTCATGCGCAGCGACGGCGGGGTCTCGACCATACAGGCAGCGCGCGGCAATCCGGTGAACATGCTGCTGTCGGGGCCGGCGGGCGGGGTGATCGCCGGGATGGCCGCCAGCGAAGACCATGGTATCCGCAATATCATCACGTTCGACATGGGAGGCACGTCGGCGGATTTTTCCCTGATCTCGAACGGCGAGGCGCTGACGGCCAACGAGCGTCTTATCAATGGCGAGGTCCTGCGCTTATCGACGCTGGATATTTCCACGATTTCAGCGGGCGGCGGGTCCATCGGCGCGGTGGATCTGGGCGGCGCCATCCGGGTCGGACCCGCATCGGCCGGCTCGGTGCCGGGCCCGGCATGCTATGGGCTCGGCGGCGTCCTGCCCACTTTGAGCGACGCGGCGCTGGTAATGGGGTTGCTCGATCCGTCCGCGAATCTGGCCGGCGGGCTGCGGCTGGACATAGACAAAGCTAGGCAGGCGCTCAAAACGGAAATCGCCGACAAGCTGGATGTTTCCATCGACGAAGCAGCGTATGGCATGGTCGCCATCGCCAATGCACAGATGGCCCAGGCCATACGCAGCCTGTCGGTGGAGCGCGGCTACGATTTGCGCGATTTCGCCCTGCTTTCATTCGGCGGCGCGGGGTCGATCTTCGCTCCCTTTCTAATGCAAGAGCTGGAAATGCAGGAGATTGTGATTCCTCTGCGGCCCGGTGTCTTTTCGGCTTCCGGAATGCTGCTCAGCGATATGCGCCATACCTTCCAGGCGCCGTTTCTGACACCTGTCAACGATGTCGATCAAGGCAGATTCACGCTGGCGCTGAAAGGCCTGGATGAGCTGGTTTCGGCAGCCTTCAAAAGAGACGGCATAGCGCAGGAAAAGCAAGTCGTCCGCTACTACGCCGACTTGCGCTATGTGGGTCAGGTGCACGAGCTGACAGTGCCGCTTGCGGGCGAAGCCGGAGCAGTGCGCTGGGACCCCGCCGTTCTGAGCGAACAGTTCCGCCGCCATCATGAACGCGCCTATGGCTTTGCCGATGCGTCCATGCCGTGCGAGATCGTCAACCTGCGGGTGGAAGGCATAGGGCTGATGTACAAGCCGAAGCCGGAACCGCTGGCCGCCGGATCGAGCGTTGCGGCCCCCACGGCAATGCGGCAGGTCTACCTGGGTCCGGAACTCGGGCGCCGGACCGCGGCCGTCTACGACAGGGCGGATCTGAGGCAGGGGCAGACGCTGCACGGTCCCTCCATTGTCAACCAATCGGATACGACGATTTTCATACTTCCCGGCCAGTCCGCCACCGTTGGGCTGCACGGCGTGTTGCGGGTCGTTGCGGGTATCGAGGAGAACTGAATGCCCACTATTTCGAACATTCTGGACCGGGATGTTTTCCAGTATCAACTGGCCGCGATCGCCGAAGAAATGTCGGCGGCGCTGAGGCGCTCGGCGTTTTCGCCCATCATCTGGGACATGCTGGACTATTCCTGCGCGCTATTCGCTCCCCATGGAGAGATGCTGGCCCAGGCCGAAACCATACCGGCGCAACTCGGCGTAATGACTTACGCCTTCGAAGGCATGATCAAGGACATCCCCCTGGATACCTGGCGGCCCGGCGATGTGCTGATCTGCAATGATCCCTACCGGGGATGCACGCATACTCCGGACATCGTGCTGATGAGCCCCGTCTTCGTGGAGGGCCAACTGATGGCGGTGACGGCCACGGTCGCCCATCATGTCGACATCGGCGGCAAGCTGCCCAGCACCACGGCGCCGGACAACCTCGAGGTATTCGCCGAGGGCCTGCTGTTTCCGCCCATGCACGTGGTGCGCGAGGGCGTGCAGAACGACACGGTCTTCCGCTTCATTTCGGGGAATGTGCGCAACCCGCGCGCGTGCACCGGCGATCTGATTGCACAGATAGCGGGCTGCAGGACGGGCGAAAAGCGCGTCGCAGCGCTGGTCGAGCGCTACGGCGTGGAGCGGTTCAGCGAATTGGTCAGGGATACTTTGGATTACGGCGAACGCTATGTGCGCAATGCGATCGCCGCCATTCCGGACGGAATGCGCACTGCCGAGGTGTTCATCGAGGATGACATTTCCAGCGATGAGCCCATCAGGCTGGCGGTCAGCGTGTCGATAGAAGGCGAGAAGGTGAAAGTCGACTTCAGCGGCAGCGACAAGCAGCGCAGGAATGCGCTGAATTGCCCGCTGGCCTCGACCTACTCAATGACCCTGTACGCGATTCGCTGCATGACCGACATGCAGGCGCTGAGCAACGGCGGCTGCAACAGGCCGGTGGAAATCACCGTGCCGCCCGGCAGCTTTTTGAATCCCGCCAGGCCCGCCGCGGTCGGCAATCGGCATTACGCCCAGCAGGCCGTGGCCGATGTCGTGCTGAAAGTCATGGCGGAGCTGCTGCCGGGCCGTTCGGCCGCGGGCTGCCATATCTCATTTCCGACTTTCCGCGCCGGCGGATTCGACGCGCGTCCGGAAATCATCGCGCGTTACGGCGAGCCCCGATATTTCATCGTCCATGACATCATCGGCGGCGGCATGGGAGGGTATGCGGGCGGCGATGGCTTGCCGGCGGTGGATACCCACGGCGGAAATTGCGGCGTGCTTTCCGCCGAAGTCGTCGAAACCACCAGCCCAGTGCGCATACTGCGTTCGGAACTGATCGAGGGGTCGGGCGGAGATGGCGCCTACCGCGGAGGGCTGGCCATGCGACGGGAATACGAGCTGCTGAGCGATAACTTGATGGTCAGCGTTTTCCATCAGCAAGGCTCGGACAGCACCGCCCCTTGGGGCTTCAAGGGCGGCGGGCGCGGCCGCCCGGCGGGCGCCATGCTGAACCCTGGCACACCGGGCGCGCGCAAGCTTTCGACCAAGGAAATAAGCTTGCCTGTGGGCAAAGGCGATGTGCTGCGACTGGAAAGCGCAGGAGGCGGCGGGTGGGGCGACCCTTCATCGCGCAGCGAAGAACGGCGTGCGCTGGACCTCGCCGAACGCTATGTTTGAAGGCTGATCGAATGCTGAACATCAATCCGCCTGTGTTCGAGCCGCCGGGCAAAGACAGTTTCGAAAGCTCGCTATGGCACGAAACCGCCATTTCCGCCCAGCCGTATCCGAGACTGGAAAAAGCGGAAACGGCGGACACGCTGATCATCGGGGCGGGATATACGGGGCTGTCGGCGGCGATCGAGCTGGCTGGATCGGGCGTGGATGCCATCGTGCTGGACGCGCGCGAGCCCGGCTTTGGCGCGTCGGGAAGGAATGGCGGGCAGGTCATACCCGCCTTCAAGTACGACCCCGACCAGATCGGCAAAGTCTTCGGGGAACGCGATGGGCAGGCCGTGCTGGATATGGTCTCGAAAACGGCGGATGCCGTTTTCGATTTGGTGCGCCGTTTCGACATCGCTTGCGAGCCGACGTACGGCTGGATACAGGCCGCGCATAACCAGCGCAGCGCCGACATGCTGGCCTCACGCTGCGAGCAATGGCGCGCGCGCGGCGCGCCCGTCGACATGCTCGATGCCGCGCAGATCAAGCGCCTTCTGGGCACGGATGCCTATGCGGCGGGGGTGCGTTTCCGGCATGCCGGAACGGTGCAGCCCTTGAGCTATGCGCGCGGCCTGGCCGCGGCCGCGCAGTCGCTGGGGGTGCGGATCTACAACTACTCTCCCGTGGTGAAGCTGGAAAGGAATGGCCAGCGGTGGAGGGCGACCACAGAGAAGGCGGCGGTCGATGCGGCGCGTGTGGTGATTGCGACGAATGGCTACACCACGCCTATCTGGCCGGGCCTGCGCGAATCCATCGTGCCGGTGTATTCCATGCAGATCGCGACGGATCCCTTGCCGGAGCCTGTCGCGCGCGAAATCATGCCGGTCGTGCGCTCGATGGCCGATACGCGGCGCTTGGTGTGCTATGCGCGCAAGGACGGCGCCGATCGCTTCATTATCGGGATGCGAGGGCCGTTCAAGGCGCGACCCAGCGAAGAGGACGCGCGCGGCTTGGTCGCGGCTGCGCGGGCGCTGTATCCGGCGCTGCAAGGCATGGCATTTCCTTATCGCTGGGCAGGGCGCGTGGCAATGACTGCGGACCATATCCCCCATTTGCACCGGCTTGCCCCCGGTGTCATGGCCGGGCTGGGGTACAACGGGCGCGGCGTGGGAATGGCCACCATGATGGGGCGGATACTTGCGGCGGCTTGTATCGACGGCGCACAGGGCGTTCCCGCCTATCCCTGCACGCCGCTGAAGCCCATACCATTCCACATGTTTTACCGCGTGGGGGTGCAAGCCATGGTGACTTATTACCGCATGCTGGATCGCTACAGCTAGCTCTTGTCGGAACGAGGCGCTGGCACCATAGCCGATGCGAACTTGGACCTGTTTTCAATCGGTCCGGCCGGTTAGTATCGCTTGAACCGGCACGCCCGCGGCTGCGCCGGCCGGCCTTGGCGAGCGGATTTTTCAGAATAAAGGGATGAGACAGTGAGCGTTGCGATACGAATCGATGGGGACAGGCTGTGGGGCAGCCTGATGGAACTTGCCCGGATAGGCGCCACGCCGGCGGGCGGGGTCAATCGGCAGGCCTTGACCGATCAGGACAAGCAGGCGCGTGATTTGTTCTCGAGGTGGTGCCAGGAGGCCGGCTGCGTCATGCGCGCCGACCCCATCGGCAACCTCATCGCCCGCCGCTCGGGGCGCGACGACACCCTGCCCGCTGTCATGATGGGCAGCCATTTGGATAGCCAGCCCACGGGCGGCAAGTTCGACGGCGCCTATGGCGTGATGGCGGGACTGGAAGTGCTGCGCTCGCTGCACGATGCCGGCGTCGTCACCGAGCACCCCATCGAGGTCGCCGCCTGGATGAATGAAGAGGGTGCGCGCTTTGCGCCATCGATGATGGGCTCGCTGGTCTATACGGGAGCGATGAGCCTGGACGACGCATTGGCGGTCAAGGATGTCGACGGCCTTAGCGTGGGCCGTGAGCTGGCGCGTATCGGCGCGCAAGGTTCGCCCGATCCTTACGGCAAGCCGGCCGCCTACTTCGAGGCGCACATCGAACAAGGCCCGATACTTGAAGCCAAAGGGAAAACCATAGGCGTGGTGTCCGGCGGCCAGGGGCAGTGCTGGTTCCAGTTGACGCTGAAAGGCAGGGCTTCCCATGCGGGCACGACGCCCATGGACTTGCGCAGCGATGCGCTGGTGGGTGCGGCGGCCATCATCGGCGAGCTGAACCGCATAGGCCGCGCGCATGCGCCGGGATGCGCGACAGCGGGCCGCGTGCTGGTGTCGCCCAACAGCCCCAATGTGATCCCTGGCTCGGTCTACATGACGGCGGAGATCCGCCACCCTGAAGACAGCGTCCGCGCCGCCATGGAGCAAGCGTTCCGCGAGGCGGTGGACGAAGCCGTGCGGCGGAACGGACTGGAACCGCAGCTGGCCAAGGTGCTGGAGCAGCCGGCCGCGGCGTTCGATGCGTCGTGCATCGCCGCGATCCGCGAGGCGGCCGAGCGCAATGGCTACCCCTGCATGGACATCATCAGCGGCGCGGCGCACGATGCTGTTGCAATGTCGCGCATCGTGCCGACCGGCATGGTGTTCGTGCCCTGCGCCGGCGGCATCAGCCACAATGAAATCGAAAGCGCGGAACCCGCCGACCTAGCGGCCGGCTGCCAGGTGCTTGCCGAGGCCGTCCTGTCCCATGCGTATTCCGGCAATAGCTAATAGCTGATTCTTGGTTCGTTTTCCGGGGCGCCTGGAGTTAGGATGATGCCGACGCCGAGAGCGGGCCGCAGCCTCAGGTTTATCCCTATTGTCGTTATCCCTAGGTGGGTTAACTTCTCCTGGGAACGCGCGCCTTCGCGGCTTGCGGGCCATTGCACTGGCTCCATAGAAAACCGGCGCTTGGCTCTATGGACCGAAAATGGCCCGATGATAACCTCGATCGGCATCGACACTGCGCTCCCGAAGGGCGTCCCGATTAGATTTTGGAGAGGAAACATGTGCAAGTTGAAACTGGCCATGAAGCTGGCCGCCGCGGCAGCCGCCACGGCGCTATTCGCCGCCGCGCAGGCTAGCGCCGCGCAGGCGGGCGCCGCGCCGGCCGATACGCCCAAGCAAGGAGGCACGCTGGTCGTCGGCCAATTCCAGGCCCCCCGGCATTTGAACGGAGGCGTGCAGTCCGGCATGGCGACGGCCCTGCCCAGCAGCCAGCTGTTCGCCAGCCTGCTGCGCTACGATGATCAATGGAATCCCCAGCCCTATCTGGCCGAATCATGGAAATGGTCGGAAGACGGCAAGGCGCTGACGCTCAAATTGCGCACGGACGCGGTCTTCCACGATGGCAAGCCGGTCACGTCCGAAGACGTGGCGTTTTCCATCATGGCCATCAAGGCCAATCATCCCTTCCAGACCATGTTCGGCGCGGTCGAAAGCGTGGAAACGCCGGATCCGCATACGGCCGTCATCAAGCTGACCCAGCCGCATCCCGCCTTGCTGATCGCCCTGTCGCCCCCCTTGGCGCCCATCATGCCCAAGCACATTTACGGCGACGGCCAGGACCTGAAAGCGCATCCGCGCAATTCGCAGGGCGTTGTCGGCTCGGGGCCTTTCAAGCTCAAGGAATTCGTGCCCGGCAAGGAGGTGGTGCTGGAGCGCTTCGATAAATACTTCCTGAAGGGCAAGCCCTATCTGGACCGCATCGTCTACCAGATCAATCCCGACGCCACGACCTTGCTGATCGGGCTGGAGCGCGGGGATATGCAGATGCTGCCCTTCATGAACGACCCGACCCAGTTGCGCCGCGCCGCCGACAACAAGAACCTGGTGTCGCTGTCCGAGGGCTATGAGGGCGTGGGCGCGCTGAGCTGGCTGGCCATCAATACCGCGCGCAAGCCTTTCGATGATGTGCGCGTGCGCCAGGCTCTCGCCTATGCGCTGGACAAGAATTTCATCATCAAGGCGCTGACCGCCGGCTTCGCCAAGCCGTCGGACGGCCCTCTGGTCAGTTCCAGCCCTTTCGCCACCAAAGATCTGACCGTCTATAAAGTCGATTTGAAGAAGGCCGAGCAATTGCTGGACGAAGCAGGCCTGAAGCGCGGCAGCAACGGCGAGCGCTTCAAGATGGTGATCGATCACATGCCCGGCATGGACTCGCTCAGCAAGAACGTAGCCGAGTACGCTCGCGCTCAGTTGAAGAAAATCGGCGTTACGGCCGAACTGCGCACTTCCGCGGATTTTCCTTCCTGGACCCAGCGCATCGCCAATCATGACTTCGACATGACCACCGACAGCGTCTGGAACTGGGGCGACCCGGTGATCGGCGTGCATCGCACTTATTTATCGTCCAACATCCGGCCCATTATCTGGACCAACACGCAGTCCTACACCAACAAGAAGGTGGACGAATTGCTGGCGCAGGCGGCGGTCGAGAAAGACACGGAAAAGCGCAAGGCGCTGTATGCGGAATTCCAGAAAATCGTCACCAACGATGTGCCGCTGATTTTCTTGGCGCAAGTGCCTTTCCACACCCTGCTTTCCAACAAGGTGGGAAATCCTCCGACCAGCATCTGGGGGCCGCTTTCGCCGCTGGATGAGGTCTATCTGAAGTAAGCGGGATTGCGATGTTGAGCTACACCTTGAAAAGGCTGGCCTATGCGGTGGTCCTGCTGCTGGCGGTCATCACGCTGAATTTCCTGCTGATCCATATATCGCCGGGCGATCCCGTTGAAACCATAGCGGGATCCATGGGCGGCATGAGCGACGAACTGCGCGCTCAATTGCGGGAGCAGTTCGGCCTGGACAAGCCTTTCATCGTGCAGTTGGGCATTTACCTGGGCCGGGTCATTCAAGGGGATCTGGGGCAGTCGTATTTCTTCAATGCGCCGGTGGCCGCGCTGATCTGGGAGCGCGTGCCGGCCACCCTGCTGCTGGTGGTGGTTTCCGTGCTGCTGGCTTTCCTGGTGGGTACGCTGTTGGGCGCGCTGGCCGCCCGCAAGCCCAACGGCCTGCTGTCCCAGAGCGTCACTGTCCTGTCCATCGTGGGCTATTCGGCGCCGGTGTTCTGGACGGGCATCGTGCTGATCATCGTATTCGCTTCCATCATCCCCATTTTTCCGGTGTCCGACATGCGCACCGCGGGCATGGACGACGGTGGTCTGGCGGGCGTGCTGGATGTGCTGCACCATCTGACGCTGCCGGCTTTCACCCTGGCTTTCGTCTATGTGGCGCAATACAGCCGCCTGGCGCGGGCCAGCATGATGGAGGCGCTGTCGGCTGATTACATCCGCACCGCGCGCGCCAAGGGCTTGTCTGAAACGGTGGTGCTGTACAAGCACGCTTTGCGCAATGCCGTGCTGCCCGTGGTGACCATGCTGGGGCTGCAGTTCGGCAATGTGCTGGCGGGGGCCATCCTGGTTGAGACCGTCTTCAACTGGCCGGGCCTGGGCCGGCTGGCCTTCGATTCGGTACTGCGGCGCGACTATCCCACCATGCTGGGCATACTGCTTTTCGCCTCTTTGCTCGTGGTCGTCATGAATCAATTGACCGACCTGGCATACCGCATCATCGACCCGAGGATCAAAGCATGACGCAATCCACTGTCGCCGCCACGGCGCCGCCCGCCGCGCCGGCGGTAAAGCCGCCCGGCCAATGGCGCGAGGCGCTGCGCATATTCTGCCGCAATCCTTCCGCCGTATTCGGTTTTTTCCTGCTGCTGGCCATCGTCGCCATTGCGGTGTTGGGGCCCATGCTGATGGAAGCCGACCCCTTCGAGCTCGTGGCTCCGCCGATGGACCCGCCGGGCTCGGAGTTCGCCATCCTGGGCAGCGACTACCTCGGCCGCGACGTCCTGACCGGCCTGATCTTCGGCGGCCGGGCCACCTTGCTGGTGGGCGTCGTCGCCGCGCTCCTGTCGGTGTTCATAGGCGTGGTCGTGGGCGCTTTGGCCGGCTACTACGGCGGCTGGGTCGACGAAGCGCTGATGCGCATCACCGAGTTCTTCCAGGTCCTGCCGGCCTTGCTGTTCGCCATGGTCCTGGTCACGCTTTTCTCGCCCACGCTGTGGACCATATCCATTGCCATAGGGGTCGTCAGCTGGACCGGGACGGCGCGGCTGGCGCGGGGTGAATTCCTGCGCCTGAAGCAGCTGGACTATATCCTGGCCGAACGCGTCATCGGCGCCAGCAGCGGCCGCATCATCTGGAAGGTCATCCTGCCCAATGCGGTGGCGCCGCTGATCGTATCGGCGACCCTGGCGGTGGGCACCGCCATCCTGTTCGAGGCGGGCCTGTCCTTCCTGGGCCTGGGCGACCCCAACATGATGAGCTGGGGCTTGATGATAGGCAATAGCAGGCCCTACATCCTGACGGCCTGGTGGGCCGTCACGCTGCCGGGCGTGGCCATATTCCTTACCGTGCTGGCGGTCAGCCTGATCGGCGACGGCTTGAACGACGCCTTCAATCCAAGACTGCGGGAGCGGGCATGAGTGGCATGAATAGCGTGGCGGCGGCGCCGGAGCCTTTGCTCAGAGTGGACCGCCTGAGCGTGGAATTCGCCGGACGCAAAGGCGTGGCGCCGGTGCTGAACGATGTGAGCTTCGAGGTCGCGGCCGGCGAAACGGTGTGCCTGGTGGGTGAGTCGGGTTGCGGCAAGAGCATGACGGCGCTGGCCATCATGCGGCTGATCCCCGAGCCCGGCCGCATCAATACGGGCGTGATCCAGCTGCGCGGCGCGGACCTGGCAAAGTACAGCGTGCCTGAAATGCGGCGCATACGCGGCAACAAGATTTCCATGATCTTCCAGGAGCCCATGACGGCGCTGAACCCGGTCTACACCGTGGGCGACCAGATCTGCGAACCGCTGCGGCTGCACCAGGGCCTGAGCCGGGAAGAGGCCCGGACGAGGGCGATCGATATTCTGCGTTCCGTCGAAATCCCGGCGCCCGAACGCCGCATCGACGAATATCCGCACCAGCTTTCGGGCGGCATGCGCCAGCGCGTCATGATCGCCATGGCGCTGGCCTGCGATCCCGATGTGCTGATCGCCGACGAGCCCACGACGGCGCTGGACGTTACCGTGCAGGCGCAGATCTTCGATTTGCTGCGCGCCCAGCAGCAGCGGCGCGGCACCGCCATCGTCATGATCACGCATGACATGGGGGCGGTGTCCGAGATGTCCGACCGCGTGGTGGTCATGTATGGAGGACGCGTGGTCGAGGAAGGCCTGACCAGCGAAATCCTCGAAAGCCCCAAGCATCCCTATACCGTGGGCCTGATCGCCTGTCTGCCCGAGCTGGACCCGGCGCCCAGCCTGGACCGACCCGATCTGCCCGAGATACCCGGCGTGGTGCCGTCGGTCTGGCAGCGGGGCGTCGGCTGCCCGTTCGCCGACCGCTGTACCAGGGTCATGCCCAAATGCCGGCAGGATTTTCCCCCCGCATTCCAGACCGGCCCCACGCAAAAAGTGTCGTGCTGGCTATACGAGGAGCAATCATGAGCAGCGTGCAAACCGGCGCGCCGCTGTTGTCGGTGCGCGACCTGAAAGTGCATTTCCGCGTCAAGCGCGGCGGCTGGGGCAAAGAGCCCGCCGTCGTCCATGCCGTCGATGGCGTGTCTTTCGACGTGCAGCGGGGCAGGACCATGGCCATCGTCGGCGAGTCCGGCTCGGGCAAGACCACCACCGCCTTGTCGGTCATGCGCCTGGCGCCCATCACCCAGGGTTCCATCCATTTCAACGGCGTGGACATCACCGCGATGGAAGGCGAGGCCTTGCGCAAGCAGCGCCGCCATTTGCAACTGGTGTTCCAGGATCCTTATTCATCGCTCAACCCGCGCCAGCGCGCAGGCGACATCGTGCGCACGCCTTTGATCCTGATGGGCATAGGCACGCCCGCCGAGCAAAAGGAAAAAGTCAACGAGCTGTTCCGCCTGGTGGGCCTGCGCGAAGAGCAGCAATTGCTGTTTCCGCATCAGTTTTCCGGCGGCCAGCGGCAGCGCCTGAATGTGGCGCGCGCGCTTGCCACCGACCCGCAATTGATCGTCTGCGATGAGCCGGTGTCGGCGCTGGATATCGCCATACGCGCGCAGATACTGAATCTGCTGCGCCGCATCCAGCGCGAGCGCGGCCAGTCCTTCCTGTTCATCAGCCACGACATGGCGGTGGTCGAGCATATTTGCGACGATATCGCGGTCATGTACCTGGGCCAGGTGGTGGAGCAGGCATCGCGCGAGGCTTTCTTCTCGCGCCCTTTGCATCCCTACAGCGTGGCGCTGATGTCGGCGGTGCCGACGGTCAGCGGGGGCCGCGAGAAAGCCGCCAATCGCATCAAATTGACGGGCGACCCGCCCAGCCCCATCAACCCGCCCTACGGCTGCCGCTTTGCGGGGCGATGTCCGGCGGTGCAGGATTTATGCAGGCAGGAGCCGCCGCGGCTGCGTGAAGTGCTGCCGGGGCATAAGGTAGCTTGCCACTTTGTGGCGGCGGACGGCAATGACGTGAAAGCGCCCCTGGATGGACGCCAGGCGTTCGGCATCAAGGAGCAAGCGGCATGAGCGGGCGAGCATCATCCTCGGCACAGGCATCGGGCATCACGATTTTCAAGGCGAAACGGATACTGACCATGAATCCGGCCCAGCCCTTCGCCACGCATGTGGCGGTGCGCGACGGGCGCATATTGGCCGTGGGATCGGAGCAGGACGTCGAGGCTTGGGGGCCCGCGCGCGAAGACGATCGCTATGCCGGCCATGTCTTGATGCCCGGCCTGGTTGAAGGGCACAGCCATTTGTACGAAGGCGTGGTCTGGCGCTATATCTACGTGGGCTACTACGACAGGCGCGGGCCCGACGGCACGGTCTGGCCGGGCCTGAAGTCTTTCGACGGCGTGGTTCAGCGCCTGTCCGAGGCCCTGGGCCGGCTCGGGCCGGATGAGCATCTGGTGGGCTGGGGCTTCGACCCCATCTATTTCGGCACCGAGCGCATGACTGTGCGCGACCTGGACAAGGTGGCGGATAAGCGCGCGGTAATCGTCATGCATGCCAGCATGCACTTGATGAACGTCAATAGCTGGACCTTGCGGCAGGCCGGCATCGACCGCGACACCGACATCGAAGGCATTACGCGCTTCGATAATGGCGAACCCACCGGCGAGCTGCAGGAATTCGCCGCCATGTTCCCGGTGACCCGCATGCTGGGCAACCCCTTGGGGACCTTGGGCCAGAGCGCCGAATGCTTGGATATGTTCGGCAAGGTGTGCCAGTATGCGGGCGTCACCACCGCCGCCGACCTGCTCAACGACCTGGAACCAGACGGCGTGCGCGAGCTTGCGCGCGTGACGGCCGGCGAGGACTTTCCAGTGCGCATCGTGCCGGCCGCCTCGGGCATGCTGTTCGGGCGCGATGTGGAAGGCTGCCTGCGCCGGCTGGACGAGCTCAAGTCGCTGAATCACGACAAGATGCGATTGGGCCTGGTCAAGCTGGTGGTGGACGGATCCATACAAGGCTTTACCGCGCGCCTGCGCTGGCCGGGGTATTTCAATGGCGCGGCCAATGGCATCTGGGTCATGCCGCCCGCCGACCTAGCGCCGGTGGTGCAGGCCTACCACCGCGCCGGCATTCACTTGCACATCCACACCAATGGCGACGAGGCCACCGCGGTGGCTTTGGACGCGGTCGAGCGGGCGCTGCTGGACCACCCCCGCCCGGATCACCGCCACACTTTGCAGCATTGCCAGATGGCCGACGAAGCGCAGTTCCGCAAAATGGCTGCGCTGGGCATGTGCGTCAACCTGTTCGCCAATCACATTTTCTATTGGGGCGATGCCCACTACGAAATGACGATGGGCCCCGACCGCGCCAATCGCATGGACGCCTGCGGAACGGCGCAGCGCCTGGGCGTGCCCTTCGCCATGCATTCCGATGCGCCCATCACCGCCATCGGCCCGCTGTTCACCGCCTGGTGCGCGGTGAACCGGCGCACGGCGTCGGGGCGCGTGCTGGGCGCAAGCGAACGCATCAGCGTGCCGGATGCGCTGCGGGCGATCACGCTGGGAGCCGCCTATACCCTGGGCATGGACGACCGCATCGGCTCCATAGAGGTCGGCAAGTTCGCCGATTTCTGCGTGCTGGAAAGCGATCCGCTGGAGGCTCCGCCCGAGCGACTGAAAGATGTGGCGGTCGCCGGCACCGTGATCGGCGGACGGCCTCTGGCCTTGCCGAATACCTAGGGCCCGCTGACGCTGAAAGAGCATCCGCATGAACACGCCGGCGCGCATTCCGCTGACCGTATTGGGAGGCTTCCTGGGGGCGGGCAAGACCACGCTGCTCAATCACCTGCTGAATACCAGTGCCGGCAGGCGGGTTGTGGTGCTGGTCAATGACTTCGGCCCCATCAACGTGGATGCGCGCCTCATCGCCCGCCATGACGGCGACACCATCAGTCTGACCAATGGCTGCGTGTGCTGTTCCATCGGCTCGGGCTTGGACGCCGCCCTGATCCGTGTGTTGAACCGCGACCCGGCGCCCGAATGGATAGTGATAGAAGCCAGCGGCGTGTCGGATCCGGGCCGTATCGCCCAAGTGGGCATGTCGGATCCGCTGCTGCAGCTCGAGGGCGTGGTGGTCCTGGTGGATTCGGAACAGATTCTGAATCATGCCGATGACGCCTTGCTATCGGATACGGTCGCGCGGCAGATGGACGCAGCGGATCTGCTGGTGCTGAATAAAAGGGATTTGCTGCCGGACGACAGGATGGACTTGCTCCGCAACGAGCTGACGCGCCGCTACGGCGATGTACCGATGCTGGAAACCGCCTACGGCAAAGTGGCGCTGGATGCGCTGATGGGGCCGGGCCGCTTGCACAAGACCGCGGAACGGTTTCGCCGTCATCGGCAGCATCGCCATCACGGCCATGCGCCCCACCATGACGGCGCAGCGGCCGGGCGGCATGGCGAGGCTGGCGGGGATCCGAATCATCCTTTCGAAAGCGGCAGCTGGTCCTGCCCGGGCGTCTTGTCCGCGGACGGGCTGGTCAAGGCGCTCAAGCGGCTGCCGCGGTCGGTCATTCGCGTCAAGGGCTGGGTCAGGACCGACCGGCATGGCCCCGTGATCGTCCACTTCGCCGGCCGGCGGGTGCGTTTCGAACTGCTTGCGGGCCTGGACGCGGACTTCGGCGCCGGGGCCGATAACCAGCTCGTCTATATCGGTTTGCGCGGCGAAGCGCTGGACGCCGCGATGGCTGCGGCGCTCTCACCCCTTATTGGCCGGGAGCAAGGCTAGGGCGCTACGCCTACTGGCTTTCCCCTTTGCTTAGGCGTACGATATGGGTATATATATCGTAATACGATCTATATTCACGATGGCATCTCGTTGCCACGGCATGCTCCGGCTCGATTCATGAAAGGCCGGC
>Ga0182738_1001705_pt1 | contig 26949 bp, 24 predicted proteins | sample eDN5th30CBELigMG_FD_128876 | JGI IMG/M metagenome (GOLD analysis project Ga0182738, IMG submission 128876) | Enriched Miracle-Growth compost microbial communities from Emeryville, California, USA - eDNA 5th pass 30_C BE-Lig MG (version 2)... ...
CATACCAAGAAAAAGGGAAGGTGATATCATTTATCCTCTCTTGACAGAAGATTTTTTAAACATGGATTTGAGGCTATAATGAAATTTATGTCACTTTTCCCACAGCGAATGCAGAAATTTAGAGAGGATTCAGCTTCACGAAGAGGATTAAGGCTGATTTCAGGAATAAGTTGAGGGGGAAGCTCCAAGGCCTTCTGATGATATTTCTGACTGGGAAAGATATTGAATTGTCAAGGCAAGATGGAAGGTATAACAATTGGAACATAACTAATGAATTCCGGAACATGAATAAAAATTGATTTTCAACCGCAAGATGCTTGTTTTCGATTTTTAAAAGGTAAAGGAGATCGAGAAAAGATTTGATGGAAAAAAAAATTATTTGGAAAAATTATGAAAAAATTTCCAGATTTTTTTTTTTCACTTTTTTTTTCTGAAATTTTGTCTAAAAGTGTCAAAAAGTTTTAGTCAAAATTTGAGCTTTAGACAAGATTTGGCTAAACTTAAGGGACTTTTAGACTTAGGAAAATCACTGATCGGTGCTTCTTTAAGTATGGTTTTTTTTTTGAGTCAAAGAAAAGTGTTTTTTCCAGAGATTTTTTTCCTTTTTCAATTTTTTTAATAAATTTGACAGATGGAAAGAAAGAAGAACTCAGAAAAAATTTGGGGGAAAATGACAATTTTGAATTGCTCTGGAGAGAAAATTTTTCTTGAAATTCCTTATCTTCAAAAAATCCTCCCATTTTTTTATTAGAAGATAAATGAAAATTTTGATAAAAAATTCCTTTTTCCTTGGTTTGTTAGATTTTGAAAAAAACTTGCCTGGTGCCGAGGAAAATCACCGCCCCAACCAACTTTTTCTCCTGGAAATGAAGCAAATTGTCAAAACTTGCGAAACCTTGTGAAAATGAGTTTTTGGTCGATATTGAAGGGTTGTTAAAGTGAAAAGGGTGAAGAGTAAGATATAAACACTAGATAGAGTGACTCTGTCAACTACTCAACTTCACTCAACCAAAAAGGAAAAAATAATCAAACGAATAAGATTTCATAAGGAAAGGTTTTGTGGCAGAAATGGTAAAATCTGTAAAGGTTATTATTATTATTATTATTTAAGGTAGTTTCAATACGATTATCATGACTTAGAGTAATTTTTTTCCTCCAACACCTGAGTATATAGATAGAGGTTTATATATATTTTTTAAAACATACATACAGACATTCAATTTCGTCAATTAAAACTTCTTTTGATAGAAGAGATCAGAGTAAGTATTCTCTTCATCTCCTTCCTTTTCTTCTTCCATAATATCACCCTTTTGTTCTTTTTCTCCCTTTTTGAGTGGCTTTTCTTCTTCAATAGCTTCTCCTCTGAGCTTTCTTTGGACCCAATCCTCAATCTTTTTCTTTAATTCAGGAAGGTCTTGGACTTCGGAGAACTTGAGAGGAGCTCTGTTGAATGGATCGTGCTCATCATTCAGCAAAATCTGCTTAATAACGCTCTTTTCCATGACGGTATCTGATGTAGGAAGTCTGACGGGCTCTTTCATGAGATCGCAAGAAATTGGGCACATGAATTCATCAGGAATATCTCCCAATTTGGCGGTGAGATCTTGAGTTTGAACAGAAATCTTTTCAGTTCTCTCAAGGAAAGCCTCGAATTGTTCAATAACATCTTCAGAAAGCACTCTATCCATTCTAACCTTCTTGGCAGCACGAATCATCTCTTCTAAACTATAAGAACGTTGATCCATTGTAATTTCACTGCAAAATTCTTCATCAAACTATGATAGATAGGTTATGGTAAAACAATAAAAATGGGTGAGAAATACTGAGAGGTTAACATAAACTTGGATGATATCTCTGAGGAATTTGGAAGGTTTGAAATGAAGTTTGTCACCACCACTCTAAACAAATTTATGAGAAATTCGGATCTTAATTTTTACTTGTTGAAGTCCCATGTACTTGGAGCTCATGCATTGAACCAAGAAATAATTCAACATAGAAGCAAGTCTTTTTCTGAAATCTCCGAAGAAGAATGATTTGGGAGCCCAGCCACTGATTTCAGCCATGAGGGAAAGTCCTTCACGAACTTGAAGGAAGACACTTTTGGCAATTCCTTCGAAACGTTCAAGATCCTTTCTTTCTTCATTGCTGAGGTGGCCTCCTGAAGCTTCTTTAGTTTTATATTCAATAATCTTGCCCATCTTATCCAATCCTTCATCCATACAATAAGTGGTGTCGTTCATAACCATGTTTGTAAATCTCTCAATCAATTCATTAGGAGCATGAATGTAGGCTTGTTTGTAAGCATCAATTTTCCAAATGATTTTGAAAATATTGGTGGCGTAATGTCTATACTCGTACTTGGCATAAAATTGGTGACTTGCTCCAGTAAATTCAATATCAATATAAAATTTGAGGAGTCCAGGTGTTAACACTCTCTATGGAATTTTTAGGAGATTTCTTAATAAATTGTTGGTTACTTTAGCAAGTTCATTATATTCATAAATGTCTCTGATGGATCGATTATCATTGCCGAAGAAGGAAACCAATTCGATAATTTTGGCTTTGGAGTATGGGTTTGAAATAAACTCATTTTCACAAAGAAGAATACTCACAAATGTGATAAAATCATTGACCTAAATGGGAGTTGTGAGTTTTCGAACAAAAATATCACCTTACAATGTTGACACCTTTACCCCTGGTGGTAGAAAGATCTTTGACGTAATTTTCCTTGAACCTGAGATAGCAGAATTGGAATTCAAAGATATCATTAAGCCAATGTTCTGGGACATGCTTCATAAAAGCCTTGGGTTTCACATTTGAAAGATCAGTGCTTCTAACTTCCTTTGGGGGGAAATGTTAATTTTTCAAAAAGAATGATAAAAAATTACTTCAGGAACAATACCGTTCCATTTCAGAAGGAGGAACATAAGGACATCATAAAGATCATTAACTCTAGCAAGTCTTCTGTCGTCAAAAAGAACAGCTTTATAAGTCAAAAAGAGCTTTTCTTGATGAGCAAGTTCTTTTTCAAGTCTAGCATCTAGAGAGGGTTTAGAAGGCTATCCCTTTCATTAATTTTACATTGAGGAGCATTTCTGTCCATAATATTTTTTTGTTCGGTATATCTCTGGATGAGTTGGAAAGTTTCAGTAAAGTTTTGAACGATGGGAATGAAGCAGAAATGAGCAAATTCCAGAGCATGGAAGAAAAATTCAGTGATAGTACCATAATCACTGGGCCCTTTGGACTGAATCAGACTGGAATCTTCAACTTTCACATTTGGTTTATTAATCATTCCAGTTTCTTTGTATTCAAATCTCCATCCATATTGATAATATGAAGGGTCAATTTTATCCAACTAAAAGAGGATTTAGAGGATTCCCACAAAATCAGAAGTACTAAAGGACTAGAGATATCAAGGAATTTAGCACAGATTTCGAGCATAACGTCAAAAACGTTAAGGCAAAGAGCATCAGAAGAACAGTATTGGAGAGCTCTGTTTTGTTGCTCAAGTCTCATTCCCAACTTGCCTCTGGAAAGATTTCCCACAATAAGGGCAGAGAACCATCTCATAACTTCAGTCTTGTAATCAATGATTTCTTTGCTGGGCTTGAGCAATAATTTGAAAATTTCAGTGATTATGCCGCAATATTCATTTTGAAGTCCTTGATATTTCTATGAGGGAAAGAGTTTTAGATTTCAATTTGAATAATAACAGTGTACTTTCAATAATGTGTCAAGAGCACTTTTTTTCATGGGTCTTCTGAGATCAGTTTGTAATTTATCCAAAAGATGCTCATAGTTCTCCTTGTCTTTTTTTGTCAAAATCAAAGGCTCAAGTAATGATGGTTTAAGCAAAATTCCGAGAGGAGACTGATTTTCCATGAGATTTCCCATAGCAGATCCGACACCTTTCGTTAAATTGATACCATTTGGGCCGGGAATCCTGCAAATTTAGGTTTAAAATTATTTTTCGTCACTGGTTACCAAATGTATCGATTTAATTTGAAGAAAGTTCTTTTAAAGAGTTCATTGGTAAGAAGTTTGAGGATACTTTGGGCATTTCTGATGGCTCTGTCTTCTAAAACATTTCTCTAAATAAAATGCAATGAGATGAAACTCATTATGTTGAAAAATTACTTCGAATTGGTCGCTCAGGATGCTATTCAAGAGGAAGGCGGCAAGTTTTTCTTGTTCTTCAGGTTCGAATTTACTGATGAGACCAAAGACAAACTCGTCTTCGATGCCATGAAGAATTTGCTCAGAAAGTCGGGCTGATGTATGTGCGACAGCTAACCAGCAATCAATTTAGAAAAATGCCTTTTGAAAAATATTTACGATCTTCGATGCTATCAAAGGCGGGTTCAGGGCATTTCTCAGGGAAGATTTCAGGAGTGGTTAAAAACAAGTAGGCAAAGTTGTGGAGGATCTAAATTATTCACTTGATTTTTCCGAAGAAGGGAATACTTGAATAGAATAATCCAAAAACTCAAGATTAGCAGGATTGGAGACATTCCACGACTTGGTCTTTTCTTCTTTGGCTCTGAGATAGCTCTCGAACAAATAGTCAAAGACTTTGGTATTGCTAAACAAGGATGATTTTCGAACCGCGAAATAGATATTTGATTTACGGAACAGCCAGTCTTTCCATCAAAAGAGAATCAAAGAGAGTAGTATTCTTTAACAAAGACACATTGCTATCTAAGAAAATTAAAGGATAAGAAAATGGCCAACTGGTGAGATACCTTGGATATAATCGAGATCTTTGGCGAAATTTGGGAGGAAGGTGAGTTGGCTTTGAAAGAATTAGAAAATTGAGAGGAGATGAGTACCTGTTGTAGGCATCAAGACTGTCTTCGTAGATTTTTATCAAGAAGACATCCTTGAGAAGGAGTTGTTCTTCAGAGTTGAGTTTCTTGGTATTGGACATGCAAATTTATAAAAAACAATAATAAAAAAGAATACAAAAATAATTTCCTAATTTGGCTCGAAAATCAGACACGATCTTTGTTTTATATATCTGTCGGAAAAATATTAAAAGTTATTAATTTGGTAATCTAGGTGATTTAATTCACCAGATTCAGTCAGGTTGGGAAATTTCTCTCAATTTTTTTCCTGCATTCTTTGATAAAATGGGAGACTGGAAACGAAGAGAAAAATTCTTGTCCTTGCCTTGTCTCCAAGTTTTTGTTTGTGAGAGGAAATTGCTTGAATTCCGGTTTTGGGGGAGGTTTGGTAAAGGGAAATTTTTGTCCAGGACAAGCCTGGGACGGACAGGATAAGGACAAGCATGAGTGTTCTCCAAAGAAAATTTAGCGGAAAATTTTAAAGTATCTCTTTCAGTTTTTCAGTTACTTCAGACTGAGGGTTTGAAGCACTCGAAAAAGTGACAGTCATCACTTTTGCAAAGAACTAATCCAGAATATTCTCCCTTTTCTGTTGAAATCAGCCTTTATACCCTTTGGTACTGCAATTATACTAGGTCCTTTGAGACATTATTTTCACACAAATTCTTTTTCTGAAAATTTTTTTTAGGAAGAAACAACTCTCAACCTTGAAATCCAGAGAGGGCAACTCAGATTTTCTGTCAACTTTTTTTTTCAAAAGGTTGAGAATTTTCCTAATTTGGGGAAAAGAATTTGAGAAGGCCAAACAAATCTTGAAAAAACTCTTTTGAATTTTCGGTTTCTCAAAAGATTCGCAAATTTTGTTCATTTGCCCAACTTCAAGAAAAAAAATTGGTTGAATTTTGCTCATCAGAAAATCATTGTTTTTGGGTTAACTATTGAAAGTGAATTTTTCTTCAAAAAACCTGTTCCAAAAATTCTCTTAAGAACTGAGGGGAACTTTTCTTTTTACTCATTTGGAATGACGAAAGATGAAAGGATCCATCTTTTTTGAATTTTTCAACTCATGGGATTTTTTCGACAGTTCTTGTCTCAAGAAATTTTCAACAATTAACTCAAAAAAAATTCTTTCAATTGAAGGAGGAAAAAAAATCTAAATTGAAAAATCGTATTCTTTTCAGTAGAAAAAAAAATGTGGAAAAATCTCATTGGGAATAATTATTTTCTTCTATATTTTTGAAAAAACTAGTCTGAAGGGAGGTTTTGGTCAGAGAATTGGCCCGCTCTCTTTCCCTTTTTTCAGATGTGTTTCCATTTTATTTTACGACAGAAGTGAATTATTGTCGAAATTCAAGGACATGTGGGGAGCAAAAATATCCATTATACTTCAAATAATTTGGTTGAGAAATTTAATCCCAATAAAGAGCATAAAATGATTGTTTCATAACGGATCACTATTTTTTGTGAAATTTGCATTTCTCTTCAGAAAATTTATTTTCCTTATTACACATATTTGGCCTAGATAACAAGAAAAATCAACAAAATTGGTCTAAAAAACCACTCTGTGAAAAATAATTAATTGACAAGAAGTTAAATTTCCTTCATAACGAATTTTCTCAACTGAATTACCCAACCTTGAACTCTTCCGTTAATTTGACTATTCAAAAAAATATTTTATTAGAAATAAACGACATGAGCCAAACACATCGCAAAAAGTCAAGTATCCTCTTTTTCTCTTGCACCCAAATCTGACTTCCAAGGTGGTATCCCTCGCCCTACAAAAACTTCTTCTAAAAATAAAGAAAGTACATTTTGTTTGCATCTTCATTGCCATAATTAATTTTCAAGATTTTGAATATGCTACAAAAAGCCCCAACAAGACTGCAAGAAAATCAGCTGTGACTTCTCGAGAAGCATCTGGAAGGAAAAGTCACCAAGCTTCAGGAAGAAAAAGCTATGTCAACCCGAAATCGATAGAGAGAATGCAAGAGACTGATGGATTTGGAACCATCAAAAAACAAATAAAAAAGAACATTAGTCAAGGAAGTCAGAAGCTTGCCAGCAAAATTGCTTCTATAAAACGAATTGTTGACGACGGCCCTAAAAGTTTGAGAATTTTATATGATACAGAAGAAGAGATGGAAAGGTATCTGAGTGGAAAATTCAATAGTTTATTAATTTTCAAAGAACTGATATGATGATACAAGAAGAAAAGAATAAATTATTGACGGAATTTAAAGGCTTGGCAAGCAAATTACAAAAGTTGAAGGATGGGGAACAAGACAATTTAGTGAAATATGAAAAGAGAAGAAATTCTTTCAACACTGAAAAGCCAAAGGATCCTTCAAAAGTTGAATTCCAGAAACAGGTGATTGTTCAACTTGAAAAATTGAATGATAAATATCAAACTTTGGAGAAGAAAATGACAGATGTCCATAAGCAGCCAAAGAGCATGGAGAATAGCGTTGCTACTCGAAAGAGTCATGGAGACTCTCAGAGAAGAACTCATCATGACAAGGAGAAAGAGAGATCAAGATCAAAGTCAAAAGAAAAAGAAAGACAGAAAAAGAAATATCTGACAGGAAATTCTGAAATCGAATCATTGACGGATAGGTCAGGTTATATTAAGAAGCCTGACGAAGAATTCGCAAGGCTCAAGAAAGAGAGCGAAGATGATTTAATGAGGTTGATATCAAGCCAGGGAGCATTTGAAGAGAGTGAAAGGAAGAGTAAGAGAAAGAAACTGGATAGAAGCGAAGAGAAAAATCGACAAAAAGAAAAATCAGCCGAAATGCAGAATCTAATGAAGAGAGAACAAGAACTCAAGATTAGAGAGCAAGAAGCAAACAAGAGAGAAGAGCATTTAAAACGAATGATCAGAGAATATGAAGGACAAAGACAGGAGTTTGCAGTGTTGGCTCGACAGACTGAGGAAAGATTGCAAAAAGAAGAGAAGGAGATTCTCTTGAGAAAAGAGAGATTGGAAAAGATGGAGAGTGAGATTGTTGAGAGAAAGAGAATTCTGGAGATAAATGAAAGACAACTGGAAGGAATATCACAGAGATTGGAAGCAGAAAATGAAGAACTTCTGAGACAAAAAGACGAGTTTGACGTAAACCTGGAGATGCTCGAAAGAAAATACCAGAGATTTGAAGAGGAAAGGGAAGAGTTTACAAGTTTTGAAAAGGAATTCCATGAAAAGAATATGGAATTTAACGCTGAGAGAGAAAGAATGAGAGAGTTGAATGCTAAACTTTTAATGGATAGCAATGAGCTTGAAAAGAAGTATGAAATATACTATCAAGAGTGTGCAGAGCTCGAAGCAAAGAGACAAATCATTAAGAGAAAAGAAGAAGATTTACTTGAAAAGGAAGAGGTGATTAAAATTGAAGTGAATGAAAGTCGACCAAGAATGAGAGAAGAGAAAGCGATGAAGATGGCTCGAAAGAATTTTGGAATGAAGGAGAACTTTGAGAATTTCAATGGAAGATCCTTTGATATTGGGCTTATAACCCAAGGAAGAGCGAGAGACGGTGTACAGGAAGCCAGTTTCAACGGAGACTTTAAAAGTGGATTTGTTAATCTTCAAGAAAAAAGTCCAGAAAAAATACAATTAGAAGAGGAGGTCTTGAAGAAAAAGAAGTTTGAATTGCCTGCTTTCGGATCCGTTGGAACAACAGCTCAATCAGAAGATTCTTGCAATGACAAAACCTTGGTTCCATTCTCTATCCGTCGAGAAAATTTTGAAAGCTAAAGGGTATTTTTAACTCTATATGGGCAAAAAAAAAATAATTCTGATTTGTTATCTTGTTTGTTGTAGATTTTTATAAATACATGATATGATTTTTATTTTTACTTTTCAAAATTATTTATGAAAAGAGAGAAAAACGATTTCTTTTCGAGAAGTTTTTATTGATAAAGGGAGATATTGACATATAGATAGATCAAACTTCAAAGATATCAATTAATTGTATCGAACAAAACATACTATAGATTGAGATGAATTTTTTTACAAATAATTTTGTAAATTTTCATAAGATGTTGATTAATGAGCCCAGTAATCGATCATATCAGTAGCGACGATGGCACTTTCTCTAACAACTCTGGCGCTATCATTGTTGAATTTTCTCCTATTCAAATGCTTAAGACCAAATTTTCCAAAATAAGGTTTACACAAAGTCCATATCGTTGCAGCATGAAGAGTAAGCGGAGATAGCTTCATGTCTAACAATTTCTTTTTCAGTTTCATCAGAGATGCACTATAGTAAATTTAGAAAACTCAAATTCAAATTGAATATTTTATTTACTTGTTCTAATCTTTCCTTCAATACAGCAGCTCTTTCATTGATTTCTCCGAGAGCAAAGCAGACTTCATGTCTCAAAAGAGCACCAGTTTTTTCTCTGTGTTCAGGGGCAAGAAGTTCACCCATAGCCTTAACAGCAGGGACAGTTTCGTGGTCTCTCAAATAGTACCTTGGAATTGATTAGTTTATATGACTTTGAACAGAGAGTATGATTTACAATCCCTTGTATTTGTGGTATAAATGAGTTTCAGGGTCCAAGATATATTGGAGGACTTTTTCAATATATTGTTCATCGGAATCTCCGCTGGAAGCGCCGTACTTTTCTTCAACAATCTTTTTAATTTCATCCTTGCCAAAACCTGGTGCAGGTTCCAAAGTGTATCCATACTTGGCAAGACCTTCGCTATAGATAAATTGTTAATCTTTCAATTTGGGGGAAGATAAATTACTAAGATTCAGCGTCTTTATCTTCAAGTCTCTTTAAGGCAACTCTGCAAGTATCTCTGAGTTCTTCATGAGGGCAGTCAACGTATTTTTCGAGTTCAGGAAAGTAAGCACGATCATTCAAATAAGCAATTCCTTCTCCAGCCTAAAAAAAATCATAAGATTGAATTATGAACAGATTCAATTACTTCATGTCTGACGATGGGGTTTTCTTGTTCGTCATTAAGAGTCTTTAACAAGAAAGGCAAAATCTTGGGATTTCTCATTTGACCTATTCGGAATAAGAAAACAGTTTATTTTGATGAACCTACCCAAAGCATAAACGAGTTCATGCTTCAAGAGTTCAGAGTTATCAAGATGGTCGAAAGCTACAGGAAAAATTGAATAAAACAAATAACAAGAGATTTACATTTAACAAGAAGATCAGCAGCTTCTTCGTCTCCGATAGTCTTTAATTCAAAGACAGCTTTGTATTTCTCAGTGACGTTGCTTTGAGGGCTGCAAAGGGCATCGAAGAACTTTTGCTTTTTTTGGGCGAGTTCGGTGGAGTCCATGATGTGAGGTCGGGTGATCAATAAAAATTAATTGTTTATATAAATTCTGGATCAGATAGTGTGGTTAATAAAGTAGTAGAAAAATCTATGATTCAGATGAAAAGATCCATTCTGAATCAGACTTTATTTTAGTTTGATCAATATACAGAAAAAAATTTAAGGTTCAGTGAATTTGGGGATCTATTAGGTGGTGTTCTTTATAATGGGAAAGATTTTAAGAAGGGAAAGGTGTTGAAAACTAAAAAACTCCAGAACAATACGTTGATTCTGATCTGCCTTCTGAAGATGAGTGTTTGAAAGACAAAACGATTTTTTATGGCCATTAAGAAGGTAACAGAATCTTGTTCTGATCGTTGTTTATTGTATCAAATGTGAACGAAATAAAGTGGCAAAGCTTCGAGAGAAAGGGGTAAAATTGACATTATTTACGAAAAGATACTCAGTTTAAAATTAATACAATAAAAATAAATATCTTTGACTGGTGAGACAAGATATAAAAATTTTGAAAAAGTGAATGAGAAAATTCAGTTTCGAAATAAAATTCATAAAATCTGAAATCTTATTTGAAATTTTATATTTTTCGAGAATTTGTTTTTCCTTAAATGTTGTTTTGTTACATAAAATAAATTTTATAAAAAGCTAAATACACGAAAATATGGCATGGCATAAATGGATTTAACAATTATTCGTGATTATGCAAGATTTTGCTTTCTACGATTATGTAAAGATTCAATGTATTGATCGACAGTTGGGAGTCTATCTGAAACTTCTTTTCTAATCAACTTTGAAGCCCATCTACGTTCAGCATCTATACAGTTAGTCATTTGTAATTGAAATAGAAGGTTACCTTTACAGACATCACTTATGTTTCTTCCAGAAAGACCTTCGCTTGCTTTAGCCAAGACTTGCAATTCTTTTTCGGGAAGTTGTTTAGCATATCTTTGGAAGATAGCAGCTCTGGATTGACTGTCAGGAATTTCGAATTTGATACTGAGATCAATTCTGCTCAGCATAGCAGCATCCAAATCTTGTTTTCTATTTGTTGCGCAAATTAACAACACATCAGTTGTGCTTTCAAAACTGTCAATCTTTCTCAACAAGGTTGACAAGATTCTTCTACTGGCTTCATGCAAATCACGATCTCTGGATCCAGCAATAGCATCGATTTCATCAATAAAGATAATGGCTTTTCCAAAAACTTTGCAGGCATCAAAAATATCAGCAAATCTCTTTTCGGCCTCACCATACCATTTGGACATAATGCTTTCAATGGGCATGTAAATCAAAGGAATATTGACCTGCTGAGCAATAATTTTGGCACTAGTAGTTTTACCTGTACCAGGAGGACCTTCGAATAACACTGCTTTGGGTCTGTTGGGCTCTTCCTTCATTCTGGTCCCCTTGGTAATCTCATCATAGATTTGTGGATAACTCAATGCAAGCAAAACTGTGTCTTCGATATCTCTTTTCTGCTTTTCATAACCAGCAAGATAATCCCAATCCAAATTGCTCATTTTGCCTTCTGGGAAAAAGATGGTGACACCCATTTCTTCAAGCTTTTTACGGGCTTCAAGTCTGTTTTTGGTGGAGTCTTCGCCCTCGCCAACGTCCTTTTCAGGTAAGGTTTGAGTCTTTTGCACAAATTGTCTTCTTTGTAAAACAAAGTTGTTGGGGCGATTGGCTTCTCTGTAAGCTGCAATAAAGGCTTGAATATCTGCTTCAGAGATGTCAAGACCTTTTTCAAGAATGAGTCTGAAGTTTGGCCTATCCATAGTGTTTTCTCCAGTGATATACATCGTTCCCTTGGTGACTCTATCTATGATGAAAAGTTAAGAAAATATTCTCGGATTTCAAGGCCAGCTTACGTCTTTTTTTATCTCCAACGTTTTCCTCGAATTCTAATTGAATAGTGGTAACATTGTCTCTTTGGTAAGCAGTGAAATTCAAGATTTTGAATCCAGAAGCTTCTTTGTTTTGCTCAAAGGAATTTAAAGCTGCTCCCAAAACTGAAAGCATATCACACTTTCTCTGATCAATCAAAAACTCCACAGTATACTTGTCCCCGCCTTTCAATTCAGCTCTATGAGGGAGATTTTAGACGTTATTATACTCGAAAAGATTTTCATACGTAACATTTGGGAAAGACATCATTTGTGTTCCAAACTCCTTCTTCAACTTGTAAATTGCTTTTAAAGGTTAGTATATAGAATCTCGGAGATTTTCTTACCATCATCAATACGGTTCTTGGCAGCCTTCAAGACATCATCTTCGATACAGTAAGCCTTGTAAGTTGTATATCCAGCATATGTCATGAGCAAAGGAAGAAGGATAGCTCCATTGATCTTCTTGGTAGGGTTGGCCTTGAGAGCTGGAGCTCTGAGTCCTTGAAGATGAAGAAGGTTGTTGAAAGGAGTCTTTCGGGTGTTGACAAACTTTTTGCTAAAAGCAAAGATTTGAGATTGGCTTCTCTTTAAAAAATTCATCAATAATTTAATTTTGGATTCCTCTCTCTGAACTTCTCCTTTTATCATGATCGCGATTTAATTTTCTAGAATCCTCGATGAGAATGGGTTTTAATGTATGAATGGTTGAGAGTTTCTTCGTCCCTCCTCATAGTGATAATTGGGGGATCCCGATGATTAAGATAAAGGCTATTATGATATTATTTTTGAAGCAAGCAAAAAAGTTTTTTACAGGAAAAGAAAAATATCTTAATCAGTATAATGATCCGATTATTGTTGGGATTGAGGAAAAAATTCTCTAGAAAAATCTGAAGCCAGATGAAACTTTAAAAAGAAGATCAGTTTGTCTTATGACGACTTACAGCAACAACAATACAACTTAGATATAATTATTTACTTGATACTCCATTCATTACGTAATCTTAAATTCTTTGCTAAGCCGATGGGAATTGTTTCAATGAGATATTTTCCGCAGCTTACACAATCACCTGCTAATAAAAAGTCGACTCTTTTCTAGAAAAATTTTAATAAAAGGAATTCTTTCTCGAACAAATACCTTTTTCTCTTTGATGGATTTTTCATAGTCAGCAACAGAGCCGAGGCCCGCAATGCCTGCCATGAACGAACTATCGAGAATTGAAGCACTCCTTCCATTAACTTGACTAACAGAAATGCCTATTTGCAAAATTAAGGAGTAGTTTTATAAAAGCTTTTTACTTGCAGTTCTTCCTGGAGTTTCAACTGGATTTGTTTTTGGAGCAGCAGGAGTTGAGACCATCATGGATCTTCCAACATTTTGAGCACCTTGCATGCTATTAACGGCACTTTGAAGGTGGGCAATTTGCATCTCTAAACTTTCAACTTCGAGAAGACTGTCTTCTGAAATAATTCCTAAAGTTTTGACCTTCTTTTTTAAACAATCCTATGGAAATTTTTATATTAGTCAGAGAATTATTTCAAACTCTATGGTAGCAATGTCTGCAAGGGAATAAATAAAATTCTTCTCCAAAGATGCTTCTCTGGCATTCAACACATTTTTCGTCTCCCTTGAGATCAAAATGTCTGTTTCTTAAATGTCTCAATTCATTCTTCATATCCTCTGCTGTCTTTTCATACACACTCAAATCATTCTTTTGTTTCTTGATAGTTTCAACATATGACTTGAGTGAATCGCTGATTTCATCTTTGAATAGTTCAATTCTAAATCCATCATCAAAATGTGGTAATAAATCCTAGTTGAAATGGGGTTATTTTTCCTTCAAATTAAGACAATATTACTTCAATTTGTAAAGCACCATCAGATTCATGAGTTAATCTCATGCATTCTTCGGTTTCTTGATTATGAATTAAATGGAAGGCGATTTGGAGCCACAATTTTTTCTTCAAATCAATGACCTCAAAAGTTTCACCTTGAGGCTTTGAAGCAATTTCCTTTGCTTCATCAATCATATTGTTATTCAGAGCCAAATCCACTGCATTAGAATAAAGTCCCATCACGCTATGAGAGATGAGATGTTTTAAATTGAAATTTAACTCCAGTACCTGTAAAGTGTGAGTTGAGGTCTGATGAGATGATTTCTTTGGAAACATTTCAAGGCAAATTCAGTATCAAACAAGATTTCTCTTGCTTCTTGTCCTTCTCTCATTTCTTGGGTTAAGAGTACTTCTTCTTGTCTTCTGAGATATTCAGCAAGCTTTTGTTCATCATCAAGATCAGACAAAAACATGATGTAAAGATTATGGACTGCTCTATCTTTACATCTGGTGGTATTGACACAGTCATCTTCCAAGAAATCGATCACATAATTTCTCTGTGAGAAAGGAACTTTCATAAATCCTGGCATCAATTTTGTTAAATCCCACTCAATAATTCTCTCTCCTGTTCTATCTCTCTTATCCAAAAATTCAAGTGTTCTTCCTATGCAGAGATTGAGGGTCAATTTCAAAATGATTGGTGGTACCTGAATTTTCATACATGAGGACGTGTCCATGACTGTAGATGATATCTCGAATCAGATCGAATGGCAGTTTTTCGCTTTTCACCATACTTTTTTTGGGACGATTTGCAGCTTCTTCATCAGGAAGTTTACTATCATCTAATTTAGCAATTATCTCCCCCTTTTCTCTTAATCTCTCCAATCCGACAATCGCCTGATCAAACTGTCCTTCGTTAATATGATGCAAAATAATATCCTCATATTTCTCCTTCATTTCTGCATAATTCACAAACTCTTTAAATCTTCCATGACTTTGGAGTAATGAATATGTCACATCCTGTGGAAATTGGTAAATCTCGTGTTTTCAAAGTAGAAAACATACCACATGTAAATACTTTTCTCCGATAGTTAAGAAGTCTCTTAAAGGCTTTGATGCTTTCATTTTTCTAAAAATTGAGTTAAATCATTAACTCGGGAGGGACCCTCAATTACTCATTTTCTTTCGTAGTTCGATCCAAAGCAGAGAGCTCGATTTCTCTGTCTTTTTCATTGACAACATGAAGTCTATTCTCTAAGACCCAACTTGACAAAATTGCTTTTCTCATCTTGCTTCTCTTTACAAAATCTCTGTTCAACGTATATTGTAAATACTCTGAGGAAGGGCGTTTAGTTGGTTCCAAAAAATTCAAATAATACTTTCGAGGTATTGCATGCAATCTTTGTTGATGTATTTTAAGCAAATTTCTTCAAAAGATTTGGATGATTCAACATATTTATCGATGGCGAGTTCGTATTTCTCTTGTTTAAACAAAGAGTCTCCATAGAGCCCTGCGACCTAAATTGGATTAGAATGATTTTCCCCAATCATAATTGGTACATATTTGAGACTTGGCAATCTATTCTTTTTGCAAATATCGTAAGCCTCTTGGTATTTATTTTTCTCAAGATAGAGTTCCCAGACATCTTGACCTTCTCTTCCAAAAGAAATGGTTCTGATGGAGTTTGAATCATAGACATAGATATTGTCTCCTCCTCTCTCTACGACCATACCTTTCACCTCCCCTGTATCACATAAATCTTTCTATTTGATCGAATTAGTTTTTTTCAAAAATATATCCGAATAATTTACTCCCTCATAATAAGCGACAACGCTTTCATTGATGGTGGATAAGATGGTGAGGGAATCTTTGTGGAGAATGAAGTAGTGATACTGACTGCAAGAAATAGCAATTGGAGGATCAGTGATGATCAAATGATCTTTTTCATCAGCAGAAAGTTCCTTTTTGGCATATTTGAGAGTTTGCATCTTGGCAAAAGGATAAAACTCTGGGGTGAGAGTTTTTTCTGGGAGTTTACAGTAGTGCATCGAATTTCCGTCGGAGACAATGATGGAGTTTCCAATACCCTTTCTGATGTAAAAATTGATGAGGGGATGCCTTCGACTGCTCAGTGCAATTGGCAGACCTGGGTACTACAGAAGAATAGTTTATAACAGTGATGCAGTATTAAAATACTTTATTAGGATCAACTCCGATATAATCTTTAAAGAGGGTTTTGAATTCTCTAGGGCCTTTAAAGTAGTAGAGGTATTGACTTGTCAAGACGAAAACAGCTCTTTGGATGTTTTCTCTCATACCATCTTGCTGAACATAGTTGAAATACTCCATGTGAAGAATTGGACTTTTGAGATTGCCAGTAACAAGGGTTGGAAGGAGGTCGTTAACTTCGTTCTTGCCAACTTCGATATCAAAATGATAGATTTTTCCTTCATAGGTACCGCATGCAATCTATGAAGAAGTTGAGAAAGAAATAAATATGGGGGTCGTTTTTACTTTGACAAGCTGTTCACTACTCTGTTCGTCAATGATGGCAGAGCGAATTCTTTCACGGAAATTTCTAAGCAATCTGACTTTATCACTTCTTTTATTGATGTAGTAGTTTTCTCCTTTGGTTGTACAAAGGAGACAATGTGTGCCTTTTTGGTCTAGGAAGCATCTTTCGACGACTGCAAGTCCTTTTTTATCAACAACCAATCCATTCTTGACAGCTCCAAAGATATCTCTCGCAGGAGCTCCGCTACTGTCGCCTGTTCCTGGAATAAGAAGCTCTTGAACGTTCTGGCCCCCGACTTCCCAACGAAACACTCGGTTTGAATCAGTGATAATCATAAAAATCTCCTCTGAGGTTGTAAACTTTTTGATTTTTTCACTTCTCTTGTTAGATTCAAAATCGAAAAATGGCTTTGGAATAAATATATCTGTATATTCCTCTAATGGAGGCTGAAACCCATAATCGTTATACTAAATAAGGAGTTAGTTTTTTCTCGAATATTTGGAAGGAATTTGAAGAATACGAATCCTTCACATTGAGAGAAAAGAAATGAATACCAGATGTGTTTCACCAAAGAGACGTTGTGTTGGGGAATCTTCAACATAGCCGCCATAATTATCATATTTGTCATAGTCATCATAGTTGTCGTAATTTTGGTAGTTTCCTCCTCCACCACCATAGTAATCGTCTTCATCTCCAAACATGTCATCGGAATCCATTTTTGATATTCAATAAAAAGCAATTAAAAATATCTCAAAAATAAAATTTTTAATAGTTATATGAGTACCGAGAGAATTGAGAAAGAGAAAAGAGAGAAGCATCCATACATTGACATACTGTAAAACTCTTGTTTTGTCTCCCATCTTTGGAATGATTAAAATATGTGAGACACACCTTGGTGTTGAATAGTCAATTGTATGAAGAAAGATCACAAAAAAATGGGCAAGATTAAAATAAATAATTAGGTATAATTTTATTTTGGAAGTCAAATTTTGAAAAAAGTTCAGAAAAAATTTGAGATGCTTGATTTTTGATGAAATACGGTCTAACCTTTGTATTTTACCACTGCTTTTTCAAATAGAACCTGGCAAGCAAGAAAAATAGGACGAGTGTATTTTTCTCTATCAAGTTTTTTGAAAAAGTCATTATTAATATTTAAATCTATTATTTTACAAATATAACAGTTCATGGGAGAAGGTCAATCAAAAGTTCAAACAAGGCTTTTAGCTAATACAAATCCACTTATTCAACGATATTTGGCACCCAAACCTCAAGTGAGTCCATACAGAGATGGTTACTATTTTCTTTCTCGTATTTTAATTTTTCTTCCAAGGCATGCCTTATAATAATGAGCAGCAATCTATTATGCAAATGTTTTTGAATAAAAACAGCATATTGAATGCAAGTCAAACCTATGCGTCAAATAACCAGTCTGGAATATACGGGGATCAGTCAAATCGGATTCTTACAAGTCCGGAGCCTATGCTAAAGAGCTCTATTCGAAAAGAATTTCGAAGCAAATTTGCCAATATGACACCGGAAGGAGGTTCTCCAGACCAACAAGCTATTCTGATAAGCGAGGCTTACAGTAATGAAGAGTACCCTTTCCAACTTGAAAATGAGATGAAGACACGAAGCAGATTTGTTCCGCAAGAAACCTTTAATCAAAATAAAGCTCCAATTTTCAGTCGCCTCGATGATAGGGATAACAGGAGATCATACACTCCTGAAAGGGATGAGTACAATGATCGTTATTCAAGAGAAAGGGATAGTCCTTTAAGGTACGACGACAGACAGTCAAAAAGAGGGGGAGGATATCAACAACAGCCCTCTGGATTTGACAGATCTATTAGAGAGGATCGAATGGAAAGGAGCCGAAGCCCAGAAATTCGGTCAAAGCAATCGTTCCAAGATGAGAGACCTAGATTCCAGTATCGATCTCCAGCAGAAGAAAGATTTAGTCAAGAAGAAGTTGAGATTCTCAGGGGAAATTTTGATGCCTATTCAAAAGATAATAGACTCAGCGAGTTCCATCTTTTGAAATTACTGTCTCTGGAAGACTTTGAAAAGAGCTTTATTGGAAATCGCATCTATAATTGCATAAAGCAGATTTCTTCGAAGGGAGCAACCTTTGGGAATTACGTCAATTATGAAAGATATGTCCAAGCAATGGCAATATTGGCGAGAGGAACAATCCAAGAGAGACTTGATTTTGTGTATAACATCTTTGATCCGAGAGGAGAAGGTCGTATCACTTATGAAGAGATGAATATCGTCATGGGAGACCTCTTTAGAATTCTCAGATCCACAAAATTTGAACATAGCACTCTCAATGCATTATGTGAAAAGGTAATCTTGAAAGAGACGTTTTTTAATGTAATATGAAAAGGTGAATGAGATTGATGAAGATGAAATTGAGTTTATCTTGGAAGAATTGATCAAGGAGATATTTGCTGCATATGGCAATAATCCAAGTAAACATAGATTTAGAGAATGCTTCTTATTTATTACTTAGATTATTTGACTTTTGAAGAGTGGAAGTCTTGGTTTATGGGTCAGTTTGGAATGTCGGATGTGTTGAGTTATAAGATCAAAAGAATTGAGGTTTAGTCAGAGAGGAGGGAAATGATTGATATTTCTATATTTTTTTGGAAAGTAATTGGGAATTTTCGAAATGTGATCTTGTCTGTTCTCTATATGTGTATATCTATCCATTTGCTTTAAGGTAGTCATTTTGTCCTTTTTCTCCCATTCAGCAAAGAATTTTGCATCTCTTTTGTGGAATAAATTCCAAAATATTCTCTTATGAATTTCTCAATGCAGTGAGAAAGTTTTGGAAAAAAAAGAACCGGCTAAAATTTGAAAAGAACAAAAAACTAAATAAATTCAAAAGAGTTTGCTCAAGAAGAATTAATGCATCAAAATCAATCACTCTCTTCAGAAATTCTTTATCAAATTTGATGAATTTGGAATGTGAATTTCTTTTGCAGATGAGATAATGAGAGCCAAACATTGTTTTACAATATCTCCCAACAAACAAAAAAATGAAAATTTTTGAAAGTGCAAAAGAAAAAAGGTAAAAATTACCATAAATGAATTTTGAAATTGTTTTCTGAAAAAAATGAAATTCAGAAAATTGAAAAACAGGACAAAGAATTGTAAATCATCTGAAAACTAGACCAAAAACTGAGAGTGTCATGTCTGCCTCAAATACTGATTTCTTCCAAAATGAAGTGATTTGACTGTTGATCCAAAACAAAAGAAATTCATTGAACTTGGTATGAAAATAATTGGATAAAAGCTTTTTGTCGAGTACATGAAGCATCCAGTGCTTTTCAGGGTTTCCAATTTCACCTGAAAATGTTAAAAAAAAAATTCTTGGAACAAGGAAAAAAACTTCAGGAAAAGAAAGTGTTTTGGCTGAACCTTTGTGAACTTCAGAAAAAGATTTTTTAAAGAATTTTCAATAATTCCTTATTCTGTTATTTGTCGAACTCTTCTAATTTTGGCCTTACATACTCGCGAAATTTAAATTGAAGAGATCTTGTCAAGCTCTGAGCGAAATATTCTGGTCAACAATCCAAATGGAATGGAAAGTGGAGATCATATCGAATGACTTCCATTATAGAAATCGAGAAAATAGTGGGAGAATGTTCTGAAGGAGAAAATATGAAAATAATAGATAGGATTTTGAGAGGTGAAGCACAATTTTTTAGTTTTTGCTGACGAAAATCTTTTTTGAATGGAATAAAAAAACAACTCAACTTCACACGGAAGAAAAACCTTTCAATTTTCTGCAAAAAAATTTCGCTAAAAATTCTATTTGTCCAAATTTGAGGATTTTAGTTGGCTCGAATGTTCAAATTAAAAAAAAAAGCCTAAACACTGGAAAGCTCACAAATTGAAACTTCTCTAATTTTTATTGAAATTTCGACCCATTTCGAAACAGGTGGCTTTCCGTTTTCTCTTTTTCCATCAAATTCCTTCTCAAACTTTGTGCCTTGAGTGCTCATAAAATTTGCAGGTTTTTGACAAAAGAAAAATGCTTTTATTTTTCAACCAAATTTTAAATATTGAGAGAAATTGAAGTTGAAGGATTTTTCCTTCGTCGACCAAATCTTGAGGGTTTATGGAATTAAATAGTTTTTGGGTTTCTGATATTCTTCTGAAAAATAATAAAAACCAAAGAATTATGAATGAATGGTGGCATCTTCATAAAGGGAGGAAATCAGGTTTTTAATGAGGAAATAATTCTCTGGAGAAGTCTTTTTCCTCAAAAAGAGCCCAGAGTTTTTCTAAAGAAGAGAAGAAACAAAATCCAACTCTTCTCGAAGGATTTAAATTGAAAGAAATATTCACGATACAAAAGTAAACGAAAAAGAAAACTAAACAAAATTTGAATTACTTTCTTCTGTAGAGTTTAGGGATTTGTCAAAATGAAACTCGAGATTCCAGAAGAAAACTGCTCCAATACAATCACAAACCAAGTAGATTCTGACAATTTTAGTCACAGACAAGGATTAGCAAATTAAAATCTCAAAAACTAAAAAAAATCAGTCTCTTATAATGAGTTGAATTCCTATTTTTCTAAAACGAAAATTGTTTATTATAAAAACTCTTGCTCTCCGAGGCTCGGTGCTGCTTGTTCTTTCAGATTTTTTCCACCATAGTTTTTGAAAAACTCGCCCTCATAGGTGGGAGAAGGCCCCTTCGAAATCCAAAAATGAGACTTTGCAGAACTTTTTTCAGTTAAATTATAAATTTTTTTTTTTTGAAAATAGATGATTTTTCCAGATTGGTTTAACTTTCAATCATACAGATTTGAATGAGAAAATAAGTTTCCCTCAAGAAAACGTCCCTTGGATCGAAAAGTCGAGAAATGGATTTCTGCGCTGAGTTTTGTTTTGAAATTCTTTTCTCGAGGTGAAAATCGAAATTAGACATTTGAGTTTTTATGGGAGAAAATATTTTGTACAAAGCTGAAAATTTTTGAGACATTGAATTTCGAAGGTGTCTTAGATGAGATTTTTATTCAGATAAATTTGCAATATATATATATGCTTTTCAATAAAAATTTATTGAGAAGGTTGACTTTGGTTTGAGCGGAAGATAAACCCTGAATGAAAACTCTGAGAGGAAAGGATTATATATCGCATCAATTTTTGTTGAAAATTATTAAAACTTGATCTAAATAAATTTTTAATGTTATGTTTCTTTCTTTTGAGATATTGGAGCTTGAGAGAAGACTAGTTGATTGAAAAGAATCACAATTTGATTCATCAGCTTAGTTTTTCAGTCTCTCCAAAAAAATGTGAAAAAATTCTGGAGGTTTAGTTTGGGTTTCTTGAAATCGAGAGAAATTTCCTTGAGACAGAAAAGGATAACAGAAAATAAAATATTGAGATATAAAAATCACCACGTTAAACTATCTGAAAATAATGTTTAGTTCATATTAAACCAAATTTTAATTTAATTCGTAACAACCTCTTTCAAGCCAAGTTTTGGCTCTGAAAACTGTCCGCTCCGAAAAACTCGCTAGTGTCGTCAGTGTGATCGAGATAACTCTCTCTAAATCATAAAAAATCGTGAAAATTATTTTGTGAACATAGTTTTGTCATTTCTTTTGATGTATTTTTAATTTCCCTTGGTTGTTTCTTGAATTCAGGACGAATCTGGAAATGAAACAGACTGAGAACAACTTCAATCAAAGCAGATGCAATTTGTTCCTCAAGGCGAACTTTTCGTTTTCCAAACAATAAAAATTAAACATGAGGTTCGATAAATTCTCATCTGAGCTCTTACGAGGAAATTTTTTTCCGAAGATAAATTTAATTGGAAACTAAAACTGTTTATATTAAAAATTAACGAGAGATGAATTCAGAAATCCAAGTGTGGGTTCTTGAAATACAACTCTTGATTTGAAACTCGATTTTTATTTCAGATAAAGCCTGAAAGTGAGACATTTATAAGGTGTTTGTATTTGTTTTCATAGCTTAGATAGATGATGATACGCATGTTATTACGTTATTATTGATTAGATAGATGAAGGCGGGTTGATGCAGGGAGGGCAAACAACGCGCAAGAGACGCAAAATAAAAAATACAAACAAAAGAAAAAGTATAAAGGTTGGATTAGATAGATTTAGTATGTGCAATTAGAGACAATCGAAACGTGACTATTCTAAATGACGAGGGGTATTTTGTTTGTCTGAAGAAAAAACTTTTTTGAGTGGGTGATAACATCTCTATATCCTCAGAGTTAGATGTGATGATATAGATTCATATGAAAACGATGGACTTTAAGTTATTATTATTAGGCATACGATAGTCCTAACCTGCCTGACTCTGAATGTACAAGTTAGATTCCGATGGTGACTGGTCCTCTGAAAGAATTGATTTTGTTATCGCTGCTACATTTGTCAGTGAGCACGACAATGCTCTTGAGAGCATTATAAAGGTTGGCGTTGGTTGAGCAGAGGCAGCTGCCGCCCCTGACTTCTTGGGTTGCCATTCTGTTCATATCGCAAAGACAAGCCAAATTGAGGCCTGCATTTCCGACGGTAATGGCCCATTTAGAGTGATCAGAGTAATGATCCCAAGTGTCTTCGCTGTTGAAGGCGATTTGGTCAATATTGAGGGCAGCATAGGGACTGTTGGGAGGGCAAAGGGCATCTTGATAAGGTCTTCCCCAAGATTCGACAGCAAGAGAGGCTTGGAAATATGGGGCCATAATGTCATCATACAAGAATCCAGGATAATTGGGGTTCTTGGTCAAGTACCAGTAGGCTTCACCGTTCAAGCTGTTGAACTGGGCAATTTTATGGGGGTCAGTGGCGTTGGGTTGGAGATTTTGGAACAATCCCGAGGCATAGTAGACATTAGGAGCCTCAACTGGAAGATTGTCAATCAGATGGTCCAAGCTTCCTCTATCCAAAGACAAACAATAGCCATTTTGGCCGTACATGTAAGTGTTTTTGGGGAAGATATATTGGATGTAACCGGTGTCGGTAACATTGGGGAACTTGGGAAAACTGTGCATGACATACACCCCTGTTTGTGTAGCATTGTCAAAAGCAATGAAGCCTTTAGCGTGGCCACCATCGGGGTTCCAGGGCTCATTGGGGGGTTCATCATTGTAAACGTACAAGTTGATTGACTCTTCAGGAATGGCATTGATAGCAGCAATAGTGTTGGGAAGAGCTTCATCTTCATCATCAGCGTGAGAGCCAAGGATAATCTTGTAGTTTGAGCCGAGGTTGGGGTCGAGATAGGCATAACGAGCACCGTCATAGGTTTTATTTTCAGGGTACTTGATGAAAGTAAACCAGGGGACGGGGTTTCCATCTCTATCCATACAAGAGAGGTCAGCAGAAGCAACAGCTAGCACTGAAGCCAATGCAAAGAGAGCAAAGATTTTGGTGAGCATGTCAAACAGGGAGTGAAACTTAAAGGTCACGATCTCGGTGATGTTAATTTTTTTTGTTTGTTTGAACAACTGTTAATGAAAAACGCGATAAATAGTGCTGCGACACCAATAAGAAATCAAATTAATGCGTGTTAAAGAGGCAACTGACATCACGAAATCTTTTTCCAAGGATACTGAAATAAAAATTTCCGGCGCACTCTTTGGTCAAGAAATATCTTATTAAAAGATACACAAAAATATTAATTTGTTGGTCAATCTTTTACTTTTACTTGTTCCTCCATCTAATTTCAAATTTGAATAAAACTCTAAGATTCCCTCACAATCTCTAGAAGAAAATTCGGCCGCAGTGAACGTGGAGAATGTATTTTCTTGGTTTAGGATTTAATAACTCAAAAGAAATTTACAAGAGTATTATCAACCAATCTATCTTTTTCCATTTCTCTTTAATGTAAGAAACTTGCTCTGCTTTTCTTTGGATATAAGAGAGAACTAGCTAAATTCTGAATAATATATTGATGAGTCTTGGGATATAAACGGCGCTATATTGATAGTTTAATGAATAAGAAGATTAGCTAATGGATTTTGAGATGGACCGAAGGAGAAGAATGATTCCTCAAGGATGAGTCTCACTTTGGAAAAGAAGATTGCAATAAAAATTATCAATTGATTAAAAAGTGCAACTATTATTAGCAAATAAAACTAATTCGCAGTAAAATTGAATTGAATCTTTAATAACTTTATTGGTTCTGCTGAATTTATGTTTTCCTTTTGGAAGTAAAACCTGGTTTTTGTTCAAACCATGTCTGAAATTTAATCGAATTTTATGATTCGATAGATTTAGTTCTGACTATCTGAGAGACTGCTCTTCTTGAGGGAAATCATGGGGCTATGATGTTTTAGGTAATTTGAAAAAGAAACTATATCAAAGAGTCGGAGAGATAGAAAATAGATTTTTTTTTTTTCTTCCATGAGGCTTGTTTTTTAATTCTTTATTCATTCACATATTTATTCAATTAAACAAACTTTTGAAGGAGCTAACTTGAGTTCTTTAACTCTTTTTTTTTTTGAGTAAAAAGAAGTAAAGTGCGCCTTCAACACTCTAATTCATATATTAATTATTTTCGAGCCAAAAATGATTCTCCCTTTACTCTTCCAAGGTACATCATTCAAATGATGACTCATTTATTGTGTTTCAAACTATCTTCAACTAAATTTCTTGGTTGGTGATACTTGAAGATCAAAGCAAAGTTTGAGAAATGTGATGCTCCGAGACAAAGGCTTTCATTTTGATAAAACTCTCGTTTGAGTTAAATCAAAGTTTAATTTGGATTAATTTTAAGATAAGGTTGAAAGTGCTAATGATTTGGAATAGAAAGAATCTTGTTGGCAAATTGATTTCGAAAGTTTTTTTCTGACAAACACCTCAAATTAAAAAAAGCTAGGAGTTGATGAAACCTACGCTTTGATCTCAACCGCAAATTCAAACAAATTCCCTTTTGAGTTGCGACACTCTTTATATCCTCAGATGATTTTGTTAAAGATCTGAGGAGAAAACTTTTTTCCCATCTCATTTCGCTATCCTGTCTAAATATATCAAGAAGAAAATAAGCTTGAACTGAGTCTTGGAAGGTTTTGGGGTTTGAAGTTTTGTTTTAAAATATCAAATTAAGCTAGTATCGTCCCCTTTTTACTCTCTTCATCTAGTACCTTGCCAGAATGAAATGTCAATCATCCTTGAAAGAGAAAGGATGGGGACTTGGTGTGACAAATTCAGTATGAATAGAGACTTGATTTATTCGAGAATATCTCATTAGAATATACAGTAAAAAGATGGTATCAATTTGGGCCTCTACTTTTTTGTGGTGTATTCTGGATGAGCAAGGCAAAATCTGTGCTCTCAATAGAAGAACTGATTTTGAAAAGCTTTATCACCTTGTTCAGAATTATCTCCAAAAAGATGAGTGAAGTTATTTACTTGAGCAAAGATATCAAGGAAGAGGAGAGAGCTACGGAGTTATCGATTTGAGATGAAGTTTCGTCCTATTTCAGCCATAAACTCCACAGAACTTTGTTCAAGGTGAGAATATCATTCATTATTTGGCATTGAAAACTCCTGGATAAAAAATATCTAGGAAATCTTTACTTTTTAATCGAAACAAGATTCCGCACTTGAGAGGAATAAATCTGTCATCATAATTTCCATTTTTGGCACCAGAGTCTGTTTATCTATAGTGCTTCAAAATGAAGCTTTGATGAAGAGAAATAAACTTTCGGGAGTGAGAATTCAAGTTATTGAAGTTTGGGAATATCAACTGTCTCGCCACCTGAATAAATCATTCTGTTCACAGATTAAAAGTTGTATAAAATTAGTGTTTAGATGAAAACCTCTTGCTAAGTTCTAGCATTTTTTATCAAAGGAATTTTTTTCTATAATAAATCCTAGATTGAGATACTCTTTGATTCGAAGTGTTCGAAATCTCAAAGGTCTTCATGATTTATCTTGGATTTGAAACGCAATGAAAACAGTTAGAAGAAATTGAAAATTAGCGCAATCAAAAGCTATTGAAAGACTTACTGTTTCATATTTTTTTTCATACTTTCGATAGCTTAATTTTGTGGCTCTTATTTGATTAAAGGAGTCGGAATGATCAAAAAGAAGTACTCTAAACGAAACACCAAAGAACCATTTTTACCTGTTCTTCTCAGACGACAAAGATTTAGGAAACAATTTTAGCAAAGCAAAGCAACGTGATTATCCTGAAAAATCTTTTTTTCTGCGATGCGCGATTGAAAAGCAGCGTTGCTTTTTAAATTTGTTATTTTTTTAATTCGTGGCTTTATTTTCAAAAATGCCTTCTTTCAAGGGTCTGAGGGATTCACTGTATTTTACTACTACTTAAAACGAAAGACAACTCTTCAACTTCCTCATAGTTGAAGGCAGCGTCTTCTTTATTTGCTAATTTGAACCATATGATGAAAACGAAGATAATGATCTCAATATCAACTTTGGATGAATGAATGGACATACTCTCTCTTCCCAGATACACGTTTTCAGCGACCGTTGCGCACCCCTGAATTTCATCTGCTACGCTGACAATTTGGATTAATGAACCTCAAGAACGTCTCTCTCTCTCTCTCTCTCTCTC
>Ga0182738_1001707_pt1 | contig 26917 bp, 29 predicted proteins | sample eDN5th30CBELigMG_FD_128876 | JGI IMG/M metagenome (GOLD analysis project Ga0182738, IMG submission 128876) | Enriched Miracle-Growth compost microbial communities from Emeryville, California, USA - eDNA 5th pass 30_C BE-Lig MG (version 2)... ...
GCGGGGCTGGACTACCCCGGCGTGGGCCCCGAGCACGCCTGGCTGGCCGACACCAAGCGCGCCGAATACGTCGGCGTCACCGACGAGGAGGCGCTGGCCGCCTTCCACCACCTGTGCCGCACGGAGGGCATCATCCCCGCGCTGGAATCCAGCCACGCGATGGCCTATGCGCTGAAGCTGGCGAAGACGATGCGGCCCGACCAGTCGATCCTGGTCAACCTCTCCGGCCGCGGCGACAAGGACATCGGCACGGTGGCCGACCTGGCGGGTGTCGATTTCTACGACCGGCCCTCGATGCGCGGCCTGGCCGTGAAAGGAGGCAAGCAATGAGCCGCATCGCTGCCACCTTCGAAAAGCTGAAGGCCGAGGGCCGCAAGGCGCTCATCCCCTACGTCACCGCCGGCTTCCCCTACGCCGACATCACGCCCGCGCTGATGCACGGCATGGTCGCCGCCGGCGCCGACGTGATCGAGCTGGGCGTGCCCTTCTCCGACCCGATGGCCGACGGCCCGGTGATCCAGAAGGCCGGCGAAGCCGCGCTGGCGCTGGGCGTCGGCCTGGCGCAGGTGCTGGCGATGGTGGCCGAATTCCGCCACCAGGACGACGCCACGCCCGTGGTGCTGATGGGCTACGCCAACCCGGTGGAGCGCTATGACCAGAAGCACGCCGCCGGCGCCTTCGTGCGCGACGCGGCGAAGGCCGGCGTGGACGGCGTGCTGATCGTCGACTACCCGCCCGAGGAGTGCGAGGACTTCGCCGCCGCCCTGCGCGCGCACGGCATGGACCTGATCTTCCTGCTGGCGCCCACCTCTACCTCCGAGCGCATGGCCCAGGTCGCGCGCATCGCCAGCGGCTACGTCTACTACGTCTCGCTCAAGGGCGTGACCGGCGCCGGCCACCTCGACACCGAGGCGGTGGCGGCGATGCTGCCGCGCATCCGCCGGCACGTGAAGGTGCCGGTGGGCGTGGGCTTCGGCATCCGCGACGCCGCCAGCGCGCGCGCCGTCGGCGCCACGGCCGACGCGGTGGTCATCGGCACGAAGATCATCCAGCTCATCGAAGGCCAGCCGCGCGAGGCGGTGGTGCCTGCCGTGGGCGACTTCCTCGCCGGCGTGCGCGCCGGGCTGGATGCACTGCCCAAGGCGTGATAATCCGCACGCCCTTGCGGCCCTGCTTTTCGCATGACGAGACGCAGGGCCGCGCAGATGCCGGCGCCCGCCGCCGATGCGCTGCCCTGAATTTCGATTGGAGCCCCGTCCATGAGCTGGCTTGAGAAACTGCTTCCCCCCAAGATCGCCCAGACCGACCCGGCCGAGCGCCGCCAGGTGCCCGAGGGCCTGTGGATCAAGTGCCCGAGCTGCGACACGGTGCTCTACAAGACCGACCTGGAGCAGAACCAGAACGTCTGCCCGAGCTGCGGCCACCACCACCGTATCGGTGCGCGCGCCCGCCTGGACGCCTTCCTCGACGCCGAGGGCCGCTACGAGATCGGGCAGGAGGTGCTGCCGGTCGATGCGCTGAAGTTCAAGGACAGCCGCAAGTACCCCGAGCGCCTGAAGGAAGCGCTGGAGTCCACCGGCGAGACCGACGCGCTGGTCGTCATGGGTGGCTGCGTGCACAGCATCAACCTGGTGGCCGCCTGTTTCGAGTTCGACTTCATGGGCGGCAGCATGGGCTCGGTGGTGGGCGAGCGCTTCGTGCGCGGCGTCGAGACCGCCATCGAGCAGAAGGTGCCCTTCCTCTGCTTCACCGCCACCGGCGGCGCCCGCATGCAGGAGGGCCTGCTGTCGCTGATGCAGATGGCCAAGACCAACGCCGCCCTCACCCGCCTGGCCAAGAAGGGCCTGCCCTACATCAGCGTGCTGACCGACCCGACCATGGGCGGCGTGTCGGCCGGCTTCGCTTTCGTCGGCGACGTGGTGATCGCGGAGCCGAGGGCGCTGATCGGCTTCGCCGGCCCGCGCGTGATCGAATCCACCGTGCGCGTGAAGCTGCCCGAAGGCTTCCAGCGCGCCGAGTTCCTGCAGGAAAAGGGCGCCATCGACTTCATCTGCGACCGGCGCGAGCTGCGCAGGAAGGTGGCCGACATCCTGGCGATGCTCACGCGGCAGCCGGCGGACGCGGTGAGCTGACGGCCGTCAGCGACCGAGCGAGTAGACGCTCGTCAGCAGGTTGCCCAGGACGATCGCGCCCACCTGCAGCAGCACGATGGCCACCAGCGGCGACAGGTCCACCCCGCCCACCAGCGGGATGAAGCGCCGCAGCGGCCGCACCAGGGGTTCGGCCAGCCGGTCCACCAGGTCCTTGAGCAGCGGCGAGGCGCCCGGCACCCACGACAGCACCGCGTAGACCACCAGCAGCGCCGTCAGCCCCGAGACGGCGAGCTGCATCAGCCCGAACAGCGACAGCAGCGGCAGCACCGTCATCCGCATCGCGCCGAACAGCAGCATCAGCAGCAGGTACTTCGCCATCACCAGCAGCCAGGCGGCGATGGCGCTGGCGAGGTCCCACTTGCCGGCAGCGGGCACGATGCGGCGCAGCGGCACCACGATCCAGTCGGTGAGCGCGAACACGAAGCGCCCGAGCGGATTGCCGAAGGGCACCCGGTGGTACTGCATGTACAGCCGCAGCAGGCAGGCACAGCCGAGCAGGCCGACGATCACGTCCAGCAGGAAGGATGGGATCTGGTAGAACATCAGCGGCGCGCAGGGGAAGGGAGTGCGATGATAGCCACGCCCCTTCGCCCATGACCGCCTCTTCCCCACCCCCGCTCTCCATCCCGCTGTTCCCCCTGGGCACGGTGCTGTTCCCCGGCGGCCTGCTGCCGCTGCGCATCTTCGAGGTGCGCTACCTGGACATGATCGGCCGCTGCCACAAGGCGGGGCTACCCTTCGGCGTGGTTGGGCTCACCCAGGGCGCCGAAGTGCGCGTGCCGGGCGCCGAGGCCGAGCAGTTCGCCAGCATCGGCACGCTGGCGACGATCTCGCAGCTCGCCTCGCCGCAGCCGGGGCTGATGCACATCGAATGCGTGGGCACGCGGCGCTTCCGCATCCGCGGCAGCGAACTGCACAAGCACGGCCTGTGGACGGCCGAGGTCGAACCGATGCCGGACGACGTGTCCATGCCGGTGCCGCAGGACCTGCAGCATGCGGCCGACGCGCTGCGCCGCCTCGTGCGCACCCTGGAGGAGCGCAAGGCGCACGAGAACGCCGCGGTCCGCCTGCCCGTCGCACCGCCCTACCACTTCGACGACTGCGGCTGGGTCGCCAACCGCTGGTGCGAGCTGCTGCCGCTGCAGCCCGAGCTGAAGCAGCGGCTGATGGAGCTGGGCAGCCCGCTGATGCGGCTGGAACTGGTGAGCGACCTGCTGGCGCGCACCGGCATCGTCAAGGAATAGCGCTCTTTTTTTGTCGCCGGGCCGCCCCAAGACAAAAGCATCCCCCTCGGTGATCGGGCAAGCGCGAAGCGATTGACCGAGGCACCTTTTCTTGATAGCTGCCCGGACCCCGCAGCCGATAAAATGGCGGGTTCGCTTTTCGACGCCACCCGGTTTTTCCTTCTCATGTCCGACGCCCCCGCCAGCCCGCCCGATGACAACCAGTTGATCGCCGAACGGCGCGAAAAACTCAGGGCCCTGCGGGCAGGCCAGGCCGAAGGCAAGGGCGTCGCCTTCCCCAACGACTTCAAGCCCGCCGACCGCGCCGCCGCTCTGCTGGCGGCCCACGGCGACACGGGCGCCGAGGCGCTGGAGGCGGCGCCGGTCGCCGTCAGCGTCGCCGGGCGCATGATGCTCAAGCGCGTGATGGGCAAGGCCAGCTTCGCGACGCTGCAGGACGCCACCGGCCGCATCCAGCTCTACGTCACGCGCGACGCGGTCGGCGAGGAGGTGTACGCCGACTTCAAGAAGTGGGACCTGGGCGACATCCTCGGCGCCGAGGGCACGCTGATGAAGACCAAGACCGGCGAGCTGTCGGTCAAGGTGACGACGCTGCGCCTGCTGACCAAGAGCCTGCGCCCGCTGCCGGACAAGTTCCACGGCATGGCCGACCAGGAGCAGAAGTACCGCCAGCGCTATGTCGACCTGATCACCGACGACGCCGCGCGCGCGCGCTTCGTGGCGCGCAGCAGGGCGGTGTCGGGCATCCGCGCCTTCATGGTCGAGCACGGCTTCCTGGAGGTGGAGACGCCCATGCTCCACCCCATTCCCGGCGGCGCCAACGCCAAGCCCTTCGTCACGCACCACAACGCGCTGGACCAGGAGATGTACCTGCGCATCGCGCCGGAGCTGTACCTCAAGCGCCTGATCGTCGGCGGCTTCGAGCGCGTGTTCGAGATCAACCGCAACTTCCGCAACGAAGGCATCTCGGTCCGCCACAACCCCGAGTTCACGATGATGGAGTTCTACGCGGCCTGGTGGAACTACCGCGACCTGATGGACTTCACCGAGGCGCTGATCCGCGACGCGGCGCAGAAAGCCGTGGGCACGCTGCAGCTGAGCTACCAGGGTAGGCCGGTGGATCTCGCCGCGCCCTTCGAGCGCCTGACCATCCGCGAGGCCATCCTCAAGCACACCGATGCCGGCGACAGGGTGGACGACCGCGACTGGCTGATCGCCGCGCTGAGGAAGCAGGGCCTCTCGGAAGAGAAGGACCGCCTCGCCGCGCGCAGCCTGGCCAGCCTGCAGGTGATGTACTTCGAGGAGACGGTGGAAGAGAAGCTCTGGCAGCCCACTTTCATCATGGAGCACCCGACCGAGATCTCGCCGCTGGCGCGCGCCAACGACGAGCGGCCGGAAGTGACCGAGCGCTTCGAGCTGTACATCACCGGCCGCGAGTTCGGCAACGGCTTTTCCGAACTGAACGACGCCGAGGACCAGGCCGCCCGCTTCAATGCTCAGGTGAACGCCAAGGACGCCGGCGACGACGAGGCGATGTACTTCGACCACGACTTCGTTCGCGCCCTGGAATACGGCATGCCGCCCACCGGCGGCTGCGGCATCGGCATCGACCGCTTCATGATGCTGCTGACCGATTCGCCCAGCATCCGCGACGTGATCCTGTTTCCCGCCCTGCGGCGCGAAGGCTGAAGCCATGTCCGCCAAGATGCCGTTCTACCGGCTCGTGGCTGCCCGCCACGGCCGTTTCTTCGTCAATCCCAACGATCTGTACATCGGCCAAAGCCTGCGGCTCTACGGCGAATGGTCGGAGGCGGAGATCCGGCTCTTCGATCAAATGGTGCTGCCGGGCGACACGGTGCTGGAAGCCGGCGCCAACATCGGCTCTCACACGCTCTGGTTCTCGCAGCGCGTGGGCTCCGCGGGCACGGTATACGCCTTCGAGCCCGCGCGGCATACCTTCCAGTTGCTGTGCGCCAATCTGGTGGCCAACGACTGCCTGAACGTGCGGGCTGTGCAGCAGGCGGTGGGCTCTGTACCGGGGCGGGTCGAGTTCCCGCTGCCCGATCCCGGGCAGCCTTTCAATTTCGGTGGCGCATCTGCGAAGAAGCCTTGGGCAGGAGCCACCGAGACCGTTGCCCTGACTTCCATCGACGCCCTCGCACTCGATCGCCTTGATCTGCTCAAAGCCGATGTGGAGGGCTTCGAGGTCGAGGTACTGGAAGGCGCGACGCAGACCCTTGCACGCTGCCGTCCGGCCGTCTACGTGGAAATCAACACCCAGGAAGTGCGCAATGCCGTCGTGGCGCTGCTGGAGCCGCAAGGCTACGTCTGCTGGTACTACATCACGCCGATGTTCTGGGCCTCCAACTGGCTGGGGCGCAGCGACGACATCTTCAACGACTATTCCTTCGACATGCTGTGCCTGCCGGAGGAGCGCTTCGAGGTGAGCAGCATGTCCCGTGCCGGCGTCGACGACGGCGTGATGCGCTATCTGCCCACGCAGCGCGTCTGGGCGACCCACCCTTGGGATCAGGCCCGCGTCAGTCGCCGGGCTTGCTGAATTCCACCGGCGGCGCGATGCGATCGACCGGTCCGAACTGGGTCGACAACTCGGTCACCAGCGCCTGCAGCGCCTCGTCCGACATGCTCTGAATGGCATCGGCGTGCCGGATGTTATCGCTGTCGCGGGTGGATTGAATCCATTCGCTGCGAGACGCGGTATCGTGGTGCAGATGGATCAGCGGCGGGGTGAAGGAATGCCAACGCACACCCAGCCGCGTGGCCCGGTTCAGCAGTTCGTCGTCTTCGCCGCCCCAGCCTTCCAGGCGTTCGTTGTAGCCGCCCACGCGAAGGTAGTCCTGACGCTTGAACAGCACCACGCCACCGTTGGCCGAGGCATACAGCAATGCGGCTTCCGGCGGCAACGCCGCGGGATCGAGCGAATGCAGCGCGCCGACATCTCCTGTCTCCAGGAAACGCTGCCTGAGCGAGCCCTCGACATTGACGACCGGCCAGTAGGGACAGATGGCGTCGGACGTTGCGCCGTGCAGCAGTCCATTCACCGCACCCGCCAGCGCCGTTGGCATGGCAACGGAATCGGCGTCGTGCAGGCAGACGACGGGGCTGTTCGCCAGCCGCACGCCCATGTTGCACAGACGCGCCTTGGGAAACGGCCCGTCGTGGTGAACGAAGACATGGCGGACCGAAGCATCCCCGATGCGCGCCCACTCGAAATGCGGGCGTGCATCCGCCTCCATGAGCCAGATGCGGCAGTCGCTGTAGGTGGCCACCAGATGACGCAGCACGCCATAGAGGTTGTCGCGGCGCTCTGCCGACGCCTCCCTGTAGGGCACGACCAGATCGATGTGCTGAAGCGACAACCTGTTCGCTGTGTTCATTCCAGGCCTCTTCGCGGCATCAACTGCCGCCGCCGGATCTCGCTATCGGCGGCTGGCGCCCATTCGCCGGATGCCGTCCTCCTGTCCATGTCGTCCAGAAAGCGGTCCAGCACCCCACCCTCGGCCGGGCTCTGGTTGCACAGAAGAACCAGGTCGCAGCCGGCCTCCAGCGCGGCGCAGGCGGCCTCGGCGAAACTCAGGACGCGCCCTTCGATGTAGCGGCCGGCCTCCATGCTCAGGTCGTCGCTGAAGATCGCGCCCTCGAAGCCGAGCCGGCCGCGCAGGATGTCCTGCAGCCACCGGCGCGAGAACCCGGCAGGCCGCGGATCGACCCGGCTGTAGATCACGTGCGCCGGCATCACGGCGCCCAGCGTGTCGCTCAGCCATTCGAACGGCTTCGCGTCTTCCGCCAGGATGGCCTTGAGGCTGCGCCGGTCGACGGGGATCGCCACGTGCGAATCGGCCTGGACGTACCCGTGGCCGGGAAAGTGCTTGCCGCAGCAGGACATGCCGGCGCGCAGCATGCCGTGCATCACGCTCTTGGCCAGCAGCGTCACCACGCGCGGGTCGCGGTGGAAGCTGCGGTCGCCGATGACGCTGCTTTCGCCGTGGTCCAGATCGAGCACCGGCGCGAAGCTGAAGTCCACGCCCACGGCGCGCAGTTCGCTCGCCAGCGTGTGGCCGAGGGCGCTGGCCTGCTGCGTGGCGCGCATCGGGTCCTGCATCCACGCCTCGCCCAGCGAGCGCATGGAGGGCAGCCGCGTGAAGCCGTCGGTGCGGAAGCGCTGCACGCGTCCGCCCTCGTGGTCCACGCAGATCAACAGGTCGGGCCGCAGCGATTTGATCTCGGCATTGAGCGCCGTCATCTGCGCCCGGCCTTCCCAGTTGCGCGCGAAATGGATGACGCCGCCGACCAGCGGATGCGTAAGGCGCCGGCGGTCGTCGTCGGTCAGCGCGGTGCCGGCGACGTCGATGATCAGGGGACGGTGGAAAAACTCGCTCATGTCAGTCATCCGTGACACGCCGCACCACCCACGGCACACGAAGCGCAACGGAACAGAAGGCCGCGGAGCAGGCCATGCGGGAACGCTCGCGGAACTGGCTCCGCCAGGCCGCTGAGCGTGCCCCCTGGAAGGGGGTTGGCGAAGCGGAACGAAATCCGCGCAGACTGGGGTGGGTCATGTTTTTTCGACCACGACGAAACTGGCCGCGTAGTCCGCCTCGTCGGTCACCGTCACGTGCGCCGCCAGGCCCTGCGCCTCGAACCAGCCCTTCAGCGGATCGTGCAGCACGATGCGCGGCTTGCCGCCGGGCTCGTTGAGGATCTCGCACAGGCGCCAGCCCATCGGCGCATGCATGCCCAGGCCGATGGCCTTGCTGAAGGCCTCCTTGGCCGAGAAGCGCGTGGCCAGGTAGCGCAGGCCGCGCTTCGGCCAGCGGGCGCTGCGGGCGCGCCAGACGGCCAGCTCCGCATCGCCCAGGACGCGCAGCGCGAAGCGCTCGCCCTGCCGCCGGAAGGTCGCCTCGATGCGGCGGATGTCGCACAGGTCGGTGCCGATGCCGTGGATCATGCGACGGCGCCGCCGTAGGCCTCGTCGATGCAGCGCAGGTAGTCGCGCGTGGTCGCGGCGTAGCCAGACTCCAGCGCATCGGCGATGAAGGCGTGGCCGATCGACACCTCCCGGATGCCCGGCACCGCCTGCAGGAACAGCGTGAGGTTGTCGCGGCTGAGGTCGTGGCCGGCGTTGACCTGCAGGCCCACGGCCTGCGCCGCGCGTGCGGCGGCCGCGTACTGCGACAGCACCGGCCCGGCGCGCGAGGTGCCGCGCGAGGCGGCGTAGCCCTCGGTGTACAGCTCGACGCGGTCAGCGCCGGTGGCGCGTGCCTCGGCCATCTGCTCGGGCTCCGGGTCCATGAACAGGCTCACCCGCACGCCCAGCGCGCGGGCCTCGGCCACCAGGGGTTTCAGGCGGGCCAGGTCCTCCGGGAAGCGCCAGCCGTGGTCGCTGGTGAACTGGTCCTCGCTGTCGGGCACGAAGGTGGCCTGGTGCGGCCGGAACTCGCGCACGAAGTCCATCAGGTTGTGGAAGGGGTTGCCCTCGATGTTGAACTCGGCCCGCGGCCAGTCGCGCTGCAGCAGGGCGGAGAGGTCGGCCACGTCCTGCGCGCGGATGTGGCGCCCGTCGGGCCGCGGGTGGACCGTGATGCCGTGGGCGCCGGCATCCAGGCACAGCGCGGCGGCGTAGGTCACGCTGGGGATGCCCAGGTGCCGCGTGTTGCGCACCAGCGCCACCTTGTTCAGGTTGACCGACAGGGAGGTACGGGACGAAGGAATGACGACGCTCATAAGTCTTGCAGCTCCCGCATCAGCTGCCGGGTGCGCAGCGTGGAGACGCCGCAATGGTAGTTGAGCAGTTGCCGCAGCTGCGCGCGCAGCGCGGCGCTGGCGCCGGCGGGCAGCTCGGCCACGGCGCGCACCGTGGCGGCGAAGGGGGCGCTGTCGTCCAGCGACCGGTGCAGCGTGCGCCAGGCGCCGCCGGCCAGCGCCGGCTCGCCCTCGCCGGCCTCGCGCAGGCCGGCCTCGGCCAGCAGCGCGTAGGGCACGGCGTCCTGCAGCGGCGCCAGCGTCGAGGTCTGGACGTCCAGCGCCGGCAGCAGGCCCACCTCGCGCAGCAGCAGCAGCTCGAAGGCGCGCAGGGCCGAGGCCTGCACGCTGGCCTGCGCACTGCCCTCCGGCGCGGCGGCGAGCACCTGCACGGCCCCCGCGTAGGCATCGAAGAGCTGAGGATGCGCATCGTCGCGCGCCAGCAGGCGGATCAGCAGCTCGTTGAGGTAGTAGCCCGACAGCAGTGCGTCGCCGGTGGGCATCACGTGCCCGCCCATCCATTCGGCGGACTTCAGCGTGCGGATCTCCGCATCGCCCCCGTAACCCAGCTGCAGCGGCTGCAGCGGCAGCAGCACCGGCCGGAAGCTGGAACTGGGCCGCTTGGCGCCCTTGGCGACGAGCGCGATGCGGCCGTGGTGGCGCGTCAGCGCCTCGAGGATCAGGCTGGACTCGCTCCAGTCGTAGCGGTGCAGCACATAGGCCGGCTCATGCAGGACGGAGCTGCGCTTCATTCATAGCCGAACGAGCGGACCCGCGCCTCGTCGTCGGCCCAGCCCGAGCGCACCTTGACCCACAGCTCGATGAAGACCTTGGCGTCCATGAGCTTCTCCAGTTCCTGCCGCGCCTCGGTGCCGATGCGCTTGATGCGGTCGCCCTTGTCGCCGATCACCATGGCCTTGTGGCCGTCGCGCTCGACCACGATGGTGGCGGCGATGCGCAGCAGGCGCTTCTGGCCTTTCTTCTGCGGCGGCTCCTCCTCGAACTTGTCGATGACGACCGTGGAGGTGTAGGGCAGCTCGTCGCCGGTCAGGCGGAACAGCTTCTCGCGCACCGTCTCGCTGGCCAGGAACTTCTCGCTGCGGTCGGTCAACTCGTCCTCGTCGTACCACCAGTCCTGCTGGGGCAGGTACTTCGCGCAGATGCCGAACAGGCGCTCGATGTCCTTCGGGTTCTTGGCCGACATGGGCACGAACTCCGCGAAGGCGTGTTCCTTCTGCATCTCGGCCAGCCAAGGCGCGATGTCGGCGCGGCGGTGCACGGTGTCGAGCTTGTTGGCCACCAGGAGGACCGGCGCGTCCTTGCCCAGCAGGCCCAGCACCTTCGCGTCGGCCGGCGTGAAGCGGCCGGCCTCGACCACGAAGAGCACCAGGTCCACGTCGGCCACCGCGCCCAGCACCGTCTTGTTGAGCGAGCGGTTGAGCGCGTTGCCGTGGCGCGTCTGGAAGCCGGGCGTGTCGACGAACACGAACTGCGTGCCGCCGCCCTCCAGTTCCGGCAGGGTGCGCACGCCGGTGATGCGGTGGCGCGTGGTCTGCGCCTTGCGCGAGGTGATGCTGATCTTCTGCCCCACCAGCGCGTTGAGCAGCGTGGACTTGCCGACGTTGGGCTTGCCGACGATGGCCACGAGGCCGCAGCGGCGCGCGGCGTCGGTCGCGGGGGTTTCTGCGTCGGGATGTTCAGCCATGTCGGTGTTCTTCAGGGTCGATGGGCCTTCAGGCGCAGCAGCATCGCCGCGGCGGCCGCCTGCTCGCCCGCCCGGCGCGAGCCGCCGATGCCGCGCTCGACGAAGCCCAGTTCGGCCACCTCGCACTCGACGTCGAAGGTCTGCTTGTGGGCCGCGCCGAGCGTGGCGACCACGCGATAGGCGGGCAGCTTCATTTTGTGGCCCTGCAGCCACTCCTGCAATTCCGTCTTGGCGTCCTTGCCGGCAGCCTCCATGCGGGGGTTGATCTCCACCGCCTCGTACAGGCGCTCCACCAGCGCCTGCGCGGCGGCATAGCCGGCGTCTAGGTAGACGGCGCCGATCACCGCCTCCAGGGCGTCGGCCAGGATGGACGGCCGCGCCGCGCCGCCGGACTTCGCCTCGCCCTCGCCCAGGCGCAGCAGGGGCGACAGCTCCAGCTTCAGCGCCAGGCGGTGCAGGGTGTCCTGCTTGACGAGGTTGGCCCGCACCCGCGAGAGGTCGCCCTCGGGCAACTGCGCCAAGCGGCGGAACAGCAGGTGCGAGACCGCCAGGCTCAGCACCGAATCGCCCAGGAATTCCAGCCGTTCGTTGTGGTCGGACGAGTAGCTGCGGTGCGTCAGCGCGCGCTGCAAGAGGACGGGGTCCGAGAAGCGGTGCGACAGGCGCGCCTGCAGGCCCGCAAGAGCGCTGTCTTTCACGTGCGTTGCAGGGCGCTCAGTTGGACTCGCCCTTGTATTTCAGCAGCAGGTAGGCCGGACCGAAGAGGTGGATTTCCTTGTCGTAGGCGAAGGCGACGACCACCTTCTCGCCGTCCTTGCGCACCTCGAGGTCGCGGCCGGCGACGGCCTGGAAGTCGTCGATGGCCTGCGCCCGGTCGAAGATGGCGCGCACCTCGGGCACCGTCGTGCCTTCCTTGGCCTTGTTGGCCGCCTTCAGGATGGCCTGGTACTCGATCAGCGTCGGGATCACCTGCGCCACCACCACGCCCACGCACGCCAGCACCACGGCGACGAACAGCAGGCCGATGAACGAGATGCCGCGCTGGCGCCGGCGTTCGGATTGGATTTCCCTCATACCCTCTTTTCTTTCCCTGAAAAATGGCGGCCGCTCAGCCGCTCAATGGAACGAACCGATGCGCCCCAGGCTGCCGAAGTTCATCCAGATGAAGAAGGCCTTGCCCACGACGTTCTGGTCCGGCACGAAGCCCCAGTAGCGCGAATCGAGCGAGTTGTCGCGGTTGTCGCCCATCATGAAATAGTGACCCGGCGGCACCTTGCAGACCACGCCCTCGACACTGTAACGACAATTTTCACGGCCGGGGAAGTCCATCACCTCCGCGTCGGACAGGCCCGCCCGCCGGCTGTCGTCGTTGAGCAGCATGTGCGTGCGGCCGTCCAGGTCCTCGCGGTACTGCTTGAAGTAGCGCATGACGTCCTCGTCGAAGTAGTCGGGCACCGCCTCCTTGGCAACCGGCTGGCCGTTGATGGTCAGTTGCTTGTTCAGGTAGGCCACCTCGTCGCCGGGGATGCCGACCACGCGCTTGATGTAGTCCATGCTCGGCTTGGGCGGGTAGCGGAACACCACCACGTCGCCGCGCGCCAGCGGCGTGCCCTCGGTGATCTTGGTGTTGACCACCGGCAGGCGCAGCCCGTAGGTGAACTTGTTCACCAGGATCAGGTCGCCGGTGAGCAGGGTCGGCATCATCGAGCCGGAGGGGATCTTGAACGGCTCGACGACGAAGGAGCGCAGCAGGAACACGGCCAGGATCACCGGGAACAGCCCCGCCGTCCAGTCCAGCCACCAGGGCTGCGCCAGGATTTTCTCGCGTGCCTGGCCGTCCTCGCGGTCGAACTGGGTGATGCCCTGGCGCGTCAGCTCCTCGCGCCGCTGCGCGCCGGCCGCATCGAACGCCGCCGCGGCCGCCCGCCGCCGGGGCAGGAACCAGAAACGCTCGGCCAGCCAGTAGGCGCCGGTGATCAGGGTGGCCAGGAACAGCAGCAGGGCGAAGTTGCCTTCGACCGCGTCGAGGTACCAGGCGCCGATGTAGCCGGCGAACGCGGCGAGGATCAGGGAAGTCAGGAGTGCCATCGCTTGGGGAGATGAGGTTTGCTTATTCTTCGACCTGCAGGATGGCCAGGAAGGCTTCCTGCGGCACCTCGACCGAGCCGATCTGCTTCATCCGCTTCTTGCCCGCCTTCTGCTTTTCCAGCAGCTTGCGCTTGCGGGTGATGTCGCCGCCGTAGCATTTTGCCAGCACGTTCTTGCGCAGCGCCTTGACGGTCTCGCGGGCGATGATGTTGGCGCCGATGGCCGCCTGGATCGCCACGTCGAACATCTGGCGGCTGATGATCTCGCGCATCTTCGCCACCACCGCCCGGCCGCGGTACTGCGACTGGCTGCGGTGCACGATGATCGACAGGGCGTCCACCTTCTCGCCGTTGAGCAGGATGTCGACCTTGACCACGTCGGACGGCCGGTACTCCTTGAACTCGTAGTCCATGCTGGCGTAGCCGCGGCTGACGGACTTCAGGCGGTCGAAGAAGTCCAGCACGATCTCGCCCAGCGGCAGCTCGTAGGTCAGCATCACCTGGCGGCCGTGGTAGGCCATGTTGATCTGCACGCCGCGCTTCTGGTTGGCCAGCGTCATCACCGGGCCGACGTACTCCTGCGGCATGTACAGGTGCACGGTGACGATCGGCTCGCGGATCTCGGCCGTCTTGCCGATGTCGGGCATCTTGGAGGGGTTCTCCACCATGATGAGCTCGCCGTCGCTCTTGAGTACCTCGTACACCACGCTCGGCGCGGTGGTGATCAGGTCCTGGTCGAACTCGCGCTCCAGCCGCTCCTGCACGATCTCCATGTGCAGCAGGCCCAGGAAGCCGCAGCGGAAGCCGAAGCCCAGCGCCTGGCTCACCTCGGGTTCGAAGTGCAGCGAGGCGTCGTTGAGCTTGAGCTTCTCCAGCGCATCGCGCAGCTGGTCGTACTCGCTCGCCTCGGTCGGGTACAGGCCGGCGAAGACCTGCGGCTGGATCTCCTTGAAGCCCGGCAGCGGCTCGGCCGCCGGCGCGGTGTTGGCGCCCTGCGCCGTGCGCACCACCGTGATGGTGTCGCCCACCTTGGCCGCCTGCAGTTCCTTGATGCCGGCGATGATGTAGCCCACCTCGCCCGCCTCCAGGCTCGCCCGCGGCTCGTTGGCCGGGGTGAACACACCCAGGTTGTCGGCGTTGTAGAGCGCGTCGGTGGCCATCAGCTTGATGCGGTCGCCCTTGCCCAGGCGGCCGTCGACCACGCGCACCAGCATCACCACGCCCACGTAGGCGTCGAACCAGCTGTCGATGATCATGGCGCGCAGCGGCGCATCCGCCTTGCCGCGCGGCGGCGGCACCTTGGCGACGATCGCCTCCAGGATCTCGTCCACGCCCATGCCGGTCTTCGCCGAACACGGGATGGCATCGCTCGCGTCGATGCCGATCACGTCCTCGATCTCTTCCTTCGCGCGCTCGGGATCGGACTGCGGCAAATCCATCTTGTTGAGTACCGGCAGCACCTCGACGCCGAGGTCCAGCGCGGTGTAGCAGTTGGCCACCGTCTGCGCTTCCACGCCCTGCGATGCATCGACGACGAGCAGCGCGCCCTCGCATGCGGAGAGCGAACGCGAGACCTCGTACGAGAAGTCGACGTGGCCCGGCGTGTCGATGAGATTGAGGTTGTAGACCTGCCCGTCGCGCGCCTTGTAGTGCAGCGCGGCGGTCTGCGCCTTGATGGTTATCCCACGCTCCTTCTCGATGTCCATCGAGTCGAGCACCTGTGCCTGCATCTCGCGATCGGCGAGGCCGCCGCAACGCTGGATGAGGCGGTCCGCCAGCGTCGACTTGCCGTGATCGATGTGCGCAATGATCGAGAAATTTCTGATGTGGTTCATCAACGGGAACGCTTAAGTACTTGAAATCACTCGCACACAGGCGGCACAGCACAAGAAAAAAGGGCGCGTCTTCGAAGGACGCGCCCTGAACCAACAAGCAATGGCAACTGCAGTAGTTGGAACTTCATTGTAGGCAAATCGGGGGGCGCGTACAGGCAGGAACGGAAGCCGGAGGCTCGTTGCAGGGCAGCAACAGGAATCATATGAACAGCTTATCCACAAGCATTGTGGGTGACTTCATGAACAACTTGTGGGCGATCTGTGGAGCAGCGGTGCATGCCGCGTGACCATCTCGTATCGTGGTGGCCGACCCCTCTGTTATGCCGCCGAAAGAGCATCCGGGCGACGCATTCTACCGAAACCCATCCAAGGGCTCAGACAAAGTTAGTAGATGCAAACTTCAATTGAAGTGGGTCCGCGCGCGGCGTCCGGCGGCTTTGTCGCCAAAAAAAGACCCCAAACCCGACTGACGGGTGGGGCCACTTGACGCCGTCGCGAAGCTCAGCGCGACGGGCGGATGAGGGCGTATTGCGCCCACTCGCCGCGGCGGAACAGCACGCTGACCGGCTTGGAGCGGTCGATCTTCGCCAGGGCCGCATCGAACTCGCGCACGTTCGCCACCTCCACGTTGCCCACGGCGAGGATGACGTCGCCCTCGCGCAGCCCGGCACGGGCCGCCGCCTCGCTGGCGGCGTCCACGCGCACCCCGCCGCGCAGCTTCAGTTCCTGCTTGCGCTCGGCGCTCAACTCGCTGACGGCCAGGCCGAGCGACTTGGCGGCGGCCGAGGCGGAAGACGGCGTCGGCTCCTCGCGGCTGCCCGGCACGCGGGCCGGCTTGTCGGGTTCCAACTCCGCGACGGTCACGGTCAGGTCGCGCGTCTTGCCGCGGCGGAACACGGTGACGGTGCTCTTGGTGCCCGGCTTGGTGTTGCCCACCAGGCGCGGCAGGTCGCTCGGCTTGTCGATGGCCGTGCCATCGAACTTGAGGATGATGTCGCCGGCCTCGATGCCGCCCTTGTCGCCGGGCGAACCGGTCTCCACGCCGCGCACCAGCGCGCCCTGCGGCTTGCCCAGCCCGATGGACTCAGCCACGTCCTTGGTGACCTGGTCGATCTGCACGCCGATGCGTCCGCGCGTGACGCGCCCGGAGGCGCGCAGTTGCTCGCTGACGCGGATGGCCTCGTCGATCGGGATCGCGAACGAGATGCCCATGAAGCCGCCCGAGCGCGAGTAGATCTGGCTGTTGATGCCCACCACCTCGCCGCGCATGTTGATCAGCGGGCCGCCCGAGTTGCCGGGGTTGACCGCCACGTCGGTCTGGATGAAGGGCAGGTAGTCGCCGGTGTCGCGCTGCTTGGCGCTGACGATGCCGGCGGTGACGGTGTTGTCCAGCCCGAAGGGCGAGCCGATGGCCATCACCCACTCGCCCACGCGCAGGCGCGAGATGTCGCCCACCTTCACCGCCGGCAGGCCGGTCGCATCGATCTTGACCACCGCCACGTCGGTGCGCTTGTCGCTGCCGACGATCTTCGCCTTGAACTCGCGCTTGTCCGCCAGGGTGACGATCACCTCCGAGGCGTCCTCGACCACGTGCGCGTTGGTCATCACGTAGCCGTCGGCGGTGAGGATGAAGCCGGAGCCGACGCCGCGCGGGCGCTCCTCCTCCTGCGGCTGGCCGCGGCGCGGCCCCTGGCGCGGCATGCCCGGCAGCGGCTGGCCGAAGAAGCGGCGGAAGAATTCCTGCATCTCCTCGTCCATCTCCGCGGAGGCGCCGCCGCGCGCCACGCGCTCGGTGGTGCGGATGTTGACCACGGACGGGCCGACCTGGTCCACCAGGTCGGTGAAGTCGGGCAGCACGCGCGCCGCCGCGGCGGGCTGCTGCGCCTGGGCCGCGGCCGGGACGAGCGCGGCGGAGCCCGTCACCGCCAGCGCGGCGGCCAGCAGGCAGGCATGGAGTCCGGTCTTGCCTTCGGCTTGGAACATCGTCATCTCTCTCTTGTCGGGTGATGGTGAACGGAAAGGGGAAGCGCAGCCTTCGAATTGTCGGGGCCGGATCGGTTCCCGGCCGTCGGCCGGCGCCGCGGATCGCAGGGGCCGGTCAACGCGTGCGCGCCAGCGCCTGCGCGAAGGATTCGAGCGTCCGGGGCGGCACCTCGCCGACGGCGGTGAGCCACCAGCCGCCGTCCTCGGCCAGCAGGCGCCGGGTCAGCGTGTAGGTGGCGCCGAGCTGCATCACGGTCTCGGGCCCGGCCTGCTGCGGGTCGAAGGGCTCGATGAACAGGGACACCGTCGCCAGGCCGTCCGAGAAGGTCCACTGCACCGTACGCTCGCCGTCCGAGGCCCGGCTGCCGAGCGCGCGGCGGTAGCAGCTCACCGGCTTGAAGCCGGGCACCGGCGCCTTCAGCGCCCAGCCCTCCGCCTCGGCGGTGGTGCGCCGCAATTGCGATTTCTCGATCCGGTAGCCGCTCGTGCTGGACATCATCTGGTCCAGCGCCCGCACCTGCAGCGGCGCATCCAGTTGCACTTCGGAGAAGGCGGACTGCTCCACCACGCCGCCCTCCGCATCCAGCGTCTGCAGCTTGAGCACCAGCCCGGAGCGGCGCTCGCTCCAGACGCGGTAGCCGAAGCGCAGGTCGTCGCGCGGCACGATCTGCACCACGTCGGCATCGATGCCGGCAACGCGGCCCTTGCCCAGCAGGCGCACGCCGTACAGAGAGGCGATGGAGGACTCGGACGCGCCGAGCAGGTTGGGGAACACCTCCACGTTGTCGCGCCGCTCGCTGCGGATCACGCCCAGCTCGGGCAGGAAGGTGAGCACCAGGTCGTTGCGGCGGAAGGTGGAGCGCGGCGGGCCGCTCAGCGCCTCGACGCGCTCGATCTGCAGATCGCCCTCGCAGGCATGCCAGATCCGCGCGCTGGACAGGTCGCCGGTGGCGGCGGACACCACGAAGGTGCCGACGTAGCTGGTCTGCCGGGCCGCCTGGTGCATGCGGCGCAGCCAGTCCAGCACGCCCAGGCGCGCCGGGTCCTGCGGCGCCGCGGCCGGGGAAGCGGCCTCGGGGGCCGTATCCTGGGCATGGACCGGCAGGCCGCCGAGCCCGCCGGCCAGCAGCAGCGCGGCGGCGATCGAGCGGAAAGGGCGTGCCGGCGCCAGCAGCGCGGTCGGCGGGTTACCAGCGCGACTTGGCATGCCTCAGCGCGAAGGACCTTCGAAGGTGGCGTTGCGCAGGAAACCCGACGGCATGTTGGAGGCGCCGCTGGCCTGCTGGTGGGCCTGGAGCAGTTCGTCCAGCCGCGGGTCGCGCAGCATGATCTGCGGGGCGCCGTTGCCGATCACCACGCGCGAGCGGGCCGGCTGCCCACCCTGGGTCGCCGCGGCCAGCACGGGAGGCTGGCCGGCTGCGCCCGGCACCACCAGTTGCGGCGTGCTGCGCGCCAGTTGGGCGCCGGCCGGCGCGGTGCCGCCCTGCCCCATCCAGGCCCAGCCGATCGCGGCCGCCGCCGCCACCGAGGCCACGCCGGCGGCCACCTTCCAGCGGAACACCGGCTCGTTGGCCGCCTCGGCGCGCACCATGCGCAGCTCTGCCCCCGGCGCCGGCTGCGCCGCCCCGGGGCGGACGACCTCGGCCGCCAGCCGCTCGCGCAGCCGTGCCAGGAAGGCGGCCGAGTCGGAGCACGGCGCATGCGTGCCCGAGCGCAGCACGTCGCCCACCAGGTGCACCACCTGCCATTCGCGCCGCAAGTCCTCGCGCACGCCCAGATCGCCCACCGCCCGGGCGAAAGCTTCGCCGTGCAGCGCCCCGTCCGCCAGCGCGGATACACGCTCGAGATCCTGCTTCATGCCTTCGTCCATGTCGTTCACCTGATCGTCACCACCGCTTGCCCGACTGGTTGTCCAGCAGGGGTTTCACCCGCGCCGAGATCGCTTCGCGCGCCCGGAAGATGCGCGAGCGCACCGTACCGATCGGGCAATTCATGACCTCGGCGATTTCCTCGTAGCTCAAACCCTCGATCTCCCGCAGGGTCACGGCCTGCCGCAGTTCGGCCGGCAACGCCTCCATCGCGGCGTTGACCGCGGCGGCGATCTCCTGCGCCGCCAGCACGGAATCGGGGGTTTCGTCGCTGATTGGTTCGTTTCCGCCCCGGTAAGTTTCATCGTCGTCGTCGGCCCCGCGCAGCGCCGCCTCGGGCACCGTCGGGTCGCGTTTCATGTCCACCAGGGCCTTCTTGGCCGTGTTGACGGCGATGCGGTACAGCCAGGTGTAGAACTGCGCCTCGCCGCGGAACTGGTGCAGCGCGCGGTAGGCGCGGATGAAGGTTTCCTGGGCGATGTCCTCGACCAGGTCGACGTCGCGCACCATCCGGCCGATCAGCCGCTCGATGCGGCGCTGGTACTTGAGCACCAGGAGCTCGTAGGCCTTCTGGTCGCCGGCCACCGTGCGCTGGACGAGCTGGAAATCCGGGTCGACCGACCGCCCGGCGGCAGGGCCGTCGTTCTCGGGCGGGGGCGGGGGGGATGCGGTCATGCAGCAGGCGGGACGCGCCGCGCGCCGGCATCGGCGGCGGGCACCGGCGCCGCTTCGGGCGACGGGGGGCGGCAATATACCGCACGGCGCAGGGCGTTCCAGCGCTCGGGCGCCCAGCCACGCTCCAGCCACAGCCAACGCGGCGCCTGCCCGGGCTCCGCCAGGCGCAGCAGCAGCACGCCCTGCAGGTCGAGTCCCGCAGCCGCCGTCGCCATGCGCATGGCTGCGCCGTCCGTGCCCAGGTGCCAGTACGCGCCGTCCCATGCCAGCGGGCTCGGCGGCACCCGACCCAGCGCGTGGACCGCGGCGAGGGCCGTCAATGCCAGCGCGGTCGCCAGGGCCGCCGCGCGCGCCGGGTCGGCCGGGTTCTGGTGGAGCCACAGCCCCGCACAGGCCGCGCCGGCCAGCCACAGTGCGGCGAAGAGCCCGGCCGCAAAGCGCGAGCGCCCCACCGGATAGCTCACCGATGGGGCGCTGTGCATGAAAGGAAGGCCGGTGCGCGTCAGGCGCGTTTGAACACCAGCGTGCCGTTGGTGCCGCCGAAGCCGAAGTTGTTCTTCACGGCGACGTCGATCTTCATGTCCCGCGCCTCGTTGGCGCAGTAGTCCAGGTCGCACTCCGGGTCCTGGTTGAAGATGTTGATGGTCGGCGGGCTCTTCTGGTGGTGCACGGCCAGCACGGTGAAGACCGACTCGATGCCGCCGGCGCCGCCCAGCAGGTGGCCCGTCATCGACTTGGTGGAGTTGACCACCAGCTTCTTCGCGTGGTCGCCGAAGGCGTTCTTGATGGCGTTGGTCTCGTTCAGGTCGCCCAGCGGCGTGGAGGTGCCGTGCGCGTTCAGGTACTGGACCTGGTCGGCGTTGACGCCGGCGTTGCGCAGCGCCGCCTCCATCGAGCGGCGCGGGCCGTCCACGTTGGGCGCCGTCATGTGATAGGCGTCGGCGCTCATGCCGAAGCCGACCAGTTCGGCGTAGATCTTCGCGCCGCGGGCCTTGGCGTGCTCGTACTCCTCGAGCACCATCACGCCGCCACCCTCGCCCAGCACGAAGCCGTCGCGATCCTTGTCCCAGGGGCGCGAGGCGGCGGCCGGGTCGTCGTTGCGGGTGGACAGCGCACGCGCGGCCGCGAAGCCGCCGATGCCCAGCGGCGACACGGTGGATTCGGCGCCGCCGGCGACCATCACGTCCGCATCGCCGGCCTGGATCAGCCGTGCCGACAGGCCGATGGCATGCAGCCCGGTGGTGCAGGCCGTGACCACCGCGATGTTGGCGCCGGTGAAGCCGTACTTGATCGACACGTGGCCGGAGATCATGTTGATGATCGAGGCCGGCACGAAGAAGGGCGAGATGCGGCGCGGGCCGCGGTTGACCAGCTCGCCGTGCGTCTCTTCGATCATCGGCAGCCCGCCGATGCCCGAACCGATGTTGCAGCCGATGCGCGAGGCCAGGTCGGGCGTGAGCGCCTCGCCGGTGGGCAGGCCGCTGTCTTCCACCGCCTGGATGGCGGCCGCCATGCCGAGGTGGATGAAGCGGTCCATGTGGCGCGCTTCCTTCTCGGAGATGTACTTCGTGATGTCGAAGTCCTGCACCTGGCCGGCGAAGCGGCAGGCCAGGTTGCTGGCGTCGAAACGGGTGACGGTGCTGACGCCCGAGCGGCCGGCGAGCAGGCCGGCCCAGCTGTCGGCGACGGTGTTGCCGACGGGAGAAACGCAACCGAGCCCGGTGACGACGACGCGGCGTTGGGTCATGCCATGAACCTTTCCAGGGGAAAACGGGCGGAGCGCGCGGCCGAGGTCAGGCGGTCATGGCGCCGCGCGGCCGGCCTCCACGGGGAGGACCGAAGGCTCAGGCCTTCTGGTTCTTGGAGGCGTAGTCGATGGCGTTCTGCACCGTGGTGATCTTCTCCGCGTCTTCGTCGGGGATCTCGATGCCGAATTCGTCTTCCAGGGCCATCACGAGTTCGACCGTGTCGAGCGAGTCGGCGCCCAGATCGGCCACGAAGGCCTTTTCGTTGGTCACCTGCGACTCTTCCACGCCGAGCTGCTCGGCGATGATTTTCTTGACACGTGCTTCGATATCGCTCATTTGGTTCCCTCTGAGGGTTATAGACAATCGGTGGATTTTAACGGGCCGGGGTGTGGCGTCTTCCCGGTCGGGGCCGGGGGAAACGCCTTGCGCAGCGCCGCACTTACATGTACATGCCGCCGTTGACGTGCAGTTCCTGGCCCGTCACGTAGGCGGCCTGCGGCGAGGCCAGGTAGGCCACCGCGTGCGCGATGTCGGCCGGCTTGCCCAGGTGGCCCAGCGGGATGGACGCCAGCAGCGCCTGCTGCTGCGCCTCCGGCAGGCTGGCCGTCATGTCGGTCTCGATGAAGCCGGGCGCCACGCAGTTGACGGTGATGGCGCGGCTGCCCAGCTCGCGCGCCAGGGCGCGGGTCATGCCCGCCACGCCGGCCTTGGCGGCCGCGTAGTTGGCTTGGCCCGGGTTGCCCGAGGCGCCGACCACGCTGGTGATGCTGATGATGCGGCCGAAGCGCTGCTTCATCATCGGCCGGATGGCCGCGCGCGAGAGGCGGAACACGGCCTTGAGGTTGGTGTCGATGACGGCATCCCAGTCCTCGTCCTTCAGGCGCATGGCGAGCATGTCGCGCGTGATGCCGGCGTTGTTGACCAGCACATGCAGGCCGCCGTGCGCCTTGACGATGGCGTCGACCAGCGCCTCCACGGCGGCGCCGTCGGTCACGTCCAGCACCTGGCCCTGGCCGCGGTGGGCGGACAGCGCGGCGGTGATCTTGGCGGCGCCCTCGGCCGTGGTGCCGGTGCCGACGACCTTGTAGCCGCGCTGGGCCAGTTCCAGCGCGATGGCCGCGCCGATGCCGCGCGTGGCGCCGGTGACGAGGGCCACCTGGCCCTGGATGGTGAGTGTGCTCATGGGGAGGTGCCTCTTCAGGCCAGCGACTGCTTCGTCTCGGCCAGCGTGGCCGGATCGAGGATGACCGGGTTGGCGACGTCGGGCGCGATGCGCTTGACCATGCCGGACAGCACGCGCCCCGGCCCGCATTCGACGATGGCCGTCACGCCCCGCGCCTGGAGCGCCTGCACGCACTCGACCCAGCGCACCGGGCCGGCCGCCTGGCGCACCAGGGCGTCGCGGATGCGCGCCGGGTCGTCCTCGACCGCGACATCGATGTTGTTGACCAGCGGGATCGCCGGCGCGGCCAGTTCCACGTCCGCCAGCGCGGCGCGCAGCGCCTCGGCCGCCGGCTTCATCAGGCTGGAGTGGAAGGGTGCCGACACCGGCAGCGGCAGCGCGCGCTTGGCGCCGGCGGCCTTGAGCGCCTCGCAGGCCTTCTCCACCGCGGCCTTGCTGCCGGCGATCACGGTCTGCATCGGGTCGTTGAAGTTCACCGCCTCGACCACCTCGCCGCTGCCGGGCGCGAAGCCCGCCGTCACCTCGGCGCAGCCGGCCGCGACCTTCTCGGACGCCATGCCCAGGATGGCGGCCATCGCGCCGGCACCCACCGGCACGGCCTCCTGCATCGCGCGGGCGCGCAGGCGCACCAGCGGCGCGGCCTGCTTCAGCGTCAGCACGCCGGCGGCGACCAGGGCGGAATACTCGCCGAGCGAGTGGCCCGCCACCGCGGCAGGCTTCGCCCCGCCCTCGGCCAGCCACGCGCGCCAGGCGGCGACGCCGGCCACCAGCATCACGGGCTGGGTGTTGGTGGTGAGGGCCAGGGCCTCCTTGGGGCCTTCGTGGATCAGCTTGGCCACGTCCTCGCCGAGGGCCTCGGAGGCCTCGGCCAGCGTCTCGCGCACGGCGGGGTGGTCGCCCCAGGCGTCGAGCATGCCCACGGCCTGCGATCCCTGGCCGGGAAAGACGAACGCAAAGGAAGTCATGATGTCTTGTGTCTCCGGGTCAAGCCGCGGCGCCCGCGGGGCGCCGCGAGGCTACATGTTGAGCAGCACCGCGCCCCAGGTGAAGCCGCCGCCCACGCCTTCGAGCATGACGGTGTCGCCTTTCTTCACCTGGCCGTCGCGCACGGCAGCGTCCAGCGCCAGCGGGATCGACGCCGCCGAGGTGTTGCCGTGCTCGTGCACGGTGACGACCAGCTTGTCCATGGGCAGCTTCAGCTTGCGCGCCGTGCCCTGCATGATGCGGATGTTGGCCTGGTGCGGGATCAGCCAGTCGATGTCGGCGTCGGTCTTGCCGGCCTTCTTCAGCACGGTGCGCGCCGCGTCCTCCAGCACGCGCACCGCCAGCTTGAAGACGGCTTGGCCGTCCATGTGCAGCAGCGGCGTGCCCGTCACCTGCCCGCCGGAGACGTGGCCCGGCGTGCACAGGATGCCGACGTGCGAGCCGTCGGCGTGGATGTCGCTGGCCAGGATGCCGGGCGTGTCGCTCGCCTCCAGCACCACGGCGCCGGCACCGTCGCCGAACAGCACGCAGGTGGTGCGGTCGCCGAAGTCGAGGATGCGCGAGAACACCTCCGCGCCCACCACCAGCGCGCAGCGCGCGGTGCCGGTGCGGATCATGGCGTCGGCCACGGTCAGCGCGTAGATGAAGCCGCTGCACACGGCCTGCACGTCGAAGGCCGGGCAGCCGGCCACGCCCAGCTTGTGCTGCAGGATCGAGGCGGACGAGGGGAAGACCATGTCGGGCGTCGAGGTCGCGACGATGATCAGGTCCACGTCCGAGGCGCTGCGGCCGGCGGCCTCCAGCGCATGCCGGCTGGCGTGCAGGGCCAGCTCGCTGCTGGTGACGTCGGGCTCGGCGAAGTGGCGCGCGCGGATGCCGGTGCGCTCCACGATCCACTGGTCGGAGGTCTCGATGCCGCGGCCCGCCAGTTCGCGGGCCAGGTCGTCGTTGGTCACGCGGCGCGGCGGCAGGTAGCTGCCGGTGCCGGTGATGCGGGAATAAGGGGTGCTCATCAGGCCTGGAGTGCTGCCGGGGCGCGCTCGGAGTTCTCCGGGGCCTCGGCGCGCTTCAGCAGGGGCGCGGCGTGGGCGATGCGGGCGCGGACGCGGTCGAGCAGGTTGTTGCGGGCGGCATCATAAGCGCGATCCAGCGCATGGCCGAACGCCACCTCGTCGGCCGAGCCGTGACTCTTGAACACCAGGCCGCGCAGGCCCAGCAGGGCGGCGCCGTTGTAGCGGCGGTGGTCGAGCCGGTTCTTCAGCGCGCGAAGCACCGGATAAGCGACGATCGCCGCGAGTTTGCTGAAGAAGCCGGCAGAAAACTCCTGCTTCATGAAGTCCACGATCATCGAGGCCACGCCTTCGGTGGCCTTGAGCGCGACGTTGCCGACGAAGCCGTCGCACACCACGATGTCGGTCGTGCCCTTGAAGATGTCGTTGCCCTCGACGTTGCCGTAAAAGTTCAGATCCTGCGAATTGGCAGCCGTTTGAAGCAGTTGACCCGCTTTTTTGATGGTTTCGCTGCCTTTGATGACTTCCTCACCCACGTTCAGCAGCCCCACGGAAGGCGCGTCGTTGCCGGTGAGCGCCGCCACCAGCGCCGAGCCCAGCACGGCGAACTGGAGCAGGTCCTCGGCGTCGCAGTCGACGTTGGCGCCCAGGTCCAGCACGGTGGAGGCGCCGCCGCGGATGTTGGGCAGCTGGGTGGCGATGGCGGGGCGGTCGATGCCGTCCAGCGTCTTGAGCAGGTAGCGGGCGATGGCCATCAGCGCGCCGGTGTTGCCGGCGGAAATGGCGGCATGGGCGGCGCCGTCCTTGACCTGCTGGATCGCCACGCGCATGGACGAATCCTTCTTCTTGCGCAGGGCGACCTCGATCGGGTCGTCCATGCCGACCACCTCGGTGGCCGCGACGATGCGCGCGCGCGGATGCCGCAGCGTGCCGAGCGCCTCCGGCACGCCCACCAGCAGCAGCGAGGCCTGCGGGTGGCGCTCCAGGAAGCCGCGGCAGGCCGCCAGCGTGACGCGCGGGCCGTGGTCGCCGCCCATGCAGTCGACGGCCAGCGTGATCGCCTCGGGCCCCGGCGCGGGGTTCGTCGTGGGAGTCGTGGGCATCAAAACAAAGGCCCGATGCTACGTGGAAAGTAGCTTCGGGCCTTGGCCTTGAGAGGGCGGGTCAGCCTTCGTTCTTGGTCTTGAGCACCTTGCGGCCACGGTAGAAGCCGTTCGGGCTGATGTGGTGGCGCAGGTGGGTTTCGCCGGTGGTCGGCTCCACGGCGATGCCGGGCACGCCCAGGGCGTTGTGCGAGCGGTGCATGCCGCGCTTGGACGGCGACTTCTTGTTCTGCTGAACGGCCATGATGGCTCCTGATCGGTATTCGGTACGGTTGGTGGGCGGTGCGGCCGGGACCGGGGCAGCGCCGCCGGGGCCCGCAAGACGCTCAAGAAAGTGACCGCCTGCCGCTGGGTCGCGCCCCATATGCTCCGTGGAGATGGGCACGCGAAGCCCGCGATTATAGCCCGGCGCGGCCGGCCTGCGCCAGCCCTGCGTGCGGGCGCCGCCACCGGGCTAGCCGCCGCTCCCGCCGCCCTTCCCACTCTTGAGCGCCTCCAGCGCGGCAAAGGGGTTGGGGCGCTCGCCAGTGGCGTCGAAATCCGGGTCGGCCGCCGACAGCGCGACCGGCACCGGGCAGGTCTCGTGGCGCGGGGTGATGGGCAGCTCCATCAGCAGTTCGTCCTCGACCAGCGCGCGCAGGTCGAAGTCGCGGCTCGCGACCAGCACGTCCTCCTCGGCCTCCTCGTCCTCCAGCGCGGCCGTGTCCTCGTCGGCGACGAAGCGGAACCAGCGGTCGGCATGCAGCGGCGTGTCCACCGGGGTCAGGCAGCGCTGGCACACCAGCGGCACGCCGGCATCGGCCTGCAGGTGCAGCCAGGGCACGGCCGCGCCGCCGGCCGGGGTGCGCAACTCGCCCCGGGCCTGCCAGCGCACGGTGCCGGCGGCATCGGGCACGGCGGATTCGGCGGTCAGGCGGGGGAAGGCGGCCAGCGGCTCCTCGGCCGAGAGCACGGCGCCGGCCTGGGCGAAGGCCGGCACGTCCAGGCGGCCGGCATCGAAGTCCTTGGCTTTCATCGGCGGCAGTCTAAGGCGCCCGGCCTTTCGCCGGGCGTCACGGACAATAGAACGATGCAACGCCCCGTGATCCTCGGCTCCACCTCGCGCTACCGCCGCGCGCTGATGGAGCGGCTGCACCTGCCCTTCGACGTGCAGGCGCCCGAAGTGGACGAGTCCGCCCTGCCCGGCGAGACGCCCGCCGCGCTGGCCATCCGCCTGGCGCTGGCCAAGGCGCAGGCCGTGGCCGAACGCTTCCCCGAGGCGGTGGTGATCGGCTCGGACCAGGTGGCCGACCTGGACGGCGAGGCGCTGGGCAAGCCCGGCGACCATGCCCGCGCCGGCGCGCAGTTGCGGCGCATGAGCGGCCGCACCCTGGTCTTCCAGACGGCCGTGGCCGTGGTCTGCCGCGCCGCCGGCTTCGTGCAGCAGGACCTGGCGCCGGTGCGGGTGGTGTTTCGCGAACTCGGCGACGACGCCATCGAGCGCTACCTGCGCATCGAGCAGCCCTACGACTGCGCCGGCAGCGCCAAGAGCGAAGGGCTGGGCATCGCGCTGCTGGAGGCCATCGACAGCGACGAC